>Ga0070741_10005955_pt1 | contig 26548 bp, 17 predicted proteins | sample Coa_R1_4_FD_66440 | JGI IMG/M metagenome (GOLD analysis project Ga0070741, IMG submission 66440) | Surface soil microbial communities from Centralia Pennsylvania, which are recovering from an underground coalmine fire - Coalmine... | ecosystem: Environmental > Terrestrial > Soil > Unclassified ... | reverse complement strand
GGGCTCGAAATCATTCCCGTCATCAACAAGATCGATCTTCCCAGCGCCGACATCCCTCGCACCAAGGAAATGATCGAAGGCGCCGTCGGACTCGATGCTTCCGATGCCGTCCTGATCAGCGCCAAAACCGGCCAGGGCGTACCCGATGTGCTCGAAGCCATCGTCAAACGCATTCCGCCGCCCAAGGGCGATCCCGAGCGCCGGCTGCAGGCGCTGATTTTCGATTCCTGGTTCGATCCGTATCGCGGCGTGATCGTCCTCACGCGCGTGTTCGAAGGCACGCTGCGCAAGGGACAGAAAATTCGTTTGTGGTCGAATGGACGTATCTTCGATGTCGAAACTCTCGGGGTGCAGAATCCCAAGCCAGTGGAAGTGGAAGAACTGCGCGCGGGTGAAGTCGGCTTTCTTATCGCCAACATCAAGAATGTCGCCGACACCAAGATCGGCGACACCATCACCGACGATACGGCGCCCGCATTCGAGGCCCTGCCCGGCTTTGAAGAGATCAAGCCGATGGTCTTCGCCGGCCTCTACACCGTCGACGCGCACGAGCACACCATGCTGCGCGAGGCGCTGGAGAAATTGCGCCTCAATGACGCGTCATTCTTCTTCGAGCCTGAAAGCTCGGTTGCTCTCGGCTTCGGCTTCCGCTGCGGCTTTCTCGGCCTGCTTCACATGGAGATCATCCAGGAACGGCTGGAGCGCGAATTTGGCCTCGACCTGATCACCACCGCACCCGGCGTGCGCTACAAAATCACCAAGACCGACGGAGAAGTGGTGGAAGTAGACAATCCTTCGAAGTGGCTGCCGCCGAGCGAAATCGCCAAAGTCGAAGAGCCGGTGATCATGGCCACCATTCTTACTAATGAAGAATATGTCGGCGGCATTCTGAAATTAGTCGAAGAAAAGCGGGGCAAGCAGAAAAGCTTTGAGTACGTCAGCGCCTCGCGCGTCATGCTGCAATATGAGTTGCCGCTGAACGAAATCGTCCTGGACTTTTACGATCGACTGAAGACCGTCTCCCGCGGTTACGCCTCGCTCGATTATCACCTCGCGGGATATTGGGAATCGCCCATGGTGAAGCTCGATATCCTCGTTGCCGGCGACCCGGTCGATGCGCTGTCGGTCATCGTTCATCGTGAATTTGCTTACGAACGCGGCAAGGCATTGGTCTCGAAGATGAGGGAATTGATTCCCCGGCAGATGTTTGAGGTTGCGATTCAAGCCTCCATCGGCGCCAAGATCATTGCGCGTGAAACTGTTGCCGCGATCCGCAAAAACGTGCTGGCCAAATGCTACGGCGGCGACATCACCCGCAAGCGCAAGCTCCTCGAAAAGCAGAAGGAAGGGAAGCGGCGCATGAAGCGTATCGGGCGCGTAGATATTCCTCAGGAAGCGTTCCTGGCAGTCCTCAAAGTTGGCGAAGGCAGCTGACGCCTTCCCGCACCTAAGATCACGGCGCTGTGGAATGTGATTGTTGTGCGCGCAACTTCCGCAGGCGCTCGATATTGAGTTCGATCTCCCGATCCGGCCACAGCATTTCGGCGGTGCCCCATGAGCGTAGGGCGTCGTCGATCTGCCCCATGCGTTCGTAGCAATCGGCCAGGTTCACATACACCTGAAAAGCGTAGGGTTCCTGCACAACTGCTTGCTTGAGGAGCGGCATGGCTTCAGTGCAGCGGTCCGCATCGATATAAGCGAGAGCCAGATGATTGCGCAAGTTAAAGCTCGCAGGATCCATCTGAACGGCTCGCGTGAACAGGTGGATTTCATCTCGCCATGGCCTGGCTTCCGAGATTGACCCAGCGCAGAAGAGCGCGAACAAGACGATCAATACAGTTTTAGGAGCTTTTGCTAATACCATCGCGACCAGCAGCGCGAATCCCACTGACGGTAGATAAAGGTAACGATCGTGAACATAGTCATGAGACATGAAACCCACGTTAATAACAGGCAGCATGGGTATCGCGAGTAGCAGCACTGCCATGCGGCATAGCTTGTTGATACGAGCGATATAGATGAATCCGCAGATGATTGCAATCGCCGCGACCAGGTACGCATAGCCAGTCGGCGTGTCATACCCGGGACTTAGTTCCACTGGCAACAGCAGATGCCAGACGTATTGAACTAAAGCTCCAGGCATGAGCATCTCGGGCATTACGCCAACTCGGGGCATCGGCACGACCAGGGAGCGGATCACGAAATAGAATGCCGCCATCAGCCAGAAAGGAAGTGTTTTGCGAAGAGTCCTTTCGAATCCATCATAGGCAGCGAGGAACAGGAACAGCGGCCATACAATTGCCGTTTCTTTGAGCAGCAAGGCCACCGCGTACAGTCCAGCAGACCACCACAGCCAGTTCTTCTCGGCTTTCAAATAGAACAGAAATGAAGTGAGCAGGGCCGCGGTCATCAACGGCTCGGCGAGACAGGCGAGCCACGACACCGCTTCCGCGTGAATGGGATGCAAGGCGAAAATTGCCGTCGCGATTAACGCAATCTTCTGGCCGGCGATATATCGCAGAAAATAGAAGACAGCAACGCAGGCTAATAAGTGAAGTAAGACGAGGCTCAGGTGCCATCCCCAGGGCTGCAGTCCAAAGAGGATGTAATCCAACCGCATCATCACGAGAAACAGCGGCCGGTAGTAGACGGGAGTCGTGGTCCGGTTCTGTGCCCACACATGCTCGGTGAAGTAGGTGGGCAGGTACTTCCATGAGGTCAGGTGAGGGTTCTCGACGATCTGTGAGATGTCGTCGAAAACAAATCCGAAGCGCAGTGTCGGAGCGAACACCGCAAACGTCCCTATAAGCAGGACGATAAGGTAGGCTGTCTCCGGCCAGCGGCGCTTGCCTTGGGCAACCAAAGTTGGCGGAACGGCTTTCGGTTCGAGATTGGCTGCGGTCGCCATGATTAATAGCTCTCCGCATCGCTGAGGGGGTGGAACAAAGCCGCGAACGGCAGATCCGCAAAACGCGCGTAGGCTGGCGGATCGAGCACGCCAGCGTTCTCCTTCATATGTTTGAGCTTGCCCGGACGCTCGACTTCGCTGCCATCTTTCAAACTGATGAAATGAGAAAACGTGGACCTGAGTTCGCCGGCCTCATAGCGCTGGGCCCGGCTGAATGCCCATCCCCATCCGGTTCGGACCTGGTGATCGACCGCGAGCAGCGATCCGTCAGGATGGAAGCAATAGGTGGTCTGGCTGGCGAGATTATTTTGGGCGATGGTTACCAGCACGAGGGTGTTGCCGAAGGGGCCTCTCCATATCTTTGCCACGGCCCGGCTCTCGCGTGGCAGGCTGTCCAGGGCATCGAATTGCCGCCAGCCTTCGGGAGTCTCTCCGAATACCTGGGCCCAGCCGTGGCGCGATTCCGTCCCGCACACGATCGAAGTCTGAAAAAAGCCGGTCTGCTGGGCGAATGCGGCGGATGTCAGAACGACGAACAGAGCAGCCTGGAATCTCATGATGTTGGCGGAACCATCCCCGAGCGATAAAAGCACGCGCTTTGCCAGAAGGCAGGTCGGCTAGGTTGTTGATGGCGCGAGCGAAAGCTGATTCAGGGCGGTTCTGACGCTGGGGGATATGGCGCGGCAACGAGTGCTTTGACACACGCCGGCGCGAGAATTGGCCGCCCGATCGCTCCTCCGGAGCTGCCAAACGTTCCCGGTTTTCCTGAAACCGGTTTGTTCCTGATTTGAGAGTTTGCCGGTCGTTATTTTGGTAACTGCTTTGGCCCGCCGCAAGTGTTTTGGTTCTCGCTCCGATATTCATCGGTGAGCTTAAGGCCATGAGCGGCAACACCTCAGAACACCCCAAATCCAAGTTACAGCGTACCGAAGCGGCGCTGCAGGACAGCCATGAGTTAGTCCGTCTGCTGCTCGATTCCACGGCCGAGGCCATCATCGGAGTTGATCGCCGCGGACGATGCACGTTTTGCAATGCCGCCTGCGTCCGTCTGCTGGGATATGGCGCACCCACGGAGTTGCTTGATCATGATATCCATCAGCTGATTCGCTTCACCTTGCAAGACGGGCAAAGCTATACCCAGGAGCAGTGCCGCATCCACAGTTTGTTGCTGCATGGAAAAGGAGTGCATGCCGACGATGAGTTGATCGTCCGGCACGACGGAACCAGCTTCCCAGTCGAGTACTGGTGCTATCCGGTGCGCCGCAAGGACGAGATCATTGGGTTGGTGCTGACCTTCATGGACATCAGCGAACGTCGAAAGCTGGAATCGGAGTTGCGGCAGGCGCTGAAGATGGATGCGATTGGCAGGCTGGCGGGCGGCGTCGCACACGACTTCAACAATCTGCTGATGATTATCAGCGCCTATGCCGAACTGGCACAAGACGCACTTTCGCCGGACGACAAACTGCGCAAGCACACCGGGGAAATTCTAGCCGCCTCGCGGCGCGCTGCGGAACTGACGCGGCAGCTGTTGGCGTTCAGCCGCAAGCAGATGCAGGTCCTGCATTTGCTTGATTTGAATGCGATCATTGCCGAACTTGGCAAGATGCTGCCGCAATTGATCGGCGAAGACATCGAGTTGGTGATCGCGCCTGGTGAACAGCTGTCGAAAATAAAAGCCGATCCGGTGCAACTGCAGCAAATCATCATGAACCTCGCGGCCAATGCGCGGGATGCGATGCCCGAAGGCGGCAAGTTTGTCATTCAGACCAGCAACGTCCAACTGGATGACGGCTATATCGAGAACCATTCCATGGTGAAGCCCGGTGAATACGTAATGCTGGCGCTCTCCGATTCGGGACATGGGATCGACCCGCACGACATGCCGCATATCTTCGAGCCGTTCTTCACCACCAAGGAAGAAGGCAAGGGCACCGGACTGGGCTTAGCGACGGTATACGGCATCGTCAAACAGAACCGTGGATTCATTTGGGCCTACAGCGAGCCGGGGTTCGGCACGACGTTCAAAATTTATTGGCCCGCCGCGACGGCCGGGAAACAGAGCAGGGTGCTAGCGGAAGTGTCAGGCGACTGGACCGGAGGGACAGAAACCTTATTGCTGGTCGAGGATGCGCCCGCGGTGCGTCAGCCGGCGCGCGAATTCCTGACCTCAATCGGATACACGGTGCTGGAAGCGGGCAATGGAGAGGAAGCGCTGGCCGTTGCGCGCGGCTACCCCGGACCTATCGATCTGCTGATTAGTGACGTGATCATGCCGCAGATGGGCGGACCGCAGGTGGCGCAACAATTGTCGGCTGAGCGTCCGCAAATGAAGGTTCTGTTTGTTTCCGGCTACGCGGAGAAAATGGTCTTGCAGCACGGCGCTGTCGACGTGCGGGACCGGTTTCTGGCAAAGCCATTCAGTTTGAAAGCTCTCGCACGAAAAATCCGGGAGGTACTCGAATCGAAAGCAGCACTCGGAGCGGGAGCTTCGTAGCGGCTATGCAGCCGAGGACTTTCCTTCCTCGTGGCTCGCGGATTCGACGGGCACCGTCAGGGTGATGATCGTGCCCGGAGCGGCGTTGGCAATCTCGAGATAGCCCCCGGTGTCGATGACGCGCTCTCGAATGCCGGCCAGCCCGATTCCCGCTCCGCTGCCGGATTTCCGAAATTGTTCGAGCTTTTCAGAAGGAATTCCGCGGCCGTAATCTCTGACCTGAAGCTTGACCCTTCCCTTATCCATGACCAGGCGCACGTCGGCCCTGCCGCTTTCGGAATGCCGGTGGACGTTCGTCATACATTCCTGCAAGACTCGAAACAGCATGACTTCCGTAGCTGCAGGCAAGCGCGGCAGAGTGTCGAGTTCCAGGTTGACTTCAACTCCGCTCCGGGCGGCGAAACCTTCCACCAGCCAGCGAGTGGCGGAGGCTAGCCCAGCTTCATCGAGCAGGGGCGGGTGCAACAGGTGCGAAAGTGTTCTGATCTCGCTAAGCAGGCGTTCCACAGTTTGGCGCGTATCACTGATCAGTTGGTCGCGATCCAGGTCGGGCCGTGAGAGAAGGTCGAGCGTGATGAGCACGCTGGTCAGATCTTGTCCGACGCTATCGTGAAGTTCGCGGGCTATCTTCCGTTGCTCCTCGTCGCGAAGTTGCAACAGGCGTGCAGAAAGGACGCGCAGCGCGGCCGTACGTTGTTCCACGGCGGCTTCCAGGCGTTCGTTGACCTTACGCAATTCCTCTTCGGCGCGAGCTTCGGCGAGTCGCTGCTCGGTGACGTCGCGGAGAGAGGAAACGTGGAGTCCTGGTACGAAGTTGGCATTCGCGCTGAATACCACTTTGCGGAGCGTTCCGTCGCGGCGGACCAGTTCGTACTCTCCCTTCTGCAAGCCTTCATCTATGAATGATTTCCAGGCAAGCTCAATTTGTTCGCGGAGATGGGGTGCGGCGAAGTCGTCGATCCTGAACTTGGTGATCTCGTCGGAACTTACTCCCAGAAGTTGGCAAGCAGCCGGGTTCGCAGCGACATAGCGACGATTGTCATCGGCGATCAGAATCGCTTCAGGAAAATTATCGAACAGCGCCTGGAACAGGTCTGCCTGGTCGGACATCAATTCACCTAGGGCCTTTTCATGAGCAATCCCGCAGAAAGTCGCGGGGAAGTGTGTTTCAGAAACTGCAGCGTGCAATCTTTTTATCGTAGGCAAGTACCTCGCGCAAGTCAATGGAAAGCGGGATTGTTGTCATCCCGAGCGCAGCGAGGGATCTGCAGTTGCTGAGAACTGCAGATTCCTCGCACCTCCTCGCCTGTGGCTGCGGAGGGCTCGGAATGACAAATCCTACTTCTAGCGAGGGATCCGCAGGGCTTTGTTGTCATCCCGAGCGCAGCGAGGGATCTGCAGGGTTTTTTCGTTGTCATCCCGAGCGCAGCGAGGGATCTGCAGTTGCTGAGAACTGCAGATTCCTCGCACCTCCTCGCCTGCGGCTGCGGAGGGTCGGAATGACAAAACATCTGCCACAACGGCAGATCGGAGCAAGGCCGGTAACCTCATTACTCGTATAATTGCACGCAACGCATGGACTCGTCCCTCGCTTCGCCCATCCTCAAGGACACCCAAGCTGAGATTCCGCGACCGTCACGCGCAGGATGGCGGCCGGCGTCGATAATCGCCATTCTTGTATTGTGGGTTGCAATTTACGTTGCAGGAATGTTTAGTCCGCCGCTGCTCGACGACGCCGACTCTGTTCACGCGGAAGCGGCGCGCGAGATGGTGCTCCGTCACGATTGGGTGACGCTGTACATCAATGGCCTGCGATACCTCGAGAAGGCACCCCTGCTGTACTGGGGGATGGCGTCAAGCTACGTAGTTTTTGGCATTTCGGAGTGGAGTGCCCGGCTGCCTTTAATGCTGGGAATGCTGGCTTTGTTGCTGGCGACCTATGGATTCGGTCGCCGCGCGTACGGCGAAGCAGGAGGACTGTGGAGCGCGGTCGTGCTCGCGACCGCGGTAGGGCCATATCTCTTCACGCGGTTTTTGATTCCCGACATGCTGGTCGCGCTATGGCTGACGTTGACCTTCCTGTTCTTCCTTAGAACGTTCGAAGAAGATCCGCCGTCGCGGTTCGTTTGCTGGGGTTTGGCGGCGAGCATAGCGCTGAATGTGCTTACGAAGGGCCTGATCGGATTGGTGTTTCCTGCGGTCGTGATTGGGCTTTTCTTGATCTTGACTGGAAACCTTCGCCATCTGCTGCGCTTGCGATTGCTGTCGAGCACGCTGGTCTTTCTGGCGATTGCCGCTCCGTGGCATATCTTGGCAGCGCTGCGCAACCCCGATCAGGGCGGCGTACGCGGATTCCTGTGGTTCTATTTCGTTAACGAACATTTCTTGCGTTATTTGAATAAGCGCGTGCCCCGCGACTACGACACAGTCCCGCTGCTCGTGTTTTGGGGATTGCTGCTGGTTTGGGTTTTCCCCTGGGGCGTGTTTCTGCCGCAGGCTCTGCGCCAAGTGCCGATACGATGGCGTCAGCTGCGGTCGTCGCTCAGCCCGGGCGAACGGGCGAGCCTCCTATGCGCATTGTGGGTGCTCGTAATTGTGGCGTTCTTCAGCTTTTCCAGCCGGCAGGAGTACTACACAATTCCCGCACTGCCGGGATTGGCGCTGCTGATCGGCGGATGGCTGGGACAGGAAGCTGACGTTCCGGACTTGCGCTTGCGCCGTGCGGGCCAGATCTCATCAACAGTATTGTTGGGTTTAGGACTAGTGGTGTTTGCGGCAGGGATGTTTCTGTTGTTCTTCTCCGAGGCTGCGCCACCGGGCAGCGAGTTGGCAGACTTGCTTCGAATGAAGGCACCCGAACAATACACGCTGTCATTCGGACACATTTTCGATCTGACCCCGCAGGCGCTAGGAAAATTCCGTGCGCCGCTGCTGGGAGTGTCAGTCGCGCTGCTGCTCGGCTCGGGAATGAATTGGTTTCTGCGGCGCCGTGGTTCGCCCTCGCGCGGCAACGCGGCACTAGCGGCAATGATGGTGCTCGTGTTGCTGTGCGTCCACTCGGCGCTGGTGACATTTTCGCCGATTCTTTCTTCCAAGCAGCTTGCGCTTGCAATCGCAAAACATTGGCGCCCGGGAGATGTGATCGTAATTGACGGCGAGTACGAGCAGGGATCGACTTTGAATTTCTATCTTGGGGTGCCGGTCAGAATCCTGCACGAACCCAGCGCCAACCTTTATTACGGATCGCTGTTTCCGGACGCGCCTCATGTGTTTGAAACCCAGCAGTCGTTCGATGAGCTTTGGCGAAGTTCCTCGACCGTGTTCCTGTGGATCGAGCATGAGGATGCAAAGGAATTGCAGGGCGAGAAATACTATGTTCTGGCGCGCAGCGGCGGTAAAGAGATTGTGACCAATCATCCCATCCCGCAGTAATACTCGTGTCGATCCGGCTTCGTGGGGAAGGCGGCTAGATTTTAAGCCTCCCTTAAGCTCGGCAGTCCTCTAATGTCGGCAGGTATAATTCTCTCAACGTATGAGCACAGTAGTGGCCGGGCCGCTGGCGACCACGTTCATCCTGGACGCGTTTCTGGCCGTGGCCGTCTTTGGAACGATCACCTCCTCGGTGTTTTTGCTTCTAGTGCTGGTTGCTGCCGAGCGATATCGCCGCCGGGCCAGGCAGGAGGCGAGATCGGCTGCCTCATTCCCAACCGAGAAACTTCCGCCGGTCACTATCCTTAAACCCGTCCACGGAATGGAACCGCGACTCGCGGAAAATCTGGAGAGCTTTTTTCAGCAGGACTATCCCGAGTTCGAAATCATTTTCGGAGCGCGCGCTGCAGACAACGCAGCGTTGCAGGTCGCCCAAGAAGTCGCCAGGCGCTATCCACATATTAAATCCCAGATCGTGGTTTCAGGTCTGCCCACCTGGCCTAATGCGAAAGTGTTCTCGCTGGACCGGATGATTGCCGCGGCGTCAACCGATTACTTTGTGATCAGCGACAGTGATGTGAAGGTCACACCCGACTTCCTGCGCAGCATTATTCCCTCGCTGCTCGATGCAAAAGTCGGCCTGATTACCTGTCCATATCGCGGTATTCCGGCTGCAGATTTCTGGTCAACGCTTGAAGCGTTGGGGATGTCGGTGGAGATGCCTTCAGGAGTGATGGTCGCCGACATGATGGAAGGCATGCGTTTCGCCATGGGGGCGGTGATGGCGATCAAACGCGAGGCGCTGGAAAAAATCGGCGGCATCGGTGCCACCGCTGACTTCTATTCCGACGATTTTGTCCTTGGCAACGAAGTCTGGAATGCCGGATACAAGGTCGTGTTGTCGCATCAGGTGGTCGAGCACGTTCTGGTCCCGCGGTCGCTTTCGCAGACCCTCGGCGACCAGTTGCGCTGGATGAAAAGTACCCGCTATTCGCGTCCCAGGGGACACATTGGCAGCGGCTTGACCTTCGCAATGCCGTTCGGAGTGTTGGGTGCGCTTTCAGGAGCGGCAATCGGTCACGTACACCTCGGTCTGGCCCTGCTGGCGACAGCAATTCTCAATCGCACGGTGCAGTGTGTCGCTGTCGGGTGGGGAGTTATTCGGGATTCGCGAGCGCTGCGTTACTGCTGGTTATATCCGCTGCGCGATCTGCTCGGATTTATGACATGGCTGGGCAGCTTCAGCAGCCGCACATTCTTCTGGCGAGGAGAGACCTATCTGTTCGGTGAAGGCGGGAAAATTATTCCGCAACACCGAGCCGCCACGACGGTTGCAGATCGGTTGTAACCGGCAACTCCATCGTTTCCTGCAATTCCTGCCGCTTGCTTTCGACCACGCGCGCCACAATATCGTGCAATTTGATTTTCGGCTTGAATCCCGCCAGGCGGGTAATCTTGCTGATGTCTGGCACGCGACGGCTCATATCTTCAAACCCGGGCTGATAGGCTTCATCGTAGGGAACCAGCCGGATTTCGGAATCGCTTCCCACAATTCTTCTAACCAGCCGCGCCAACTCGAGGATCGATATTTCCTCGGGATTGCCGATATTGAACACCTGGCCAATGGCCGCGGGGTGATCGGCGAGCAGGAGCAACGCGCGAACCACATCGGTGACGTCGGCGAAACAGCGGGACTGCCGGCCGTTTCCGAAAACCGTGATGGGCTCGCCGCGCAAAGCCTGTTCAACGAAGCGAGGCAGCACCATGCCGTACCGGCCCGTCTGCCGCGGTCCCGTGGTATTAAACAGGCGCGCAATGATGACCGGCAACTTTTCCGCCTGATGATAAGCCAGCGCCAGAAACTCATCGATCGCCTTCGAACACGCATAGCTCCACCGGCTTTTCACGGTGGGGCCGTAAACTACGTCATCTTCCTCGCTGAAGGGGAATTTTGCACTCTTGCCGTAAACCTCGGAGGTCGATGTGACCAGGCAGCGCTTGTGGTAGCGGGAAGCAAGCGTCAGGACGTTGTGACTGCCGAGGATATTGATTTCGATCGTGTCAACCGGAGCTTCGATGATCTTCTGCACGCCGACCACGGCAGCCAGATGAAAAATTGTGTCGGCTTTCTTGACCAGTGGCTCGAGCCGGGACAGATCTAAAATCGAGCCCAGAGTGAAATGAAAGTGTTTGTTGGGCTGGAGGTGGGCGATATTTTCAATGCGTCCGGTTGAGAGGTCGTCGAAAACCCAAACCTGGTCTCCGCGATCGAGCAGTGCCTCACACAAATGGCTACCTATAAAGCCGGCGCCGCCGGTCACCAAAACTTTTCTCATTTCCATCCTTAAACTAGATGCAGCCGGGGCGCATTTAGTCCCCGGTCGGAACCCGAGAAGTTAGAGAGTAGCCTCTCATCATAATAGAAACTGCCGCGTAGCCGCTAGATACGGGCCAGTTTCCCTTTCTTGAGAGTGAATAGGTCTCCCCGCCAGGACACGGTGTGACCCGCAAAACTAGCCAGCCAAATGAACACCGCGATGAAGTCACGGATGGGAATCAGCCATAGGTCCGCCGGCATTTGCGCATCACCGAGTACTCGCTTTCCCACCGTGAAGGCCACTGTAAGTCGCGCTGCTGCCGTCACGGCCAGCAATGTACACGCCCAAGGCGCACCTCGCGCTGTGATCAGAGCGAGTGTGGCCCATGCCAGGCCGAAGGTGAAGATCAGGCCGAAGTATCCGGCCGGACGCGAGTCGCGGATGGTGCGCGCCCACCGGATCTGGTGCCGAAGGAAGTCGAGAAATTTGTACGCTGGCAGGTAGGTCTCGACGATTGAGAACGACAGTTCAACTTTGAGACTCTGGCCCGCAATGCGTTTGCCGAGTTGGTAATCATCAGCCAAATAGTCGAGCAGCGATTCGAAGCCACCGATCTGACGGAGAGTTTCGCGGCGGAACGCGAGCGTTGACCCCAGTCCGAAACGAATTCCTTCAAGCTGACGAGCTACCAGAACGCCTGGCGCAAAATCGGTGGTGATGCCGAGTGCCTCGATTTTAGAGCCGAGCGTCGGAGCCGCGATGGCGCGGTACAGGCAAGTCACCAGGCCAGTGGAAGGATCGGTCAGAGGTGCAATGACATTTTGCAGGTAATCGGCAGGCACGCGGATGTCGCTGTCATTTACGACCAAGTGGTCATAACGGGCGGCGGATATCATTTGCACCAGATTGCTGATTTTGACGTTGGCACCGAGAATGTTGTCGCAATGGACCAGCCGGATATTGCTCCCCGGAAATTCTGTCTGCAATCGTTGTACCTCGACAACCGCGGGGTCATTGCGGTCACTAACGCCGAAAATAATTTCGTATTCTGCGTAGTTCTGCAGGCAATGGCTGCGGAAGCTCTCGTACATCTCAGGGTCGGTGCCTTTGAGAGGCTTGAGAATCGTGACGGGAGGAAAGGCCGACAGTCTCGGCGGTCTGACAACTCCCAAGAATCTTCGGGCGGAGTAGAGGGAGAGAAGGTAATAGACGATGCTGGAGATGGTTCCGATGACGGCGATGATTTCGATGAGTTGCAAGAGCCGATGCATCTGGGGAAAGCAAAATCCGAACACCAGGGGCTAAAGCCCGTGAGTCAAGCAGCTAACGCGGCGCTAAAGCGCCGCTCTTCCACTCACAGACGAAATCCGGAAGCCCAGCGCAAGGACTAAGCCAGCCCGTAAAGCCCAGAGCCGAAGCCGAGAGCCGAAGCCCAGAGCCGAAATCCAGACCTAAAGCCCAGAGCCGAAGCCGAGAGCCAGAGCCCAGAGCGTAGCGCCCAATTCACTCATAGCGCAGTGATTCTATCGGGTCGAGATTCGCGGCTTTCCAGGCGGGATAAATGCCGAACAACAGGCCTTCGGCAGCAGCCGCGCCTAATCCGAAAGTCGCCCAGAATACCGACATCCGTGCCGGCAAAGAACTCCAGATTGCGGGGATGATCCACGTGATCAGCGCTCCCACAATCACGCCAATAATTCCGCCCATAGCGGTCAGCGTGATCGCCTCAAGGGTGAACTGCAGCAGGATGTCACGCTTGCGTGCGCCAATGGCTTTTCGCACACCGATCTCGCGAGTGCGTTCGGTCACTGAAACCAGCATGATGTTCATCACACCGACTCCGCCGACAATCAGTCCCACGCTCGAAACCGCAAACATGAAGACGAATACCGCTCCTGTCACCTGGTTCCATACATCAGAAATCGAGTCCTGAGTAAAAACGGCGAAGTTGTCCGGTTTGTCCGCCGGTACGCGACGGCGCCGGCGCAACAGTTCGCGTACCTCGTCGATAGTTTTCGGCATGTCTTTGTGGGCGGTGGACTTGATGCTGATCCAGAACTGCTTCAGTTCGGGATGTAATTTGCGGAAGGTGCTGAGCGGGAAGTAAACGATGTTGTCATCGGGATTCTTGCCGCCGGCGAAGACGCTCTTACGCCGCTCGGCTACACCGATGACGGTGAACATCTGGCCTTCGATATTGATTTCTTTGCCTTCCGCAGTTTCGTTGTGAAATAGCTCATCCGCGGTGTCGGAGCCCAGAATGATGAGCGGCGCGTGACGGTCGTCATCAATCTGGTTGAACCAGCGGCCAGAACTCATGTTGATGTCATACACATCTTTGACCGCGGCGGTATCGCCTTCAAGAATCGTGCTCTTCGCCTTGCGGTCTCCGTACTTCACGACGTATGTGCCGGTACCAAACTCGGGATGGAAGAAGCGAAGACCGGCGGTGACCGCTTTCACGTGCGGCAGTTCGCCAATCGCCATGGCATCGTCGAACGTCAGCTCTTTTCGCAATCGCATTTCTTCGGTTGGGCGACCGAAGGTGAAGGGCTCGATATGAAATGCGAAAACGATATTCGAACCCATGCTGCTGATCACCTGCCGCACGTTATCGTTCAGGCCGCGAACGATCGACGAGATGCCGATGACCACAGCCACGCCAATCACGATGCCGAGAACGGTCAGAGCGGAGCGCAGCTTATTCGTACGGATGGTCTCCAGCGCCATCCGGACAATCTGGCCGTAATCACCACGTCTGATCAATTGAGTAATTTAGTAATCGGGTAATCGGGTAATTTTAGGCAGAGTTGCAAAATTACCCGATTACACAATTACGAAATGCTCTACATCTCAAATCTCAACGCCGCGATTGGATCCAGTCGCGCGGCGCGCTTCGCGGGATAGACGCCGAAGAACACGCCAACGCTCGCCGAAACCACCAGCCCCGCCGCGACTGCCCATGTCTTAATCGCCGAAGGCATCCCGATCAGAGCCGTAATGCCCTTCGCAAACACAATTCCGAACAGCACCCCCAACAGGCCGCCGACCAGCGCCATGGTGGCGGACTCGATCAGAAATTGCAGCAGCACATCCTGGCTGCGCGCGCCCATAGCCTTGCGGATGCCGATCTCGCGCGTTCTTTCGGTAACCGAAACCAGCATGATATTCATGATGACGATTCCGCCGACGATCAGCGAAATGGCCGCGATCGCAATCATCGCGATAAAAAACGTCCCGCTCAGGTTCGACCAGATACTCAGAAAGCTGGCATTGGTTTCCGCGGCAAAGCTGTCCGGCTTGCCGGGACGATCGTGGCGTCGCGCGCGCAGGATGGCGCGGGCTTCATCAATGGCTGCATCTAACTGCGAGCCCACGCCGTTCGCCTTGCCGGAAATCCGGATACTGGTATGGGATCCGAACTGCTTGAGGTACGTAGTGATCGGAATGGCGGCATAGTTGTCGCGGGTCTGGCCCAGAGTCTTCCCCTGCTTCTTGCCCACTCCCACGACCGTATAAAGCTGACCTTCGACGCGAAGTTCTTTGCCTAATGGGTCAACGCCGGGAAAAAGAGTATCCGCGACATCTGTCCCAATAACTGTGACATTGGAACGATTGTTCTCGTCGTTATCGTTCAGCATGCGGCCGGCGGTGAGATCGAGGTCTAGAATCGCTGCCATCGAGGGCGTCAATCCACGTACCCAGGTATCACTGAGCGACTGCTCACCATAGCGGATATGGCCGTTGGGATTGAAGGTGGAAGCTCCGACCATGGTGCAGTGATCGCATGCGTCGAGGACGGCGCGATAGTCTTCCATCTTGAGATCCTTGCGCTTTTCGCCCTCGAGTAATTGGTCGACATTGGTGACCACCGGAGTGACTTTGCTGATGATGAATACATCGGCGCCTAGATTGAAGATCTTTTCGGCGACGTAGCCGTTGATCCCGTTCACGAATGTGACCACGGCGATGACGGCAGCCACGCCGATAACCACTCCGAGCAGCGTGAGAATGGAGCGCAGTTTGTTCGCCCAAAGCGACTGCAGCGCGATGCGGATGGCTTCGGCAAAATTCATGTTGGGCGCTAGGCTGTACGCTCTGGGCGTACGCGTTCAATTCAGTCTAGCAGGCATGCAGCATGGCTGTTTCAGAAGGCGGACCAGACACTCCATGCCGGGAGCCCGGAGCGCAAGCCCGGAGCCACGCCTGGCCCACAGCCCAGATGTCTATCGGAATCCTCCGCCCAGCGTTCCCAATCCAATATAATGACGAAGTTGGCAGCTGGACCGGACGGTCGCTCCCGTTGCGTCAAGCGGCGGGGGAGGAAAGTCCGAACTCCGCAGAGCAGTGTGCCGGATAACGTCCGGGAGGGTGGGTTCAAGCCCACTCGACGGAAAGTGCCACAGAAAACGTACCGCCCCGCCGGTTCGGCAGGTTTCGATGGTTACAACCAGGGAATCTGCGGAACCGGCGGGGTAAGGGTGAAAAGGTGCGGTAAGAGCGCACCGCCGCGACAGTAATGCCGCGGGCATGGCAAACCCCACACGGAGCAAGACCAAATAGGGAGGAATCCCGCCGGTTCGTAGGTCCGATCGCAGTGTCGATCGGATTACCGAACCAGCGGGAACGTGCCGGCTCGGCGCGTCACCACCTCCGGGTAGGTCGCTTGAGGCGCGCAGTAATGCGCGTCCCAGAGGAATGACCGTCCCGTCGCAAGACGGACAGAATTCGGCTTACAGGTCCGGCTGCCATCTTCTCTTGTTTTCCCTCGGCTTCGCTCGCGATTTCGCCAGCAGTTTCCGCCGCTAACTTTACTCGCGATGGGCGAGACCAACGCGGTCCAATAGTTGACCGAATCGTCGATCGGATCGCAATCCGCCCCACCGCGGATCTAAATTGAGCCATACGAGCCAGTGCGAACGCCCCTCAACTGCCATGTCCAACCATTTGAACGCTTCTTCGTTTCTTCCCATTCCAGCGTAAACCAGAGCAACGCCATACGGAGTGACAAATTTTTCGCTCGACATGGATGCGAGCAACTTCAGAATTCGCTCGGCTTCTGCACGCTTCCCCCATTCGCCGTAAGCATTCCCTACCCCAGCAGTTGTAACCACCCAGCCGGGTAACGCAGCTTCGGTTTGCGCGAACTCTTGAATGGCTTCGGCGTACATACGTTTTTGCTGATACGCACGGCCCAGCCATAGATGTGCCAGAGGAAACCGCGGATTTGTCGCGACTGCGCTTCTCAGTTCCTGAATAGCGCGATCATAGTCTCTTCGGTAGAAGTACTGGAATCCAACATCCGTCTTGATTGCTACAGAAAGGGGATCAAGTTGCTGCGCGCGGGATATAGCTGTGAGGCTTTCGTCAAATCGGCCCATGGCCAACAGATAAATGCTGTACCATTCATAACCCGTCGCGTAGTTCGGGTTTAGAGAGAGCGCCAGTTTGAATTCGCGCTCCGCTTCTGGCCAATTCCAATCGTGATACAACTCGTAGTACGCGAGCGAAGCATGCGCTTCTGCCAACGTGGGGTCTAGCTGCAGCGCCCTAACGGCGGCAGCGCGAGCACGGGGAAAGGCGTCATTCGGATCGAGATAACTTAAATAACCTAGAGCAGTGTAGGAATCTGCAAGGCCCGAGTACGCCTCGGCGTAGTTGCTATCAAGCGAGGCAGCAGTCGTAAATTGCTCGATAGCATTTGACAGACCCGCTTCGGTCCTTTGGTTCCAATAGGAACGTCCTTTCAGATAAGCTTCGTAAGCCTTGGGATTAACGCTCCCCTTACTGGTCAGGCGCAGCCTCTCGTCCGGCGTCACCGTCGCTCTAATCTCTGCCGCAATCTCCCGCGCAAGCTCGCTCTGTAAGGTCAGAATATCGGTCACATCCTGCTGATATTCATTGGCCCACAAATGGCGGTCCGAAGGCGCATCTATGAGCTGCGCTGTGACACGCACTCTGTTGCCTGCGCGAACTACGGACCCTTCCACCACGGCGTCAACGTTTAGGGCCTGCGCGATTTCCGGAAGCGCCCGGTGTGCGTTCTTGTACCGCATGATTGAAGTCTTGGAGATGACCCGTACTGAACTGATCTTCGCAAGATTGGTGATGATCTCATCTGTCATTCCGTCCGCAAAATAGTCCTGAGAAGAATCTCCCGACAGATTGTCAAGCGGCAACACTGCAATCGCCCGAATGGCGGGAGCGACCCGCGACTGCTCTTTTCCTTTGAAGTGTCCAAACGCGTAGAGAACAACAAACAAGGCGAGAACGGCCGAAATGGCGGCCAAGGCTCCCCAGACCAATTTATTCCCAGGTGCTCCAACCTTCGCCCTGTCGTGCTCACCCTGGGAGCGTGACCTCTGAGGCATCGCTGGGGCGCCAGGTGCGATTACCGTCACCGGCCCGCCTAAACGATATCCTTTGCCCACAATCGTTTGTATAAATTTCGGTCGCTCGGGGTCCTCCTGAAGCGCTTGGCGGAGTTTGCGAACGGCTGTGTTTATCCCCTGTTCGGTGTCGAGGAACACGCCTTTGCCCCATAGCCGCTCGGCGATCTCGTCGCGGGTGACCAGCTCGCCCTTCCTCTCAGAGAGGAAAATCACCAGTTCCATCGGAATCTTTTCGAGTTTTAGAACGCGTGTCCCGTGCCGAAGCTCGTAGCGGCGAAGATCGACCTGCAGTTCCTCACCCTGAATCGGAGGGGACCCCACAAGAACCTCCTCACAACGTGCGAGATTTTACATCAATTCAGCGGTTTGTTAGCGGACATACAGGGTCCATTTCACTGCACAAAACCTTGAGCGCAACTTGAGGCGTTCTCCATGGACACGCTTTGATGGCATGGCCTAAGAAAGCTGCTCGGGCTTATGCCTGGCTAAACACCATTCGGAGGACCTAATCATGAGGTGTAACAGAACGCTGCTAACGGCCGCGAGAGTTCTCGTGGTCCTTGCCGCTTGCGGAGGTATTGCCGCCGCTCGCGGTCCTGTAGTGATTTCCATCCCTGAAGACGAGGACGCACTGGAATTCGTCGGCCAGTTCAACAACACAGCCACAACGTCCCAGCAGTTCGGCTATCTCTCAAGAGTTGTGGGGCTGAACCCAATCTTTGTCGGCGAGCCGGAGGATGAGACCACCTGCTTATTCACCTTCGTTACCAACGCGACTACTGATCGCACGATCGTGAACGGCTCGTTGAAAATCATTAACCGGACTGGCACCACAACCGTCTACTTGAACACCCCTCCTTCAGACTTCAACGATCCCGCAACTTTCAGTCAAGGCATCCCGATCCAGGTGTCCAGTTATGCCCAGCAGGTCGTACTCAACACTCTGACCAACAGTTTCGTCACTGTGCACACTAACACCATCACGAGCGTTGAGCCTTTCTCGGTTGATGGAACAACATACAAGCTGGGCGAGGTAGGAAAGTCCTTCCGGACGACATACTCTGGCCAAGTAAACACAACCGGGGCCCCGAGCGGGTGGTTCGGCGGGCATGCCGTAGGGGCAAAGAAGTGATCCTTATCTGGCGGGCTGAAGTCCTTCATTAGATGGTTCCAGCCGCTTTTCAACCGGTTGGAACCGGCAAATTGATGCAATCTTCAGCCCGTCTACATTGCTTTGACCAGTATGCGGGTATAAAACGACTGCACCAAATGGGTGCGTTCCATGAAAACGAGAGGATACATGAACAGCTGTATCCAATTTGAGCCGGTGCAATCAGGTCAAACGGTTTCTCACTACAAGATCCTGGAGAAGATTGGGTCTGGCGGAATGGGGTGCGTGTACAAGGCTGAAGATCTCCGGCTCAACAGACTGGTTGCACTCAAGTTTCTCGGTCCTAATCTCAGCGTGGATCAGTCTGCACTGAGCCGGTTTAGACGTGAATCGCAAGCAACCGCTGCGCTAAGCCATCCAAACCTCTGCACACTATATACGATCGAGGAACATGCTGGAGAACCCTTTATGGTTCTCGAACTACTCGAAGGCAAAACTCTCGACCGGCTCACTCAAGGCTTGCCGATCGGATTGGAACAATTGGTCAAGCTTGCGACTGAAGTGGCTCGTGGGCTGGAGGCGGCACACAGCGCGGGAGTCATTCACAGAGATATAAAGCCAAGCAACATATTCGTGACGAACCGGGGAGACGTCAAGATTCTGGACTTTGGATTGGCAAAGCTCAACATGGCTACCGCCTGGGACCGTGGTAGGAGCCCAGTTGCCGATGCAACACTCACAAGACTCGACAGTGGGACGCTGGCCGGAACCACCTTCGGCACAATTGCCTACATGTCGCCGGAACAAGTCCGTGCTGAAAATCTCGATCACCGCACGGATGTGTTCAGTTTCGGTGCCGTTCTGTATGAACTCACAACCGGACAGCGAGCATTTCCCGGTGACTCCGTAGGGGTGATTCTTGACGGTATTTTGAATCGGCCGCCGGTTCGACCGCAGCAACTCCGCCCGGAGGTGCCGCCCGCTCTCGCGTTCATCATCGATAAAGCTTTAGAGAAGGATCGCACGCAGCGCTACCAGTCGTCAGGTGATATCCGGGCCGACTTGGAGCGGATCCAGCAAGATCTGCCTCCCGCCCGGAGACCACTGAAAGCCCTTCGACGGCCATACTCAGTCCGCTTTTTGGGTCCGGCAATCTCCCTTGTTCTGTTGGTGTGTGCGCTTGGCCTGCTACGCATCTCTGGGTGGAAATTCCCCTCGACAAGTGCGCACAGGAACCTCCAGTCGCTCGCGGTACTTCCACTCGAAAACCTGTCTGGAGACAAGGACCAGGCCGAATTTGCCGATGGCATGACGGAGGAGCTGATCGCCACCCTCGGCAGGCTCGGAGATATCCGCGTCATCTCGCGTACCTCAACTAGCCAGTTCAGAGGGACACATAAACCGTTACCGGAGATTGCGCGACAGCTGAATGTAGATGCTGTGGTGGAAGGAGCAATCCTCCGTTCCAAAGATCGGGTTCGGATTACAGCTCGGCTTATACAGGCCTCTGATGATAAGCAGCTTTGGACGAACAGCTACGAACGGGACTTGCACGACGTTCTCAAGCTCCAGGACGAGGTTGCCCATTCGATTGTCAATGAGCTCCGCGGAGAACTTAGGAAGCCGAACAGGAGTGCGTTTAACAACTCGCGAATCATAAATCCCGACGCCTATGATGCGATCATTGAGGGAAGGTATCTCTGGAACAAGCGTGATGAGCAAAGCTTGCACAAGGCGATTCAACAGTTCCAGAAATCAATTGAGATCGAGCCGGTGAACGCTGCCGCATACGTAGGTCTTGCGGACTCCTACAATGCGCTCGGTTATGGCAATTACCTATCACCCGCGGATTCATTCTTGCGGGCAAAAGTAGCCGCTTCTAAAGCACTGGAGATCGACCCATCATCGGCTGACGCTCATGCTTCACTGGGTTACGCCACGATGTATTTCGATTGGGATTTCAACCGCGCCGAAAACGAGTTTCAACAGGCTATTGAGATCAACCCTAATCTGGCCTCTGCTCATCAATGGTACGCGTATCTGTTGATGGCGAAGGAGCATCCGGACGAGGCTCGATTGCAGATCGACCTTGCACGACAGCTTGATCCCCTATCTGTTCCCATCAACACTGATATGGCATTTACGTATTACTACAGCGGCCACCCTGGCGAGGCAATTCGGTTCATTCGGACAGCTCTGAGCATGAATCCGAAGTTTCCGCTCGCGCACTTCTGGTTAGGGAGGATCTACACCGCAGAAAGCCGATATCCGGAGGCACTGGCCGAACTTAAGTCGGCAGAGCCGTTGCGGAACTGGCAACCCACCATGGCTGCCCTCGGCTACCTATACGGCCAGTGGCGAAAAGCAGCAGAAGTTAGGCGCATTCTCAATGAATTCAAGTTGCTGGAGAACAGCGACCGTTATGTCTCCGGATACGCGCTGGCGCTGGTATACGCCGGAAGCGGAGACAAGGCCGAAGCACTGCACCGCCTGGAGCAAGCTTATTCCGAGCGCTCTCATTGGCTGGTTTGGTTGAAGCTAGATCCCAGGTGGAACTCCCTGCGATCAGAACCGAAGTTCAAGGATCTTGTACGCCGCGTTGGTTTACCGGACTGAATGCCATTGTGGCTTGAGGAGCACAGCGAGGAGGAACTGTGAATAGAACGCAACGAATCGTCCTGCTGATTGTCCCGGTTCTCGTTGTTCTAGTTGTGCCAGTAAGATCTTTTGGCCAAGGGTGAATGCCAGTGCGTTTTAACGCCCCCGGTCTGGGCGGCACCACGGGCCCGCTGTTGCGGCATCAGTGGGAAATCAGTCTCTCCTACAGATACTTAACAGCAAACAGATGGTACGTAGGCACTGAAGTAAATGAAGGCGCCGCACCGTTCGGCAAGCCCTTGTTCATCAATATCCATTCCGTGGACGTGACCATAAAGTACGCACTGAGCGACCGCGTAACGCTGACAACCACTCTACCGTTCTCGACAGGTACTCATTCGCGTTTCTATGGTGACGGGAAACGTCATGAAGTAGGAGCGGCTGGACTGGGAGATATAACTGCAGTGACGTCAGCCTGGCTGTGGAATCCCCGTAAGCACGAGAGCGGCAATCTGGCGGTCAGTGTGGGCCTGAAAACTCCAACTGGCGATAATGAGGCGACAGACAATTTCTTCCTGCCGGGCGGATTGGTAACACGGAACGTTGTCGACCAATCAATCCAGCTCGGGGATGGAGGTTGGGGATTTATTGCTCAAGCCGAAGGTTTTCGGAAGTTATTGAACCGATCGTCAACTAACGTATCTGCTTCTTACCTCTTCAGCCCGAAAGATAAAACAGGGGTGAAGTCTCCGTATCCTGGCGTATCCCTTTCTGTACCCGACGTCTATTCTGCGCGAGCAGGCGTTGCCTATGCCATTCTTCCCAAGCATAACCTTTACGCGAGTCTCGGGCTGCGAGCTGACGGTATACCCATTCGTGACCTGATCGGGGACAGCAACGGGTTCAGGCGCCCGGGTTACAGCCTCTTCATAGATCCCGGTTTCGGCATCGGCCTCGGTCGCGGTATTTTCTCGTTCAATATTCCCGTGCGGATCCATCAAGACTTCGAACGCAGTCTTGTGGACCGCGAACTGGGAAAGCTGGGCGGCGGCGATCTGGCAAAGTATTTGGTTTTTGCAAGCTATAGCATTCGATTTTGACGCGGCGCGTCACCACCTCCGGGTAGGTCGCTTGAGGCGCGCAGTAATGCGCGTCCCAGAGGAATGACCGTCCCGTCGCAAGACGGACAGAATTCGGCTTACAGGTCCGGCTGCCATCTTTTCAATTGCTTAGGCGGGCTTTTCGAAAGTCGTGCCAGATTCTCGCCTTCACAAAAGTGGAGCCGATCTCAGCGACCGACTCCTTGCTAGCTGATTTTTAATTCTCGTCCAGCCAACGTCTCTCCAAAATTCCTCGTAATGCGAGCCGCCCATTGAATTTTTCAACACCATGAATGCGTCGCTTCGGGTCACAACGCTGCCTGCAATGTACTGCAGAGTACATAGGTGTCCTGCTAAGTTGAATCGACCCTTCAGGTATCCAAGATGGAGTTGCTGTAACTTTATTGACATTTCGTCGCGCCGTCGTGATCTACGATGTCCGCGCGCCACCCGGAGTGGAAAGATGGCATCTCCAAACGTCTTTAGAGCGCGGTCGGTTCTGAGCGGGCTTCAAGGAGCAAAAGCAGTTCGCTTTCACAAACACCAGATCATTTACTCGAGCGGCGATTCCAGCAATGCGCTCTTCTACATTGAAAAAGGCAGCGTCAAGCTCGCATTGACTTCAAAAGAGGGCAAAGAAGCAGTTATCGCGGTCGTGGACGGCGGAGCATTCTTTGGAGAGGACTCTCTTGATCCGGAGCGCCCGCCGCGGTCGAACGACGCGGTCGCGCTTACCGATGTCCATGCTGCGAAGATCGAACGCGGCGCCATGCTGCATCTGCTGCGCACCGACAGGCACGTGAATGATTTCTTCCTGTTGTTTCTTGTCAGGCTAGTTACTCGAATGAAAGATGAACACGCGGACAGCCTTCTGTATTCCAGCGAGAAGAGATTGGCGCTGGTGCTTGCTTCCATCGCGAAACTTGGGGGCAAAGGCCAGTCTCAACCGGTTCCGCGACTAAGCCAGCAAGACCTGGCCAACATGCTCGGGCTGTCACGCCAACGTGTCAATATCCTGATGAAGCGGTTTGTAAAGCTGGGTTTTATTGACTACACCCGTGCTGGTCTCAGCGTACACAGTTCGATCACCAGCATCGCTGGAAGAAGCGAGCCCGACAGTGGGCGGTCTCGACAAGCATCAAAGCGCGCGCTAAACGAGTAGTTGCTGTGCGGGCGAGCAGCCCGCGCGAATTGCAATCAATTGTTACACCCGGCACAAAGCGGAACGCTCCAGTACACCTGCGGTCTTATGACGAATGCAAACTCCTGTTGAATTGTTCTGAATACGTCCACTCATTAACATCGGGGCCTTCACATCCCGCGGAGGGCGGGTTATCTCGCGATGAGGAACACTCAATGAGCACACCAGAGGGCGCGGTTCTAAACTCGTGGAAAGAAATTGCGAACTATTTAGACCGGGGTGTCAGGACGGTGCAGCGCTGGGAATCTCAGCTTGCGCTCCCTGTCCACCGCTTTCGTCCCGCGAAACGCACGCCTGTATTTGCATTTCCCTCCGAGCTGATGACCTGGCTGGAAACGATCGCATTAAACGACAGGACCCGTACCCAACAATTGGCGGGTGACTCCGAAACGGCCGAACGCCTTCGAGCGGGACGACATCAGCGCGCCGGGCGCCGACCAGCCTAAAACGTTTCCTACTCACGAGGCAGACGCGACCGAGCTCTTGTGCATCGAAGCTGCCTACCCGTTCCCAAAAAGCGACGTGAGCGATGAGCACGACCATAGCCACTACCCCGGAAGTCCAGCGTGAAAGCTATCTCAACGCGGCGTACGGAATCTCTTCCTGGCTGCTGACCAAAGATCACAAGCGCATCGCGCTACTCTACCTCGCGTCAATAACTTTCTTTTTCTTTATTGGCGGATTTTTTGCGTTGTTGATACGGCTGGAATTGCTTACTCCCGCCGGCGACCTGGTCCAGGCCGATACCTACAACAAGCTGTTCTCGCTGCATGGACAGATCATGATTTTCTTTTTCCTGATCCCGTCCATCCCCACCGTCCTGGGCAATTTTTTGATACCGATGATGGTCGGGGCGAAGGATCTGGCCTTCCCCCGGCTGAACCTGTTGAGCTGGTACATCTTCATGGTCGCGGGCTGCGTCATGCTGTATTGCATCATGACCGGCGGCGCCGACACCGGGTGGACGTTTTACCCGCCGTTCAGTACGCAGGGCTCGAATACGAATGTGACCGGTGCTGCCGTGGCGATTTTCATCGCCGGCTTCTCGTCGATTTTGACCGGGCTGAACTTCATCGTGACGGTTCATCGCATGCGCGCGCCGGGGATGACTTGGGGGCGTCTGCCTCTGTTTGTCTGGTCGCACTACGCCACCAGCATCATCATGGTGCTGGGTACGCCCGTTCTGGCCATCACGCTGATGATGATTGCCCTCGACCGGCTTTTCCACTTCGGATTCTTTGATCCACAACAAGGCGGCGACCCGCTGCTGTTTCAGCACCTCTTCTGGTTCTATTCCCATCCTGCCGTGTACATCATGGTGCTCCCCGGAATGGCGGTGGCAAGCGAAGTCGTGACATGTTTTGCTCGAAAACGCATTTTTGGCTACGCGTTTGTGGCGGGGTCCAGCCTGATGATCGCTGTCATTGGCTTCTTCGTCTGGGCGCACCACATGTTTGTTTCCGGCATGTCGCTGTATGCGTCGCTGCTGTTTTCCTTGTTGAGTTACCTGGTGTCCGTACCGTCCGCGATCAAGGTATTCAACTGGACGGCCACGCTGTACAAAGGGGCGATTCACTACGATACCCCGATGCTCTACATATTGGGGTTCATTGGCCTGTTCACGATGGGTGGGATGACCGGACTATTCCTGGCTGCTCTGGGCCTGGATGTTCACGTGACCGACACCTATTTTGTGGTTGCCCATTTCCACTACATCATGGTCGGCGGAACGGTCATGGCTTATCTGGCCGGCATACATTTCTGGTGGCCGAAGATTTCGGGACGCCGATATCCCGAGGGGTGGGGCCGGCTGGCAGCGCTCATTATCTTTATTGGCTTCAATCTCACGTTCTTCCCGCAGTTCGTCCTTGGCTATCTCGGGATGCCACGACGGTATTGGCAATACACGCCAGAGTTTCAGATTCTGAATGTTCTCTCGACTGCAGGCTCAACCATTTTGGCTGTGGGATATCTCCTGCCAATGGTGTATCTGATTTGGTCGCTGCGCTATGGCAAGCCAGCCACTCACAATCCGTGGTCAGCCAGCGGACTGGAATGGACGGTTTCGTCTCCGCCGCCCAGCGAGAATTTCGTTGAGATCCCGGTTGTGACCTGGGACGCTTATAACTATGACGAGATCGAGGAGGCCGGAAAGCAGCGCCGCGAAGTCGACAGCTGCACTGCTCAGGTTGTATTGGGAAAAAGATCGGAATGCTGAACAGGTTCGCGAGTCGCCCGCGAACCTATTTTCTAGACAAAGATTTCGCCTGGCAATGCGGTCAGTGTACGTGTAAGCAACGTATTTTGAACAAACCGAGGTGCTACCTCAGGCGAGTCTATCTGCTTGCGTTCGATGCGCAACTGGAGCGCACGCTCGATTTGCTTCAGTTCCAGGACCTCAGCGCCTGCGACCAGGCTCGATGCACGGCCCTCAGACCCCGCACGGCCGGTGCGGCCGACGCGATGAATGAAGTCCTCGGCCATCTTGGGCAAATCGTAATTGATCACGTGCGCGACATCGTCCACGTGCAAGCCACGGGAAGCGATGTCTGTCGCCACGAGGACCTGATAGCGGCCTTCCTGGAAACCGTTCAAGGCTTTGTTGCGCTGCGACTGGGTGCGGTCGCCATGAATGACGCCGGCATTGAAGCCGTCGCGCACCAGCTCCCGGGCGAGCCGTTCCGCTCCGCGCTTGGTGCGCGCGAAGATCAGCGTCTGACCGGTTTCCGAATACAGCAACTGGCGCAAGGCTTTCATTTTCTCAGCTGGCCGCAATTCGTAAGCGTGTAATTGGACGCTTTCCGCGGGCTTGAGCACTGAGCCCAAAGCTACTCGCACCGGCTCACGCATGTACTCGTGAACCAGGTGAGCAACCGATTGCTCCAACGTTGCTGAGAAGCACAGGGTCTGCCGCTTGCGTGGAAGCACGGACAGAATTCGCCGGATCGCCGGTAAGAATCCCATGTCGAGCATGCGGTCTGCTTCATCCAGCAC
>Ga0070741_10005954_pt1 | contig 26550 bp, 32 predicted proteins | sample Coa_R1_4_FD_66440 | JGI IMG/M metagenome (GOLD analysis project Ga0070741, IMG submission 66440) | Surface soil microbial communities from Centralia Pennsylvania, which are recovering from an underground coalmine fire - Coalmine... | ecosystem: Environmental > Terrestrial > Soil > Unclassified ... | reverse complement strand
GGCGAGATGCGGGCATGCGATGGCGATCATGGCGTCGCCACCATACCCCCGCTGTTAGAAGGAACCCGATTCTGTCGTATAGAACTTCGGCTAGGTGTTGCTGCCCTCGCGCAGCACGGCGGCGATGGTTGCGGGGTCTTCCTTGATGGTGACGCCCGAGCGCTCCTTCTGAAGAATCATCGAGGAGCGCGAATCGCGGCCTTCCCAGCCGCGCGCCAAAGCCTCGGTCATCTCCTCCAGCGTCAGGTTGGCAAGCCGCATCGGCACGCCCACTTCCTTGCCGACTTGGGTGGCCAGCGCCACGTCCTTGTGCGCCAGTTTGAGCGCGAACTTGGGCGGATCGTAGATGTCGGGCAGGAAGTGATCGGCCAGGCCGTCGAACGTGCGCCGCCGGCCGGTGACGCCGTTCCTCACCGCGCGCCACAGCGTGATCGGATCGACGCCCGCCTTGACGCCCATGGTGAAGGCCTCGGCCAGCGCCGTCTGGATCATGTAGCCGGAAAGATTGTGCACCAGCTTGGCGACCGAGGCCGAGCCGATCGGGCCGATATAGGCCACCTGGTCGCCGGCCGCGTCGAGCACGTGGCGATATTTTTCGAACACCGCTTTGTCGCCGCCGACCCAGATCGCCATCTTGCCCGAGGCCGCGCCGGCGGGACCGCCGCTCACCGGGCTGTCGAGCAGCACCGCTCCGCGCTCCTTGAATAGCGGCTCGGTGGCGCGAATCAGCGTCGGCGAGTTGGTCGAGAGGTCGAACAGCGGCTGGCCCTTCTGCATGCCCGCCAGCAAACCCTTGTCGCCCTTCACCACGGCCTCGAACTGCGGCGGACCGGGTAGCGAGGTGAAGACGATCTCGCTTTCGGCCGCGACCTGCTTGGGCGAATCGGCCCACTTGGCCCCGGCAGCGCAGATCTTCTCGGCGGCCTGGCGGCGGGCGTCGTGCACGACCATCTCGTGTCCCGCCTTCTTGATGTTGGCGGAGATGCCCACGCCCATCGTGCCGATGCCGATGAATCCAACGCGCATGTCTTCCTCCCTTCAGTATGGGTCGGCGATGCCGAGTTTCTTCAGGATGCGCCGCTCGAGCGCTTCCATGCGCTCGGCATCGGCCTCTCCGGTCTCGTGATCATAGCCCAACAGATGGAGCGTGCCGTGCACCACGAGATGGCTGACATGCGCCGCCGGTGTCTTCTTCTGTTGACGCGCCTCGCGCCACACGGTCTGGCGCGCCAGCACGACGTCGCCCAGGAACGGTTGCCCACCCGAGGGATACGACAGCACGTTGGTCGGCTTGTCCTTTCGGCGGTCGCGCGCGTTCAGCTTGCGCACCTCGCGGTCGTTCGAGAGGGCCACCACCAGCGAGCGCTTGCGGCTGCCCAGCACGGCGCGCGCCGCCTTGCGGACCAGCCGCTCGATCCCCGGCAGCGCCGTGCGCCAACCGCCATCGAGCAGGACGACGTCGACCTTAGCGCTTGGCCGACTTGTCGCGCGCGTCATAGGCCTCGACGATGCGGGTCACCAGTTCGTGCCGCACGACATCGCGCGGGGTGAGCCGCACGAAGCGGACGCCCTCGACGTCCTCCAGGGTCTCGACGGCATCGATCAGGCCCGAGCGCTGGCCGCCCGGCAGATCGGTCTGGCTGGGATCCCCGGTCACCACCATGCGCGAGCCCTCGCCGAGCCGGGTCAGGAACATGCGCATCTGCATCGGCGTGGTGTTCTGCGCCTCGTCGAGGATGACGTAGCAGTGGGCGAGCGTGCGGCCGCGCATGAAGGCAAGCGGCGCAATTTCGATCTCGCCCGACTCCATGCGATGGGCAATCTGCTCGGCCGGCAGCATGTCGTGCAGCGCGTCGTAGAGCGGCCTGAGATAGGGGTCGATCTTCTCCTTCATGTCGCCCGGCAGGAAGCCCAGCCGCTCGCCCGCCTCGACGGCGGGCCGCGACAGGACGATGCGCTCGACCTTGCCGGCGAGCAGCAGCGACACGCCCATGGCGACGGCGAGATAGGTCTTGCCCGATCCGGCCGGCCCCAGCGCGAACACCATGTCGCGCTCGCGCAGCGCCTGCAGGTAGCCGCGCTGCCCGGGCGAGCGGGCGGCCACGGTGCGGCGGCGGGTGCGGATGCCATCGCCCTCGCCGTCGTCCGTTCCGGTCTTGGCGAAGCGCACGGCGGCATCGACGTCGGCCGCCTCGATTGACAGGCCGCGCTTCAGCCGCTCGTAGAGTCCGGACAGCGCCTTGTGCGCCACGGCCGTGTCGTCGGCGCTGCCTGAGATCGACAGCTGGTTGCCGCGGGCGGCGAGCTGCACGTTGGCGAGCTGCTCGATGCGCACCAGGTTACGGTCGTGATTGCCGAACAGCACCGCCAGCAGGGCATTGTCGTCGAACGTCATGCGGCGCACATCGGCCGAACGGCCGGCGGCGCCAGTGGTGACGTCGCTCACGCGGCGGCCTCGTAGGCGCGGGCGGTCACGATCTCGCCGGCCAGGCTGTTGGCGTGGCCCTCGACGATGCGCGCTTCGACGATATGGCCGATCAGGCGCGACGGGCCGTCGGCATAGACCGATTGCAGCCATGGCGTCTTGCCGACGATCTGGCCCGGCTTGCGCCCGGCTTCGGCAAAAAGCACCGGCACGGTCATGCCCACCTTCGAGCGGTTGAATTCATGCGCCTGTCGGCCGAGCAGCGCCTGCAGCGCCGCCAGCCGCGCAGACTTAACGCTTTCGGGCACCTGGCCGGGCATGGCCGAGCCCGGCGTGCCGGGTCGGCGGCTGTATTTGAAGGAAAAGGCCGCGGCAAAGCCCACCTGCTCGATCAGCCGCATGGTCTCATCGAAATCGGCGTCGCTCTCGCCGGGGAAGCCGACGATGAAGTCGCTCGACAAAGCGAGGTCGGGCCGGCGCTCGCGCAGGCGATCGACGAGCCTCAGGAACAGATCGCGGCCATGGCGGCGGTTCATCGCCTCGAGAATGCGGTCCGAGCCCGACTGCACCGGCAGGTGCAGGTACGGCATCAGCTGCGGCACCGCGCCATGGGCTTCAATCAGCGCGTCGTCCATGTCGCGCGGATGGGAGGTCGTGTAGCGGATGCGCGCCATGCCCGGGATCTCGGCAACGGCGCGGATCAGGCGCGCCAGGCCCCAGGTCGAACCGTCGGCCGCCTCGCCGTGATAGGCGTTGACGTTCTGGCCGAGCAAGGTGAGCTCGATCGCGCCGGCCGCCACAAGCTGCCGCGCCTCGGCAAGCACGGCCTCGGCAGGGCGTGAATATTCGGCGCCGCGCGTATAGGGCACGACGCAGAACGTGCAGAACTTGTCGCAGCCCTCCTGGATCGACAGGAAGGCCGAGCCGGCACGCACGCCCATCGGCTGCGGCAGGTGATCGAACTTGCTCTCGGGCGGGAAATCGGTGTCGAGCACGCCCGCGCCCGGCAGGCGCTTGCCCGACCTGGCGAGCGCGACCTTGCGCTCGGCCTCGGCCAGCAATTGCGGCAGGCGATGGTAGGCCTGCGGGCCGACGACGACGTCGACCGCGGGCTGGCGCCTCACGATCTCCTCGCCCTCGGCCTGGGCGACACAGCCCGCCACGGCGATCGTGAGGTCGCGACCCTCGGCGCGGCGCAGCAGCTTCTCGTCGCGCAGCCGGCCGAGCTCGGAATAGACCTTCTCCGAAGCGTGCTCGCGGATGTGGCAGGTGTTCAGCACTACCAGATCCGCCTGCTCGGGCCTCTCCGACAAGGCATAGCCCAACGGCCGCAGGACATCGGCCATGCGGTCCGAGTCGTAGACATTCATCTGGCACCCGTAGGTGCGGATGAACACGCGCTTGCGCTTGCCGTCTGTCGGGACGGTAGTCATCGGTCTCCGTTGCTGGAACGGCGCGGTTCTATCATCACGCGGCCACAGGGTCGAGGGCCCGGCCAAAGGGATGAATCGGCCCATTGGCCCGTATCCAACGCCAAGAAGAAACTTTCCATCTTGGTTTGCCTCACCCGACCGACCCTCCTGCTCGAGGTCAGCTCATGTTCGCCGGAATCGATCTGCGGGACCTGATCGTCATCGCCAGTTGCGTTGTCGTCTTCATCGCCGCCATCGCCCTGGCCGCCGACAAGGAGCATCGACACTTCCAGGCCGGCCGGCCACCCTTCGCCGGCCCGCCCTTGGCCGAGATGGCCCAGGCGCTCGACATCCCGGCTTATCGCCTGCGCAACGCCTTCGAGGAAGTCGGCCCGCCCTCGCGCACACCGTCGCAGCCGCCGACCGAGCAGCAGCTCGCCGAACATGCGCGGCGATTGGCTGTCGCGCTCGACGTGCCCGTCGACCGGCTGCGCTTGGTGCTCGCCGCTCACAAGCCGCCGGCGCTGTAACGCCGTTCGACGGCGAAGCGCACCAAAGCCGGCACCGACAATGCCGCTCAATCGGCCGCCGCGGCAGCGGGTTGCGGCAGCAGCTCGAGCCGGCCGGTGTTGGCGGCCTGCACCCCTGACGAGACCTGGCGGAAGCAATGTTCGGCCAGTTTTTTGCGATCGCCTAGCTGGTCGATGTCGATCGGCGGGAAGAACGTCACCACCGCCTCGGTCTCGCCGAGGCAGACCATCTGCCAGAGGTGCGGCACGAGATCGAGATCGCCGAACCAGGCGAACAGCGGCCGCCAGTAGCGGCCGAGCGGGATGCCGTCGAGCCTGGTGTAGGAGATCGCCACCGGCTGCACGACGATCGGCTTGTCGTTGCGCCTGAGCTGGGCCACGCCGAACAACGCGCTGCGGAAGGGCAGTACCCTCGTGCCGTCGCTGCTGGTGCCCTCGGGAAACAGCATGAGATTGTCGCCGGTGTTCAGCCGCCGCATCATCTCGTCGCGGCTCTTGCTGGTCTTGCCCGACGTGCGCTCGATGAAGATGGTGCGCTGCGCCTTGGCGAGGGTCGAAAACCACGGCCAGGTCGCGACCTCCGCCTTGGCGACGAAGCTGCCCGGAACCAGGCCGCCCATCACCTCGATGTCGAGGTAAGAGACGTGGTTGCACACGAACAGGGTCGGCGTCACCTCGGACTGCCGGCCGAAGACGCGCACCTTGATGCCGAGGATGAAGCAGACCAATCGGTGGTAGAACACCGGCATCCAGCGGATGACCGGCCGGACCTTGAGCGCCAGCGCCACCAGATAGATCGGCAGCAGGACGAGCGTCAGCGTCAGGTATGCCGCCAGCCTGAACGCACCTCGCAGAGGAGAGCCGATCCACATCGAAGCGATGGGGGCGTCAGTCCTTGTCGAGTACGCCGCGTTCGTAGTGACGCATGTACTTCTCGGTCACCAGCTCGGTCTTGACGATGATGAAGACGTCGGTCGAGTCGAACTCGCGGTCGATCACCGCGCCGTCGCCGACGAAGCCGCCCAACCGCAGGTAGCCCTTGATCAGCGGCGACACTCGGGCCAGCGCCTTGCGCGGCTCGTAGCTGCCGGGCGGCAGCGTGTTCATCTCGACGTAGCGGTGCGGCAGGGCGCGCGCGCGGATCTCGGGCGGCGCGAGATGGTTCTGGTAGAGATACGACAGCGCCTGCGCATGCTGCGTGGGATCTGTGCCTGGCATGCTGGCGCAGCCGAACATCAACTGGATGTTGTAGTGGTAGGCATAGAGCGCGATGCCGCGCCACAGCATCTGCATGGTCGCGGTGTTGCGCGCATCCTTCGCGATGCACGAGCGGCCGAGCTCGAGCACTTCGCCCGGATAGTCGATGATCTTCTGGATGTCGTACTCGGCCGACGAATAGAAGCGACCGGCCCTCGCCGCCGCCGAGCGGCGGGTCAGACGATAGGTGCCGACGATGCCCTCCGGTCCCTCGCCGCGGCGGCGATCGAGCACCAGCAGATGATCGCACACGTCGTCGAACTGATCGAAGTCGCGCTTGCTCGCCGCCACCTCGGGCGAGGCGTGCGCCGACATCTCTTCGTAGAAGATGCGGTAACGCAGCCGCTGCGCCGCGTCGATCTCGGCGTCGGTCTGCGCCAGTCGAACTTCGAAGTCGCCGGCGACTACCTTGACGATTTCCCGATTCGAGATCGGCGGGCCAAGGAGTTCGGCTTCGCCCTCAGCTCGGTCGATGCGCATGTGCTGTCCCCAGGGGACCCCCCATCATGGGCCCATTATCGGACCGGGGCGGGTGTCGTCTACTCATTTTTGACGGTCGCTTTTGCCTTCCAAAGGCACGCCATAGAGCTCGAGCCGGTGGCCGACCAGGCGATAGCCGGCCTTTTCCGCGATTCGCCGCTGCAGGTCCTCGATCTCGTCGTTGTGAAATTCCACGACCTTGCCGCTCTGTATGTCGATCAGGTGGTCGTGGTGTTCCGACGGCGTCTCCTCATAGCGTGCGCGGCCGTCGCCGAAATCGTGCTTGGCGAGGATACCGGCCTCCTCGAACAACCGCACCGTGCGATACACAGTGGCGATCGAGATGTTGGGATCGACGGCGGTGGCGCGCTTGTGCAGCGCCTCGACATCCGGATGATCCGACGATTCGGACAGCACGCGCGCGATGACGCGCCGCTGGTCGGTCATCTTGAGACCCTTCTCGGCGCACACCATTTCAAGCTTCGACTTCTGGTCCGGCATGTCAGGGCACCCTACACCGGCCGCCTGCTGGGGTATAGTTGGAGCCATGTCGACCCGAGATATGCCGTCCCTCGCCGACCAGACCATCGACATCACGGGTGAAGTGTGCCCGATGACGTTCGTCCGCACCAAGCTGCGGCTCGAACGCATGCAGCCGGGAGAAGTGCTGAGCGTGCGCCTGCGCGGCGAGGAGCCGCTGCGCAACGTGCCCAAGGCGGCGCGCGATGAGGGCCACAGCATTTTGGGGATAGTACCCGACGGGAGTGACCATATCGTGACTATTCGCCGAGCCTGAGGCGCATGACGAGGGCATCCACGCTCGGGCCGGCACCGCGCCGGTAATAGCCCGTGCGGCTTCCCACTGTCTCGAAGCCGGCCTGCCGGTAGAGCGCGCGCGCCGCGGGATTGTCCGCCCCGACCTCGAGGAACAAGGATCTCGCGCCAGATATGCGCGCTTGTGCGATGACTGAATCGAGCAAGGCCCGGCCGGCACCCTGCCGGCGGCGGTCGGGATCGACGGCAATCGTCAGCACCTCTGCCTCGTCGGCGACATGTCGATGGAGGGCAAAGCCGATGGCCTTTCCGTCGAGCTCGAGCAGCCGGCCGCCGACGCCGGGCGAGGCCAGCAACTCGGCGATCTCCTGCCGCGTCCAGGCGCGTTCGCCGAGCGGCGCGAACGCCGCGCGATGCAAGTCCGACACCACGTCGAGCGAGAGCGTATCCAATGCCCGCAAGGTAAAGCGACGCATTCAGTCGACGGTGCGGCGCGAGCCGTCCGGCGCCGTGACGTTGACACCGCGCAGGTAGAGCGGCCGCGGCAGGCCCTCTTGCTTGTTGCGCGCCCGCCAAGCATCGACGCCGTCGGCCAGCGCAAGGCGCGCCAACGTCACGGGATCGATCGCCGCGGGCCGCGCCGTCGCATTGGGAATTCTTGCGGCCAACGCCTCGACATCGGGACCCACGATCGTACAGGCGCGGCCGGCAAGTCGCGCGGCTAACGATTCGGCGCTGGCGACGAACGGAGCTTCGCTTGCGAAGGCGCAGTACCAGTCGCCGAGCTTGGTATCGATGGCAGCCACGGCGAGGGCCTGCGTGGGGGCGGTCTGCGCGAGCAAGACGGACGTGGTCGTGAACCCCGCGAGCGGCACGGCGAGCGCCACCGCAAGGCCGCGCGCGGCCGCCAGTCCGACGCGCACGCCGGTGAAGCTGCCGGGTCCCACGGTGACGGCGATCATCCGGATCTCGTTCTTTTTTGCGTCGGCCTTGTCGAGCAATCCGGCGATCGCGGGCAACAGACGCGCCGCCTGCTCGCGGCCGTCCTCGCGATGGGTCGCGACCGGCGCGCCGTCGTCGCGCACCAGAGCAAGGCCCAAGCCGCTGACGGCGCAATCGTAGGCAAGAACAAGGCTCATCGGTATGGTGCGATCATGAAGCTCGATCTGGTTGCAATCGCCCCGCCCGACTTCGATGTCGACGTGACGTTGGCCTATGCGACCCCGGCCAATCTAACGGGCCGGCCGGTCTACCGGAACGCCGAATGCTGGCTGCATCGCGAGGCGGCGGAAAAGCTGCAGGCGGCGATCGCGCTGGCCCGGCCGCTGGGCTATCGCCTGCGCATCTTCGACGCGCTGCGGCCCGTCGAAGCGCAATGGATGCTGTGGAACGAGCGGCCTGATCCGGAATTCCTCGCCGATCCCCGGCGCGGCTCGCCGCATTCACGCGGCGCCGCCGTCGATCTCACGCTGCTCGACGGCGAGGGCCGCGAGCTCGACATGGGCACCGCCTTCGATGCCTTCACGCCGCTCTCTCACCATGCCCGCACCGACCTCTCCCTCGAGGCGCAGCGCAACCGCCTGCTGCTCATGGGCCTGATGACATCCGCCGGCTGGGACTTCTATCGCAACGAGTGGTGGCACTATCAGCTGTTCGACGCGCGCCGCTATCCGCTGGTCAGCGACGCCGATCTGCCGCGACCGATGCTGTGAGCTTTCAGGAGCCCGAGAGCTTGGCCTTGTCGAAATCGGCCAGGCCGTTCTCGCGCATGATCAGGCGCACGAAGCGGATGTATTCCTGGCCGAGCTCGGAGTAGCGCAGCAGCGTGCCGACGAGGTCGTAGCCGTCGGGCGTCTCGCCGCGCTGGCGCATGGCCGCCCGCGACGCGCGGAAGCCCGAATAGGCCGGGTTGGTGTTGAGGTTGGCGACGTAGGCTTCCGCCGCCTCGCCGACGCTGGAGAACGGTTGCGGCATGCCGCTGCCCGGCTGCCACGGCACCGCCACGGCATGCTGGCCGACCGCCTGGATCTGGCCGAACAGGGCGTTGCCGGTGCGTGCGGCGAACGACGTGCCCCAGCCCGATTCGACGCCGCTCTGCGCGATCGCCATCGACGGCGGCACGATGTCGACGCGCTTCACCAGCTCGTCGATTTTGTCCGAGGTTGTCTCGTAGCGTTGGGCGAGCGCCTCGAGCCACAGCTGACTCGCCGGCGTCAGCGGCTCGCCCGCCGCCAGCCGGTCGCGGATCGCCAGCAGCTGCTCGCGCTCGGCCATCACCCGCTGATTGATCTCGAGCATCACCGGCAAGAGCGCCGCGATGAACAGGCGCTTGCGCTCGTTGCCGTCCTTGGTGCCGAGATCCTCGGGCACGCGCTCGACCTTGATCGGCGGCACGGCGAGGCCCTGCCGCACGTCGCTCAACGAGAACGAGACGTCGCGCAGGAATCCGGCGAGCTCGTCGGCGGTGCGGGGATTGATGGTGCGCAGCTGGGCCTGGCGATGGACGGCATTGCCGGGCGCGGCGAAGCGGCCGTGGCCGCCGCCAATGTCGCGTGAGTTGTATTGGCCCTGCTCGCCCTGATCGAGCAGGTCGTGGCGAACGAAGATCAGCGCCGCCGTGTCGGCGTGCATGGGCGGAATGTAGCTCGTGCGATCGTCGAGCGAATGGCCGTAGGTGTTGAAGGAAAGAAAGGTCGTGATGTCGACCGCCGGCACCGGCTGCCTCAGGCCGACGCCCGCGGCGAGCACCGCCAGCCAGATCGAGGGAAAAGCGTAAAGGCGCCCGCAGTCGAGCACGGGCAAGAGGAGTGATCGCATCCCATTACTTTCTTGGTTTCGGACAAACAGCCCGCCGTGCGCGGCCTGTGCCTCACCGAGGCCCAAGCCGTGGAACGCCGAACCGACGCTGTACGCTGAGGCGGCCCTGGGACTACTGGACCGCCTGCACTTCCACTACTTCGGGGACGTAGTGCTTGAGGAGATTCTCGATGCCCATCTTCAGCGTGGCGGTCGAGCTGGGGCAGCCCGAGCATGAACCCTGCATGTGCAGGTAGACCACGCCGTCGCGGAAATCCTGGAAAATGATGTCGCCGCCGTCCTGGGCAACCGCCGGACGCACGCGAGTCTCGAGCAGATCCTTGATCTGGGCGACGATCTCGTCGTCGTCCGCCGCCGCGCCGCCCTCGGCGCTCTGGCCGCCTTCGGCCACGACCGGCTCACCGGAGGTGTAATGCTCCATGATGCCGCCCAGGATGGAGGGCTTCAGGATCTGCCAATCCTTGTCGGCGGCCTTGGTCACGGTCACGAAGTCGGCGCCAAAGAACACCCGCTCGACCCCCTCGACCGCAAACAGCCGCTTGGCGAGCGGCGAGGCGCCGGCCGTGTCGGGCCCGGCAAAATCCAGCGTGCCCTTGTCCATGACGACCCGTCCCGGCAGGAACTTGAGCGTCGATGGGTTGGGCGTCTGCTCGGTCTGAATGAACAAACCTGATCTCCTTCGTCGAACGTCTCGGGGACCAAGCCGCCGGTACCGTTCAGGATTGGGCATGGACCATCGTCCCTGCCCGCAAATGTTGGGTTCGAGTTAGGAACCGTAGCTACCCCGATCAAGTCGTTTCTTGGGTGCGTCTGTATTAATTTTATGTAAAATATAATTATAATCGATTAATTCCAATAACCTGCGGAGTGCACTTGGAAGCTGCGCAAATCCGCTCTGCGCGAAGCAAAGGCAGGTTGCAGGGAACTTCTTGGAAAATTGTCGCGGTTCAGGCCCCTTGCAGCTCACGAAATCGCGTCGATTTCGGCTTCGGTCAGCCCACCGGGCACGATGGTGAGCGGGATCCGCAACTGACTGCCGAGCTTGCCGGTCAGCGCGGTCACCAAGGGCCCCGGACCCTCGCCGCTTTCGGAACTGCCCAGGACCAGGACCGAGATCGAACGGTCTTCGGTGATCAGTTTCAGCAACTCATCGCGGCTTTTGCCCTCGCGGATATGGATCGCCGGCGGCTGGCCGGTGAGCGAGGCGGCGATTTCGGCGTAGCGGGCAATGATTTCCTCGGCCTGCTGCCGCGCCTCCTGGCGCATCAGCTCGGCCACCCCGCCCCATTGCTGGCTTTCGGGCGGCTCCATCACATAAAGCATGGCCACCCGGCCGCCGGTGCGCTTGGCGCGGCGGCTGGCATAGCGCAGCGCCTTGGCCAATTCCGGGCTTTCGTCGACCACGACCAGAAAGACACGCTCGCCGGCCTTGAGTTCTTCGGCCATCGACCTCTCCCTTAAAGCCGTCGGACCACGGCGCCGCCCAGCCAGCCGGCCAGGAGCGCCAACGCGATGGCGCCAATGCCATAGAACGGGCCCTCGCGGCTGGCCCAGCCGGCCAGGCGGGCACTGAACCCCACTTTGCCGACCGGCAGCGGCCGCGACACGGCGGCAACGATCTTGCCGTCGCGCAACAGGTAGGCCCGGACATCATAAGTGCCTTCCGGCAGCCGCGACGGAAACGGCAGTTCGACTCGAAACAGCCGGCCGGCCTGGACGCTGACCTGGCCGATCGCGGCGGGATAGAGCCCCTCGCGGCGCTTGACCTCGACCAGGCCCTGGCGGAAGCGGATGAGGTCCATGTCCTCGCGGGTGCCGACCGAGCGGACCTGGGCCATCCGGTCGGCCAGCGACAGGATTTCGCCGCCGATGCCGCGGGCCAGCAGACGCTGCAACGGCTGACTGGCGGCAATGTAGTAATAGGCGGGCACATCGTCGAAGCCCTGCCGGCCGGTATTGAGCCACAGACCGAGGAAGCGCTCCTTGCGCATCACGATCTCGCGCTCCGGCGGGCCCTGCACCACGACAACCACCTCGCCCGGCGGGTCGAACATGCCGAACAGCAGGATGTTCTCGCCCTGGAAGGCCGAGGTGATGGACACGCGCGCCTGGCTGAGATCCATGACCAGGTCGGGCGTCTGGGTCATCGCCGGCACGGAGGGAGGCAGGCCGTTCGTCCCGGGCTCGAGCCTTTGCGCCGCGGCCGGCATGGACAGGCAGACGGCGACCAGCAAGGCCGACACCAGGCGCTTCATGGCAGCGCCTCGCGCAGGCCGATCGAATAGGGCGAGGCCGGCGTGCGCACCAGCTCGACGAGAAGCTGGCCGGCGACCGCCAGGATCAGCACCGCCATCAGGCCGCGCAGCACGACGCCCGGCAGCCTGGCCGCCAACCGCGCGCCGATGGGCGCACCGATCACGCCGCCCAGGATCAGCAACAGGGCCAGCACGATGTCGACCGTGCCGTTGGTCGCGGCTTGCAGGAACGTGACGTTGGCCGCCACGAACAGGATCTGGAAGTTGGAGGTGCCGATCACCACCGTGGTCGGCATGCCCAGCAGGTAGATCATCGCCGGCACCAGCACGAAGCCGCCGCCCACGCCCAGGATCGCCGACAGGATGCCGATCGCCACGCCCAGCCCCAGCGGCAGCAGCGCCGAGATGTAGAGCTTGGACTTGTAGAACCGCATCTTGAGCGGCAGGCGGTGCACCAGATAGTGCGTGTGCAGCTTGCCGCGCGGCGCGCTGGGATTGCGCCGGACCTTGAGCCAGGTGCGGAGGCTCTCGTAGAGCATCAGCGCACCGATCGCCGACAGCATGACGACATAGAGCACGGCGATCACGAAATCGATCTGGCCGATGCGCTGCAGGTAGGTGAACAGCGACACGCCGGCCGACGAGCCGAGGATGCCGCCCAGCAGCAGCACCAGCCCCATGCGCAGGTCGACATTGCCGCGCCGCCACTGCACCTGCAGCGACGACACCGAGTTGGCCACCACCTGATTGGCCTGGCTCGCCACCGCCACCGCGGGCGGGATGCCGACGAAGATCAGCAGCGGCGTCGCGAGAAATCCACCGCCCACGCCGAACATGCCGGCCAGCAGGCCGGCGACCCCGCCCAGCGCCAGCAGCACGAAGACGTTCATCGACTGCTCGGCAATGGGCAGGTAGATCTCCACGGGCGCCGCCTACTTCAGCAGGATGCTGCTGATTTCCCGCAGCTGGGTGCGTGCGCGCAGCAGGTAGAAGCCCTGGGCCGCCAGGTGGTTGGGAACCAGCAGCGCATCGGGATAGCCATTCCACACCACCCAGGGATGGAGCTCGGCGGCGATGCGGAAGGTCTCGACCATGCCGTTCCAGGCGTTGCCCAGCCCCTTCTCCTTGATCACCGAGTCGAAATCGACGCCGAGCTCGCGCAGCAACAGATAGTTGGCGTAGAGCCGGCCTTTGTTGAAATAGAAGATGTCGTCGCAGTGCATGTCGAACAGGTTGCCCGCCTGCTCGATGATGTGCTGGTCGATGACCGCCGAGTCGGAGCCCTCGTCGTTGGCGATGCGGTCGACCAGCGCCTGCAGATTGTCGGCGCGGCGCTCGAACACCGCCTGCCCCGCCGCCAGGCGCTTGTTGTAGGAAATGAGCTTGTCGCGGCCCGCGCGGTACTTCTGCGCCGAGGTCGCCGTCGGCAGCAGCGAGACGCTGGGCTGCCACGCCCACTGGTCGGGCTGCTCGTTCAAGAAGCCGCGCGCCCGCTCGAGGTCGCCGTCGGTCTGGCTCGAGCCGCGCGTGCGGCCGAGTTGGTCCATCATCTCGGTCGAGAAGCGGCCGAGCGCCGCCGCGATGCCGCGCTGAAAGTTCGGCATGTTGTCGAGCAGGCGGGCCGGCATGAAGAAGGGCTGCATCGGCGTCCACTGGTGTACGTCGACCTCGCGAGTGACGAGACCAGCCGCCACGGCCACCGCCCGGCTTTCGCCCGGCGCCACGCTGCGCGGCGCGAACTGCGGATCGTCATCGATGTTTTCGACGATCAAGGCGCCCACCGGATAGTAGAGCACCAGCACCACGATGACGATCCGCCAGCCCCAGTGCCAGACCGCGGCCAGCCTGCTGCGCGGCGCGGCCGGAGCGATCCGCCTGAAATTCGGCATGCGGCTCCAAGCCCGGCGCCACCACGAAGCACGGGGCGGCGCGGACGTGCCCTCGTCCGGATCGAACGTCATGGCGCACAGTACACTGAACACCTCATCCTGAGGAGCGCCGAAGGCGCGTCTCGAAGGATGGGCGACAGTGCGACTGCTTCCACCCTTCGAGACGCCGCGTTACACGCGGCTCCTCAGGGTGAGGTAAATTGATTTAAAGTCGGCATATGCTACTCGATCCCGAATCGCAAAACCTTCTCGACCTGATGGCGGCCGCGAACCGTCCGGCCTGGATAACGCTCACGCCGGCAGCGGCGCGCGAGCAGTACCTGTCGACGCGCGCGGGCGCGCAAGGACCGCGGCCTGACGGCGTCGTCGTGAGCGACCGCAAGATCCCGGGCCCGGGCGGCGACATCCCGGTGCGGCTCTATCGTCCGAAGTCGGCGGCGGCCGACGCCAAGCTGCCGGCGTTGGTGTTTGCCCATGGCGGCGGCTGGGTGTTCGGCAATCTCGACAGCCATGATGTGCTGGCCTCGCAGATCGCCATCGAGGCGAAAATTGCAGTCTTCGCCATCGACTATCGCCTTGCCCCCGAAGCCCGCTTCCCCGGCGCCTTCGACGACGTGGTCGCCGGGCTGAAATGGGCGGCCGCCAACGGCGCCTCGGTCGGCATCGATTCGAGCAAGCTCGCCATCGGCGGTGACAGCGCCGGCGGCAATCTCGCGGCCGCCGTGTCGATCTGGGCACGCGACAACAACGGCCCGAAGCTCCGGCTGCAGGTGCTCGCCTATCCGGTCACGGATTTCGTCGGCCGCACCGAGTCGCACAAGCTCTTCTACGACGGCTACGGGCTGAACACGCCGACCATGGAATGGTTCTTCGACCACTACCTGCCCGACAAGGCCGGCCGCGGCGACTGGCGTGCTTCGCCGTTGCGTGCCCAGTCCCTCGCCAACCTGCCGCCGGCTTTGGTCATCACAGCCGGCTACGACGTGCTGCGCGACGAGGGCCGGGCCTATGCAATGCGGCTGCAGCAGGAAGGCACGCTCACCGACCTCGTCGAGTTCGGCGGCATGCTGCACGGCTTCCTTTCGTCACCCATGCTGCTGCACGGCGCCAAGCGCGGCACCAGCCTGATCGCCTCGGCCCTGCATGAGGCGCTGGTGCTGAGGGCGAAGTGACCACGGGCACGACGGCAGTTCCCCGCGAGTTGCCCGTCAGCATGGCCCTGCCCGGGCTGGTGATCGCCGTCGCCATGATGGGCGACGCGCTGATCTATGCCGTGCTGCCGCTCTATCATGAGGAGTTCGGCTTGAGCCTCGCCATGGTCGGCGTGCTGCTCAGCCTCAATCGATGGATTCGGCTGCTCGCCAATTCGGCGGTCGCTCACCTGGGCGAGAGGGTGGGACCGCACGCGCTCATGGTCGGCGCAGCCGTGGGATCCATCGTCTCGACCAGCCTCTACGGCCTGGCGGACAGTGCGTCACTGCAAGTGATCGCCCGCATGCTGTGGGGCGTCTCCTTTGCCTCGCTCAACCTTTCGACGCTCGCCTATGCCGTCAGCGACCGCGCCAACGCAGGCAAAAGGGTCGGCATCAGCCGCGCCATGATCGGCATGGTGCAGGCCTGCTCCCTGGTCGGCGGCGCCTGGCTCTGCCTGCATGTCGGCTCGCGCCAGGTCTTCGTCATCTTCGGCGCCATCACATCGATCGCCCTCGTCGCGGCGCTTCTGCTGCCGCGGCTGCCGGCCGAGCGGAGCGAGACCCGCGGATTGAAGTTGCCGATCCCGCATCGACTGGAAGTCTGGGGCTTCGCGCTGGGCTTTGCCGGCGACGGCGTTTTCCTGCTCACGCTGGCCTTCCTGATGAAGGACTCCATCACCTCGGTGGCGCCGGTGATGGCGACCGCCTCGCTGATCGCCCTGCGCTGGCTGGTCGAGATCACCACCGGTCCGGTCGGCGGCTGGATCGGCGACCGCTTCGGCGCGCGCCGCATGTCGATCGCCAACTGCCTCGCGCTGGTGGCGGGATTTGCGCTCATCGCGGCAGGCCACGAAGTGCTGGGCGCTCTGCTCACGGTCATGACGCGCGGCATGTTCAACACCCTTATTCCTGTTCTGGTCATTGAGCGCGGCAAAGGCGGCGTGCTGTCGAGCCAGGCGAGTTACTCGACCTGGCGCGACTTCGGCGCCGCCGTCGGCCCGCTTTCGGCGCCCTGGCTGTTCCTCAACGTACCGCAGATGCCGCTTTACGCGGCGCTGGCGCTCGCCCTGGGCATCGTCGGCTGGTGGTGCCTGGTCAAGAAGTAAGAGGCTGGGCAAATAATCGCCGAAACCAGCGCGCGGTTTGAAACTCCGGGACGCTCTTGTCGTTAGCCCTGTGTTCTCTTCGAGGGAGGATCGAGGGTGAGCAAGGTGTGCCGCATTGTGAGCCTGTCCTACGACCAGGTCGCGATGCTGCATGGCAAGCCCTTTCTGGCGGCCGACGTGGCGCGGGTCGCCCAGCATGAAGAGATGGCGGCGGCGATCCAGCACGCCATGGCGCGCATGCCGATCTCGGATCGCATGGCCTTCACCGCCCGCCGTCAGCCCGAAGAGGCGAAGATCGCCATCTCCCGCCGGCGGCTCGCCTCCTTCGGCCTGCTCGAGCGCCCTCTCAATCTCGGCACGAGCTGGCACATCCTTCACTTCGTCTTGAGCGGCCGCGCCCGCCCGGCCTCGCGCAAGCCCTGGCATCACTTCATCAGCCGGCGCTCGCTACCGGTCTACGATCCCGCCGACAGCCTGATGAACGGCGAAAAGGTGGGCGAGGATCTCGGTCACGGCCCGGCGCGGCTGCAGGACTCGGCCCGGACCGAGGCGTTCGCCCGCTTCCTCGCCGAACAGAATGTCGATGACCTGCTGGAACGCGTCCATTTCCGCAAAATGACCTGGCTCGGCATCCATGGCCTTCCCTTCGGCCCGCGCGAGAGTTCCGACTTCGCGGGCGAGGTGCGCGCGGAGGTCGCAGCCTACTTTCCTTTACTGCGCGACCGGGTCGCTTGGGCGCGCGCGCAACGCGGCGGTCTGCTGATCTGGCTGTCGTGAGACACTTTTGCCCCGAATCTCACCCTCGTGAGACGCCTCCGATGCCGCTGGCATAAGGCTTTCTGCCGCGAGTCTCACGAAACACCCCCACCCCCATCGTGAGACAGTGTGAGACGCGTGAGACGGCTGAGACGGCAAAACTGCAAATTGTTTTGGCTAGAGTTTTCCGGCCGAAACAGAATGACCTCACCCTGAGGAGGGACCCGCAGGGTCCCGTCTCGAAGGGTGGAAACGAGCGCCTTGCCTGTTGCCATCCTTCGAGACGCGCCCGTCGGGCGCTCCTCCAGGATGAGGTCATAGCTTGTAACCGGCGGTTCGATATTCGTCGGAAAGAGTCTAGCCCGGCGCGGGATGCAGCATGGCGTTCTGGGCGAACCGGATGCGCAGCCGCGCCGCCCGCAAGATGCCGGTATCAGTCTCGATCGACACCTCGAGATCGCCTTCCTGGCTGAGCGGCAGGCTGATCCGTTCCACCGAGAGCTGGATGAACAACTTGGTCGAATCGGGGCGTCGTTGCGCTATCCCCGGCCTGACTTGGTTGTCGCTCAGCAGCCGCCGACCGGGCGGCCCGTACACCCGCAGGCTGATGAGCGGCGGCACGTCGTCGGGATCGCAGATCAGCCAGGCGACGACGGCAAAATGGAATTGCAGCCCGCGCCGCTCGACGCCGACCGTGACGTCGCCGGAGCGTATCCCGACAAAGCTCTGCCGCCCGCTCGGCTCGGTGCGGATCTCGTCACAGAACAGGGCGTGGGCGACGCGCGGCTCGGCCATGGTCAGCGAAACACGTCCTTGCGGTGGCGCACCTCGGCGAACACCAGCGCCGGGTCCTTGCCCTCCATGCCGACGGCCTTCTGCACCCCCGGCAGATCGACCCGCAGGAACGGGTTGGTCTGCTTCTCCTCGCCCAGCAGCGAGGGCACCGTGGCCTCGCCGCGGGCGCGGGCCGCGTTGATCGACGCCGAGCGCGCCTGGAGCTGGCGGTTTTCGGTCTCCACGGTGATCGCGAAACGGGCGTTGGATTGCGTGTACTCATGCGCGCAGTAGACACGCATGTCGTCGGGCAACGCGCGCAGGCGCGAGAGCGACGTCCAGAATTGCTGCGGCGTGCCCTCGAACATCTTGCCGCAGCCCAGCGCGAAGATGGTGTCGCCGCAGAACAAGGCGCGCTGCTCGCGAAAGGCATAGGCGATGTGACCCGAGGTGTGGCCCGGGATGAAGAACACTTCGGCTTCGGCCTCGCCGAAGCGGAAGCGGTCCCCATCTTCGACGGCAATATCGATGTCGGGAATGCGCGCCCGATCCCGGCCATGCGCCACGATCTTGCAGCCGGTGGCCTGCTTGATCTCGCGATTGCCGCCGATGTGATCGCCGTGGTGGTGCGTGTTCAGGATATGGGTGATCTTCCAGCGCCGCTTCTCGGCCTCGGCCAGGACCGGCGGGGCGACGGCCGGATCGACCACGCCCACCGCCCCGCTCTGGGGCTCGCGCATCAGCCAGACGTAGTTGTCGCTAAGGACCGGGATTCGCACGATTTCCAGGCTAGTGCTCATGAATTGTTCCCTTCTTGCAACCAACCTAACAAAGCTGGTTTGCGCCCGCCAATGGCCTGCGGCCGGCACCGATTCTGCTAGAATAGCGATATGTGGACGGACGTCCTCGATCTCAACGAGTTCTACCGCACCACGCTCGGTCAAATGACCGTGCGGCTGCTGCGCGCGCGGCTGCGCGAAGTGTGGCCCAACGTGCGCGGCGAGACCGTGCTCGGCCTGGGCTATGCGACCCCGTTCCTGCGGCCGTTCATGGACGAAGCGCAGCGCGTCATGGCCTTCATGCCGGCGCAGCAGGGGGTGACGCGCTGGCCGCGCGAGGGCGGCAACCTGACGGCCTTGGTCGACGAGAATGACCTGCCGCTGCCGGACCGCTCGGTCGACCGCGTGCTGCTGATCCATGCGCTGGAATGCAGCGAGCAGCTCCGCCCCTTCCTGCGCGAGATCTGGCGGGTCATGGCCGATGGCGGGCGCCTGATCACGGTGGCGCCGACGCGCGCCGGCCTGTGGGCGCAGCTCGACCGCTCGCCCTTCTACCAGGGCCATCCCTATTCGCCGGGCCAGGTGGCGGCGCTGCTGCGCGCCAACATGTTCGCGCCCATGCAGCATGCCCGGGCGCTGTTCATGCCGCCCACCAAGTCTCGCCTCATGCTGCGCATGGCGCCGACGGTCGAGCGCTTCGGCCAGCGCTGGCTCGGCCGATTCGCGGGCGTGAGCGTGATCGAGTCGGGCAAGCAGCTCTATGCCGGCATCGCCGAGCGCACGCCGTCGCACGCGCTGGCCGCCGTGCGGCCCAAGCTCCGCATCGCGAGCTCGCGCGACACGCAGGCCACCCGCAACACGAAGGACGGCGAAGCCCCCGCTTTGTGATAGAGGGTGATGGAACCGTGTCCGGTTCCATCTCATCCCATTCCGCTCTAGTCTCGCCCCGATGTCCCTCTCCCCCAAGGTCATTGCCCTGCTGGGCTTCGGCGAGGCGGGCTCCGCCATCGCGCGCGGGCTCGCCGCCGAAGGCGGCTGGCGCGCCCAATCCAAACCGGGCGACAATGCCCCGCGGCGGCTGATCGCCATCGATCCCGCGCTCGACAAGGACGCGCGCGGCACCGCGCTGGGCAAGGAAGCGCGCCGGCTCGATATAGCGATCTCCGACCATTATGACGCGGCGCTTTCGGAGGCCGACCTCGTGATCTCGGCGGTGCAGGGCGAACACGCGCTCGAGGCCGCGACCTCGGCCGCGCAGTACATGAAAACGGGCGCGCACTTCCTCGATCTCTGCACGGTCACGGGCCGGATGGCCGACGAGGATCGTGCGGCCATCGAGGCAAGGGGCGGCATCTATGTCGACGTCGCCGTCATGGGCGGCTTCTTCAAGAGCGGCATCAAGGCCAAGATGCTGGTCGCCGGATCGGCCGGCGAGGCGGCCGTCGCCTGGATGAACGCCAGCGGCTTCGATGCAAAGTATCTCGGGCCCCGGCCGGGCAGCGCCTCGTCGGTGAAGATGGTGCGCTCGGTGGTGATGAAGGGCCTGGAGGCGCTCGGTGTCGAGGCGCTGGTGACCGCCGAGCGGCAGGGCATCCGCGAGGAAGTGCTGGCCTGCTTCTCCGACGTCGACCTGGTCGATTTCCGCGACCACCTGGCCTCGCTGGTGCAGACCCATGTCGTGCATGCCCGACGGCGCTGGGAGGAGATGGGCCTGGTCGCCCAGACCCTGCGCGAGACCGGCGTCGAGCCGCTCATGACCGTGACCACCGAGAAGGCCCTGCGGCGATCGGTCGAGGCCGGCATCGCGCCGGAGGATGGCAAAGTGCCGTCGCTCGACGAGGCGCTGAAGCTGTTGTCCGAAAAGGTCGTCCGTGGCCGCTGACGTATTCGACAAGCTCGTGACTTTGTTGACGGAAGCCAAGGCGAGGTTCCGGGTGATCGAGCACGAGGCCGAGGGCCGCTCGGAGAAGATCAGCGTCATCCGCGGCAACAGGCCCGAGCAGGCGGCCAAGGCGATGGTGCTCGACGTGCGCGGCGGCGGCGGCGGCCGGCGCAACGTGCTCGCCATCCTGCCGGGCAATGCCAGGCTCGACTTCAACGCCGTGGCGCAAGCCTTCGAGGCGCGCAAGGCGGGCTTCGCCAGTCCGGAATCGGCGCAACAGATCACCGGCTGTGTGATGGGCTCGGTGCCTCCGTTTTCCCTCAATCCCGAGCTAAGCGTGGTGGCCGACGAGGAGCTGCTGAAGAACCAGACCCTGTTCTTCAATGCCGGCCGGCTCGACCGCTCGATGGAGCTCGATACGAAGGACTGGATCGCCGTCGCCAAGCCGAAGGTGGCGCGGATCGCGGCGAGAGGCTGAGGAGGCAATGTGGCGGTGAAATCCTGGACGCGCGAGCTGAAGCCCATTCTGCTGTCGTTGGGCTTCGTGCTGATCGTGCGCACCGTGGTGGCCGAGCCTTACACGGTGCCGTCGGGATCGATGATCCCGACGTTGCTGGTGGGCGACGAGCTGATCGGCTCGAAATTCGCCTACGGCTTCGGCAAGTATTCGCTGCCGATCGGCCGGCTGCCCGATTTCCAGGGCAGGCTGTTCGAGCGCGCGCCCGAGCGCGGCGACGTCGTGATCTTCCGCCTGCCGCGCGATCCCTCCACCACCTACGTGAAGCGCCTGATCGGCCTGCCCGGCGACCGCATCCAGATGCGTGAAGGCCGCCTCTACATCAACGACCAGATGGTTGCCCGCCGCAAGATCGGCATGATGGGCGGCGACACGCTCTATCTCGAGACCCTGCCGACGGCCGACGGCAAGGGCCACGAGCACGAGATCATCGAGATGACCGACAGCGATCGCTACGACAACACCGCGGTCTATGTCGTGCCGGCCAGGCACTATTTCATGATGGGCGACAACCGCGACAACTCGCTCGACAGCCGCATCCCGCCCGACCAGGGCGGCGTGGGCTTCGTGCCCGAGGAGAACCTGGTGGCCCGCGCTGACGTGCTGCTGGTCTCGCGCGATCCCGACGTGGGCTGGCTCGACGTCGCTAGCTGGTCCCATCTCTTCCGGCTCGACCGCAGCTTCGGCCGCATCAACTGACGACGGCGATGCACGACTGGCGCTTCGCCGAGCCGGGCGAAGCCGACTTCGAGCCGCTGCTGGCGCTGCGCATCGACGTGATGCGCGAGCATCTCGAGCGCGTCGGCCGCTTCAAGCTTTCGCGGGCGCGACGCATCTTCCGCGGCCATTTCGACGAGCCCGGCATGCGCCTGATCCTGGTCGACGGCGAACGCGCGGGCTGCGTCGGCTTCCGCAACGAAGCGGACTGCCTGAAGATCGATTCGTTCTATCTCGAGCGGCGCTTCCACAATAGCGGCCTCGGCGCCGCGATCCTCAAGGTGCTGCTGGCCGAGGCCGATGCCGCCGGCAAGCCGGTGCGGCTCGAAGTGCTGACCGGCAGCAAGGCCGACCGCTTCTATCTCCGGCACGGCTTCGTCAAATTGCGCGAGGACGCGATCGAAGGCGAATACGAGCGGCCGGTTCCGCTCTAACGGCGCAGCAGGAACACCGCCTGCTCGCCGAACAGGTTGGAGAGCAGCGGCGGCATGTGAATCGGCCGGCTGTTGCGGTTGAGCACGACCGCACGCTCGACATGCACGCCCATGTCGCGGCACAGCGCACGGAAATCGTCGATGCTGCAGAGATGGATATTGGGCGTGTCGTACCATTTGTGCGGCAGCGACGGCGTCTCGGGCATGCGCCCGCCGAACACCAGGCGCAGCCGCACCTGCCAGTGCGCAAAGTTGGGAAACGACACGATGGCGTGCTTGCCGACACGCAGCATCTGGCGCAGCACCTCCCTGGGGTCGCGCGTCGCCTGCAGCGTCTGGCTCAGGATCACGTAGTCGAAGGCGTCGTCGGGATAGTCGCGCAGGTCGGTGTCGGCGTCGCCCTGGATGACCGAGAGCCCGTTGGCGACGCAGGCGTTCACGCCGGCCTGGCTAAGCTCCATGCCGCGCGCATCGACGCTCTTGGCGACCAGCGAGGCAAGCAGCGCACCGTCGCCGCAACCGACATCGAGGGCGCGGCCGCCCGGCTGCACCATGTCGGCGATCAGCTGGAGGTCGACGCGGATCGTCTGGGCAGTGCTCACTTGAGCCCCCGTACCGTCGCCGCGCCCTTCAGGAATCCCGAGAGCGTGCGGAACATCTCGGGCTCGTCGAGCAGGAAGGCGTCGTGGCCCTTGTCGGTCTCGATCTCGACGAACGACACGTTGGCCGCCGCGGCGTTCAGCGCATGGACGATGGCGCGGTTCTCGCGCGTCGGGAACAGCCAGTCGGACGTGAACGAGATCGAGCAGAAGCGTGTCGCAGTGCCCTTGAAGGCGTTGGCCAGCACGCCGCCATGCGCGCCCGCGAGATCGAAGTAATCCATGGCGCGCGTGATGTAGAGATAGGAGTTGGCGTCGAAGCGATCGACGAAGGTCGAGCCTTGATGGCGCAGGTAGCTCTCGACCTGGAAGTCGGCGTCGAAGCCGAAGCCCAGCGCATTGCGATCCTGCAGGTTGCGGCCGAACTTGCGCTGCAGCGCCTGCTCCGAAAGATAGGTGATGTGCGCGGTCATGCGCGCCACCGCGAGGCCGCGCTCGGGCGCAGTGTCGTGCAGGCGATAGTCGCCCCCCTTCCACTCGGGGTCGGCCATGATCGCCTGGCGCCCGACTTCGTGGAAGGCGATGTTCTGCGCCGAATGGCGCGCGGCGCAGGCGATCGGCACGGCAGCGAACACGCGCTTGGGGAAGCTGGCGGCCCATTGCAGCACCTGCATGCCGCCCATCGAGCCGCCGATCACGCAGAACAGCCCGGGAATGCCGAGATGGTCGAGCAGCGCCGCCTGGGCGCGCACCATGTCGGCGATGGTCACCACCGGGAAGCGCAGGTTCCATGGCTTGTTGGTCGCCGGATCCGAGGCGAGCGGCCCGGTGGTGCCCATGCAGCCGCCCAGCACGTTGGAGCAGATGATGAAGTAGCGCGCGGGGTCGATCACCTTGCCCGGCCCGACCAGGCTCTCCCACCAGCCGGGCTTGCCGGTGACGGGGTGATCGTCGGCGACGAACTGGTCGCCCGTCAGCGCATGGCAGATCAGGACGGCGTTCGATTTGTCGGCGTTCAGCGTGCCGTAGGTCTGGTAGGCAACGCGGTAGGGACCGAGCTCGACGCCGCAATCGAGCCGTAACGGCCGGTCCGCGCCCAGCACCGCGCTGCGGCATTGGGCGAGCGCCTTGCGCTCGGCATCGGTCAGGTCGTCCAGCACTTGAGGCCACTCCAACGAAAAGCCCCCGACCGTCGGCCGGGGGCTTTTTCGAGCGCTCCGACCTTTTAGCGAGGTTTAACGTGGCCGCAAGCCGGTCGGCTCAAATTCCACGGGAGCGCTTCTATATGCACGTCTGCGACTTTGTGCAAGCGCCCTTGAGGTTTCTTGGCTTTACGCCTGCCGGCCCGGCGTAGTATCGCCTCGCCCGCGTTGGGGGGCGTTGCGGGGTTATGGATTCACCCGGGTTGAACAAGCTGCGGCAGGAGATCGACGCCATCGACGGGGAGTTGCATGGCCTGATCCGCAAGCGCGCCGCGCTGGTCGGCGAGATTTCCGCCGCCAAGCCCGACGGCGGGCTCGCCATGCGCCCGGGCCGCGAAGCCGTCATCATGCGCCGCCGGCTGGCCGCGCACGACGGCAAGTTCCCGGCCGCCGCGGTCTATCGCATGTGGCGCGAGATGATGAGCGCCTTCACCCTGATGCAGACGCCGGGCCTCAGGATCGCCGTGTGCCGGCCGGCCGACCAGCCGGGCTACTGGGATCTGGCGCGCGATCATTTCGGCTGCCAGGTGCCGATGCACGCCCACGAATCGCCGGCCCAGGTGCTGGCCGAGGTGCGCTCGAATTCGACCACCATCGGCGTCGTGCCGGCGCCGATCGAGGCCGACACCGCGCCGTGGTGGCCGCTGCTTGCAAGTGGTGAGGCCACCCTGCCCAACGTCGTCGCCAAGCTGCCCTTCCTCGCCATGCCGAACGCGCGCGCACGCGGCATCTCGGCCGTGGTGCTGGCCCGCACCGAGCCCGAGGAGAGCGGCGAGGACCATTCGCTGATCTCCGTCGAATCGCCGAGCGCGCTCAGCCGCAACCGCATCGCCAGCGCCGTCGCCAAGGCCGGGCTGCCGGCCTTCACATCGGCGCTGGACCAGGCAGAAGGCGGGGTGCATCACTACCTGCTCGAGCTGCCGGGCGTGATCGCCGACCGCGACCAGCGCCTGCGCAGCCTCGAGGAGGCTTTGGAGTTGGCCCGCGGCCGGGTGGCCGCGATCGGCGCCTATGCCGTGCCGGTCTCGCCGCGCGGCTGAGCGGTGGCCGGAGTTTTCAGGAGACGGAGATGACTGCGCTCACGCCGCGTCCCGGCATCATGAAGATCGCGCCCTACGTGCCGGGCAAGGACTCGGTCGACGGCAAGGAGCCGATCGCCAAGCTCTCGTCCAACGAGAGCGCTCTCGGCCCCTCACCCAAGGCGATGGCGGCCTACGCCAAGGTTGCGGCCGAGCTGCACCGCTATCCCGACGGCGGTGCGGAGAAGCTGCGCGCGGCGATCGGCCGGCGCTACGGTCTCGATCCGGCACGCATCATCTGCGGCTGCGGGTCGGACGAGCTGCTCAATCTGCTGATCCGCGCCTATTGCGGGCCGGGCGACGAGTTGATCTACAGCCAGTTCGGCTTCCTGATGTATCCGATCAACGCGCTTGGCGTGGGCGCGACGCCGATCGCGGCACCGGAGAAGGACTATCGCTGCGACGTCGATGCCATGCTCGCCAAGGTGACCGACAAGACGCGCATCGTGGCGATCGTCAATCCGAACAATCCGACCGGCAGCTATCTCACCAAGGACGAGGTGCGAAAGCTGCATGCCGGCCTGCCCAGGAACGTGCTGCTGATCATCGATGCCGCCTATGCCGAGTATGTCAGCCGGAACGACTACGAATCGGGCATCGACCTGATCGACAAGGCCGACAACATCGTGATGACCCGCACCTTCTCCAAGGTCTACGCGCTGGGCGCGCTGCGGGTCGGCTGGATGTACGGCCCGGCGGCGGTGGTCGACGTGATCGGCCGGCTGCGCCAGCCGTTCAACGTCAACGGCGCGGCCCAGGCCGCCGCAATCGCCGCGCTTGACGACATCGCCCACACCGACGCCAGCCGGACTAACAACGACATCTGGCTGCCATGGTTTGCGGCCGAGTGCGCCAAGCTCGGGCTGAAGCCGCTGCCCAGCGTCGCCAACTTCGTCTCGGTCGGCTTCGGCTCGAAGGAGCGGGCCGCCGCCGCCAACGACTGGCTGATGAAGGACGGGCTGATCCCGCGCATGATCGCCGGCTACGGCATGCCCGAGTACCTGCGCATCACCATCGGCACCGAGAAGGAAATGAAGCTGGTGCAGCAAAGCCTCGCCCGCTTCGTCGCCCAATACAAATAAAGGGCGACAAATGAGCAAGGTCCTGTTCGACAAGGTGGCGCTGATCGGAATCGGTCTGATCGGCGGTTCGATCGCGCTCGAGGCGCGAAAGCGCGGCCTCGCCAACAAGATCGTGGCGGCGACGCGCAGCTCGGCGACGGCGGCCAAGGCCAACGAGCTGAAGCTCGCCGACCATTGCGGCACCGACCTCGCCGCCGCCGTCGAGGATGCCGACCTGGTGATCGTCTGCACCCCGGTCGGCGCGTGCGGCGCCGCCGCCAAGACCATCGCGCCCAGGCTCAAGCCCGGCTGCATCGTCTCCGACGTGGGCTCGGTCAAGCAGACGGTGATCGCCGACATGGCACCGCACATCCCGAAGGGCGTGCATTTCGTACCGGCCCATCCGGTGGCGGGCACCGAACATTCCGGTCCCGAGGCCGCCATCCTCGACCTGTTCCAGGGCCGCTGGTGCATCCTGACGCCGCTGCCCGACAGCGACGCCAGGGCCGTCGACCGGCTCGAAGCGTTCTGGAAGGGCCTGGGCAGCGAGGTCGACCGGCTTGATCCCGCCCACCACGACCGCATCCTCGCCATCACCTCGCACCTGCCGCA
>Ga0070741_10005953_pt1 | contig 26551 bp, 23 predicted proteins | sample Coa_R1_4_FD_66440 | JGI IMG/M metagenome (GOLD analysis project Ga0070741, IMG submission 66440) | Surface soil microbial communities from Centralia Pennsylvania, which are recovering from an underground coalmine fire - Coalmine... | ecosystem: Environmental > Terrestrial > Soil > Unclassified ... | reverse complement strand
GAGGCGCGCGAAGGTGCCGCGTCCGAAGCGGCCGAGACGATAGCGGTCGCGGAATCGCTTCGCCGCTTCGGTCTCGGGGCAAACCACGACGGCCTCGTCCTGCGCGAGGAGTCGGCGCATGTTGCCGGGCGTCGCGCGCGCGGCGCCGGCGCGCGTGAGCGCCGAGCCGACAACGGGCAGCTGACGAACCCAATCGTCGACGAGCGGACGGGCACGCCTATCGCCCGCGAGCGCCATCCGGATCATGAACGCCTCGTACGGCCAGAGCGCGCCGCTCCGGTTCGCGACCAGGATCACGCCGCCGCTCGCCGGGACGCGGTCGAGACCGATCGGCTCGACGCGCCACCAGTAATGATAGAGCCCCTCGAGCACCGCCTCCGTCGCGTCGCGCTCGAGCGCGTCGAGCCCGGCGCTCCAGCGGACGAGCGCGGCGCGCGCATCCCGCACGCGGATGCGGCGAAGGCCGGCGACGGCGGCGAGCGCCTGGTCCGCGGCGGCGCGCACGACGTCGCGACCGACATCGTTCCGGACGCCGCTCGCTCGCCCGAGCGCTTCCTCGACGCGACGTTCGAGCGCCGACAGTCGCCGTGCGACCTCACGCGGCGTCGCCGGCACGGCGCGCTCGCCACGCGAACGTCCGCCGCGGTACACGCGGAGCCGTGCCGGTCGTCCCGACTCGTCCGATCCACCGTTCCCGGGTCGGTCGGCTTCCGACATCGCGCGCGGCACGCTAGGGAACACGCGTCGCGATGTCAATTGAGACGCGCATGGAGGGCCGCAAATTGACACTCCGCGCGGCGCATGACTATGACCCGGACGTGCCTCGCCTGCCGCTCGGCTCGCAGCGTCTGGTCGTCGTCACCGGGAAAGGCGGCGTCGGAAAGACGACGGTCACCGCCGCGCTCGCGCGCGCGGCCGCGGACGCGGGGCGGCGCGTGCTCGCGGTCGAAGTCGGACGCGGGTCGCTCGGGACGCTCCTCGGAACGCCGCAGCTCGGCGGCGAGCCGACGCGGCTCGCCGCGCGTCTCGCCGCCGCGACCATCGAGCCCGAGGAAGCGCTGCGCGACTTCGTCGAAGGCGTGCTCCGTTTTCGCATGCTCGCCCGACGGCTCCTCGAGAGCACGTCGTTCCAGGTGCTCGCGGCGGCGGCGCCCGGTCTGTCCGAATTCCTCGTGCTGCACCGGCTCCTCGAGTGGGTCGACGCGCGCCGCCTCGGACGGCGGGCGTACGATCTCGTCGTCGTGGACGCGCCTGCGTCGGGCCACTCGCTGCCGCTCCTCGCCGCGCCGCGGACGCTCGGCACCCTCGCGCGCCTCGGGCCGATCGCCGAGATGCTCGCGAAGGCGGAGCGCCTCCTCGCCGATCCTGACGCAACCCTCGTCTGCATCGTGACGACGCCGGAGGAGCTCGCGGTGCGAGAGACCGTCGAGCTCCATCGCGAGCTGACGGAGCGTCTGCGGCTGCCGGTCGCGCCGCCGATCGTGAACGCCTTTCCGCCCCGCCGCTTCGCGCGCGCCGACATCGAGGGGCTCGATCGTCTCGACGCCGCGCTCGGCGAGCATCCGTACCTGCGTGCGGCTCGCCTCCAGCTCGCGCGCCGCGGCCAGGCCGAGACCCAGATCACGGCGCTCCGGCGGGCGCTCCACGAGACGCCCGTCCGCCTCCCCTTCGTCTTCACGGCACCCGAGGAGCCGGCGGGACTCTCCGCGCTCGTCGCCGAGCTCGCGGCCTCGGCGGGGCTCGCCGCGTGACGGCGTCGCTCGCAGAGCTGCTCGAGGCCCGCCGCATCCTGCTGTGTGTCGGCAGCGGCGGCGTCGGCAAGACGACGACGGCGGCCGCGCTCGCCGTCGAGGCGGCGCGCCGCGGGCGGCGGACCGCCGTGCTCACCGTCGATCCGTCGCACCGGCTGAAGGACGCTCTCGGGCTCTCGACGCTCTCGGATCGTCCGCGGCGCGTGCCGCTCGGATCGCTCGGGGCGCGCGGCGCGCACCTCGACGCGTTTCTCCTCGACGTGAAGCGGACGTTCGACGACCTCGTGGTCGCGCTCGCCGCCACGCCCGCGCAGGCGCAGGCGATCCTGGACAACCGGCTCTACCAGAACCTGTCGGGCAGCCTCGCTGGCACCGCCGAGTACATGGCGGTCGAGCAGGTCTATCGCCTCGCCGCGGAAGGCGACTACGACCTCCTCGTCGTCGACACGCCGCCGGCGCGGCACGCGGTCGACTTCCTCGATGCGCCTCGCCGGCTCGCGAACCTGCTCGACTCGCGCGCGTTCGCCATCCTGAAGGACCCGACGAGCATTCTTCCCGCAGCGGGCTCCCGGCTCGCGCACATGATGCTCTCCGCCGTGCTGCGCGGGCTCGAGCGCTTCACGGGCCTCGGCCTCGTGCGTGAGGTCGGCGAGTTCATCGGCGTCATCGAGAGCGTGACCGGTGCGCTCCGCGAGCGCGTGCGCGCCGTCGGCGCGCTGCTCACGAGCGACGAGACGGCGCCCATTCTCGTCACGGCGCCGGAGCCGCGGCTCGTCGCCGAGACGGCGGCGCTCGTCCGCGGGCTCGCCGGGATCGGCCTCGGGATCGACGGCATCGTCGTGAACCGCGCACTGCCGCGGACGCTCTTCGGGGGCGCCGTCGCGGACCCCGGCGTGCCGGACGGCGTCTCGCCGGCGCTCGCGGCCCGGCTTCGGCGCTGCTACACCGAGCTGCGCACCCTCGCCGCGCGGCAGGAGGCCACGCTCGCACCGCTCGTCGCGTCGGCGAACGCGCCCGTCGTCGCCGAGGTCCCGCTCCTCGCCGCGGATCCCGGCTCGCTCGCCGATCTGGCATCGCTCGCCCGCCATCTCTTCCCCGAGGCGCCCGCGCGGGCGGCTCCGGCGAGCGGGCTCGGCGTGTGACGGAAGTCTACTCGGCGTCGGACGGCGGGGAGGACTTCTTCCGGCTCGGGCGCCGCCGGCGCGGCGGGTTCGTCGCGAGGAGCCGGTCGACCTTCAGGTTCAGGTTGACGAGACTTCCCTGCAGCGCCTCGAGCTTGGTCACGATGCGGCTCATGTCGGCGCGGGACGGCAGGTTGAGCAGCGCGAGCACGGTCTGCATGTTCCGATCCATCTTCCCCTTCGTCTCGAACGCCTTCCGCAGCGCGTGCGAGAACGCCTCCGCGACGCGCGGATTGGAGAGCAGCTCCTCGGCCAAGCGTCCGAGCGCTTCCTCACCCAGGCCGTACAGGCGCCTCAGGATGTCCGGGTCCTCCCCCACGCGGGCGGCGGAGTATAGAGAGGGCCCTCGCGGAGCGTCAATCTGCGGCGGTCTCGAATGAGTCTCCTGGTCGCGCTCTCGTATCTCAGCGGCCTCGGCTTCGTCGCGCCGGACCTCGACGCGCCGGCGCTCATCGGGACCGCCCTCGGGCTCCACATCTGCGACGCGATCATGTGCCGGCTGTTCGCACACAACAACGGATATCCGAAGAACCTCTGGACGGCGCTCGGGTTCGTCGCGGGCCTGTGGGCGGTCGCGGTCCTGATCCTGCTGCCGCGGCGGGCCGAAGCGCCGTCCACGCCGCGCGATCTGCCGTAGCGCCCGGCGCGCGTCAGCAGGCGCCGCAGGTGTGGCAGGTGGCGGTGTCGCAGGGCGGCGTCTGTAGCTCGGCGAACGCCTTCCGTCGCTCGGCGAGGAGGTACCGCTTGTCGACGGAGTGCTCGATGAAGTCCCACGGGAGAACCGCGTCGTGCGGATACGGGCGGTGGACGAAGCGATCGGGATCGACGTCGCGCGTGCCGCCGCGGAGCTCGACGAGCGTCGGCCACCAGGCGTCGGGCCGCGCGTGCAGCCGCTCGAGGATCGTCGCGACCCGCCGGTCGCCGCGTGAGAGGAGCGCCTGCAGATACGCCTCCCGCGGGCTCTCGGTCTCGACGTCGACCGCGGGGATCGCCCCGAGCGCCCGGCGGAGGAACGCGAGCTTCTTCCGGAGCGACGGAATCGCCTCCATGGGCTCCCACTGGAACGGCGTCCACGGCTTCGGCACGAACGGGTTGATCGACACGAGGATCCGTCCGACGCGCGCCCGGCCCGCGCCGACGAGCCGCGCGCGGATCTTCTGGGTGAGGTCGATGATCGCCGCGACGTCGTCGGACGTCTCCGTCGGGAGCCCCACCATCACGTAGAGCTTCAGCGCGTCGACGCCGCCGCCGACGAGCCACTCCGCCGCGCGGAGGATCTCCGCCTCGGTCAGGTTCTTGTTGATGACCTTCCGCATGCGCTCGGAGCCGGCTTCCGGCGCGACGGTCACCGACCGGTTGCCGCCGGCGCCGAGTGCTCCGGCCAGCGCCGGCGTGATCAGATCCGCCTTCAGCGACGACGGCGACGCGCGCCCGCCACCCGCGGCGACCTCCTGGCAGAGCGCCGCGACGCCGGGCAGGCTTGCCATCTCGGCGCCGACGAGGCCGATCGTCGTCCGCTCGCCGAGCCCGCGCGCGATCGTCGTGCGGAGCGCCCGTGCGCTCCGGTAGCGGACGGGACGGTACATGAACCCGGCGGCGCAGAAGCGGCAGCCCCACTCGCAGCCGCGGCTCGCCTCGACCATGTACATGTCGCCGAACACCGCGTCGGGGGCGAGGACCTCGGAACAGGTCTCGAACGCGTCGAGGTCGCCGACGAACCGCCGCACGACGCGTCCGTTCCCAGGGCCGTCGTGGCACAACCCGACGAGGTCGCCGCCGCCGTCGTACTCGGGCGTGTAGCGATCGGGTCGGTAGGCGCCCTGGATCGGCTCGGCGCACTCGAGGAGCGCGGCGCGGCTCCGGGACGTCGCCGCGGCCGACGCGACGAACTCGCGGAGCATCTCCTCCGCCTCGCCGATGAGGAAGAGGTCGACGAACTCGGCGAGCGGCTCCGGGTTGAGGAACGTCGCCGGTCCGCCGGCGAGGACGAGCGGTGCGTCGGCCGACCGCGCAGCGCGCCGGGGCGGAATCCCGGCGAGTGCCAGGCAGTCGAGGACGTGGACGTAGTCGGTCTCGAACGAGATCGAGAACGCGATCACGTCGAAGTCGCGCACGGAGCGGTCGTGCTCGAGCGTGCGCAGCGTGCGCGGCCACTCGGCGCGCGGACCGTCCGGCAGGAACGCGCGCTCGCAGCTCACGTCCGGGCTCTCGCCGAGGATGCGGAACACCGCCTGGAATCCCAGGTTCGCCATCGCGACCGGGTACGTGTTCGGGTAGACGAGGCAGACCGACAGCGGCCCCGCCGGCCCCGCGCGAAAGAGACGACGCTCGGCGGCGAGGCGCGAGAGCCGATCGACGGATGGACGCTGCGACACGGAGGCCCGGAGGCTACCGTGCGCCGCCGGGGGCCTCAACCCACCTCAGCGGAGCCGCATCGGCTTGTAGGTGAACGTCCGGAAGAGCTCCGCCTGGTCGCCCATGTGCGGGTCCGCTTCGGGACCCGACGCGATCTCGTGTATGTATCCCGACTCGCCCGCCGGGATCACGTTCTCGCCGGTGATCACCCGGCCGAGCTCGAGCGCCTGCATGTATGTGCTCCGGTTCTCCTCCGGCGCCTTGCCGAACGACGTCGGGTTCGTGCCGCTCGCGAACACCGGATCGGCGAACGAGTCGAGGCAATCGAAGTCGAGGTTCTGGGGCGGCTGCCAGCCCCAGTGGTGCGGATCGGGATCGCCGAACCCCGGCACGTCGACGCGACTTCCGTCGCACGCGCCGTAGCTCATCCGCGGCAGCGGCCCCGCGCCGGCGAGGAGCGCGATCGCGTCGTTCAGGCTCTCGACAATGACCTCGTCGCGATGGCCGCCGAAGTAGTCGCCGGTGAAGTGCTGCGGCACGCCGGCGCTCGCGCCTTCGAGCAGGTGGAGAAACATGTTGTAGGTCGTCTCGTCGAGGTAGTCGCCGCCGTCGATCGCGGTGTTCGAGAAGTTGACGGTGCCGACGAACGGCTCGCCGGGGTTCATGCCGCCGCCCCAGAGGTTCTTCTTCACGGCGTACCACCACTGGAAGAAGATCGACATGCCGGGCTGGCCGCGCGACGGGTTGTACGTCGCGCCGTAGTGCCCGCCGGGATAGATCTGCGTCAGGTCGTTCAGGTACGCGAGCCAGTCGCCGAGGATCGTCACCGCGTCGGCGAGCGTCGGATGCATGGTCGCGTCGACCAGCGGATCGCTCGTCGCGACCAGGTTCGCGTACGCGCTCTGGATCGCCGGGATGAGGAACGGCGCCGCGGCGCGGACGGTGTCGGTGCTGCCGTCCATCGTGCCGACGTCGCGCTCGATCTCCTCGATGTCGTGGAGCGTCAGCTGCGAGTTGTTCTTCAGGAGGAACGCCATGCGCTCGGAGCGGTAGATCTCGCCCCAGTGCTCGTCGTGGCTGTTGCCTTCCTGGATGTACGGCTTGTCGGCCGGCTTCGTGTTCCAGTTCGTGATCCAGCCCTGCGTCGGGTTGACGGTGAGCAGTGAGCGGCTGAACGGCAGATAGTGCTCGCCGCCGGGGTGGAGTCCCCACTCCTGGCTCCCGGTGCCGTCGGCGGGGAGGCGATCGTCGAAGCCCGCCGGGAAGGCGGGCCGCGAGCCGGCGCTCCAGTACGCGATGTTGCCGCGCTGGTCGGCGAAGAAGAAGTTGTGGAGCGAGGCGACCTTGTTCACCGAGTCGAAGAACTCGTCGAAGCCCGCGTCGAGGCCGAACTCGAGGAAGCCCTGCACGGTCGCGACCTCGTTCTTCCAGTACGCCGTCTTGTAGGTGAACGCGCGCGGCGGCGACGCGCCCAGGTCGAAGTCGAGGACGTAGCCGTGGAAGTGATCCGGATCACAGTCGTTCACACGGAAGACGTTCCAGAGGAGTGGCCCGTCGTTCAGCGCGGGCCCGCCGGGCGCGTACGCCGGCGGCTTCGTCGAATCCTCGCCGGCGTAGTGGAACGTCTCCGTCCGTCGATCCATCGGGAGGTAGTTGCCGTTCAGCAGGAACTGGTACTGCGCGGTGGCGGTCTGCGGCTCGGGGTCGGCCGGCGACTGGAGCGTCTCGACGTAGAGCGTCGAGTTGTCGATCTCGCCGGACGTCGTCGTGTAGGCGAACCGGTCGGTCTGGCCGATCAGGATGCCCGGGACGCCGGCGATCATCATGCCGCCCGCCTTCATGCGCTTCGAGCGGATGTACATCTCCCAGTCGATGTTCGGGTTGTCGAAGCCTTCCTGCGGCCCGCCCCAGAGGAGCGCATGCCCGGTCGCGCTGCGGGACGGCGAGACCACCCACGAGTTGCTGCCCGAATGGATGAAGACGCCGAAGCGGCGGTTCAGCTCGCGCGGCCTCGCGCTCGAGGCGCTCGGCCGCACGCACGCCGTGGAGAATCGTCTCCGGCGAGAGCCCGCGCACGAACGCGTGCTGTCGCTCGCGCGGATCGACGGGCCGCGCGAGCGCGATCGCCGGCGAGAACAGCAGCCGTAAACGCTCGGCGAGGAGGACCGGCGGTTCGATGCGCGCCGGCACGGCCTCCGCGAGCGGGACCGGCGTCGTGCCGCCGATCACGCGGTTGATCGCGCCGGTCGTGGGAACGGTCGTCGGCGCCTTCGGGTCGTTCAGCCAGCGGACGTCCTCGAACACGTCGCGCGCGGCGTCGGCCGCCGTCTTTCCCGGCGACGGGCCGACGTTCGTGAAGAAGCTCGTCAGATAATTGAGGAGCGCGGCCTGCGTCAGCTGGCGTCCGCCGCCGCTGCCGAAGCGGCCGGCGAGGAGCGCCGCGATCGCGCTCACGTCCGTGACGCGCCAGGCGTCGGGCTTGTAGACCTCCCGGCCGCCGATCTTCACGACCGTGTACCGCACGTTCTTCGGGATCTTCAGGTTCCCCTGCACGCGGATCAGCGTCGGAAGCAGGAAGAACTCGTGCGGGACGTTCGCGAGCGACGTGTCCGCGTAGATCTGGTCCATCCAGGCGTTCACGCCGTCGACGAAGCCGAGGACGATCGTCTGGAGGTCGCAGGACAGCGTCGTGAAGAGGTACTGCCGCTCCTCCTCGGAGTAGAACTGGCGGCGCGTGTCCTCGTCGTCGGCGAGGAAGTCGCGCCCGACGACCTCGGCGAGGTTGCCGGTCGCCGACTTCCGCACGAACTCCATCTGGAAGAGCCGGTCCTGCGCCTGGGCCAGGCCGATCCCGTAGCCGACATCGTAGAGCGTGTGGGCCTTCAGATGCGGGACGCCGTACGCGTCGCGCGTCATCCGCGAGCGGACGTGGCGCGGCCGCCGGACGGCGCACGTCATCGCCGAGGCGCCGACGTTTGCCGTGCAGATCGCGCCGGCGGGCGTCGCGAGCGCGACGACGAGAGGGACGGCGAAGAGCGAACGGGCGAGACGCATGACGACCTCCTGACGGCGCGCATTGAACCGCCGACCGGATCCGCCCGTCAAGCCGGGATTCGACACCCGCAGGTCGAGTCAGCCCCGCCGGCGCGGGGTCAAGGTTCTGACCGACGCGAGCCCCCGCGGGCACGACGCGGTGCGCCCGACGTGCCGGGCACGAACGATGCTTCCGTCGCGTGCACCGCCTCGTCTGGGCCTGGCTTCCGCTCCTCGTCCTGGCCGTCGCCGTGAGCGGCGACTCCGACGGGGACGGCGACGGCGTACCCGACACGGCCGACAACTGCCCGGCGATCGCGAATGCGGCGCAGGTGGACACCGACGGCGACGGCGTCGGCAATGCGTGCGACGACTGCGCCCTGGTCGCGAACCCCGATCAGGCGGATGCGGACGAGGACGGCGTCGGCGACGCGTGCGACCGGTGCGCGGACACCGAGGCCGACGTCCCGGACCGCGACGACGAGCTGCGCGTCGCCGTCTGGGACGACGGCTGCAGCGTCAGCCAGACGTGCCCCTGCGTCGGACCCGCGAATCACGCGAGCACCTGGCGGACGCGCGCGCTGTACATGGCGTGCGTGCGCCGGGCGGCGCGTCGGCTCTGGTCGGTCGGCCTCGTCACCGGCGCCGAGCGCCGCGCGATCGTCCGAACGGCGCGTGCGGGCGAGTGTGCGCGGCGCCGGGGCACCTTCACGGATCACGACGGCGACGGCGTCCTCGACGACGGCGACGAGAGCGGCCGCGTCGGCGACCACCCGTGCACGGGCGGCGCGCGGACCGGCTGCGACGACAACTGCTGGGGCGTCCGCAACCCGAGCCAGGCCGATCTCGACGGCGACGGCATCGGCGACGCATGCGACCCCGACGTCGACGGCGACGGCGTCCCGAACGGCTCCGACAACTGCCCGCGCACCCCGAACGCGAGCCAGGCGGATACGGACGGCGACGGCGTCGGCGACGAATGCGACGACTGCAGCGACACCCCTGAAGCCGAGGACGTCGACGCGCACGGCTGCGCCGAGGGCGAGACCCCGTCGACCGGCGGTACCGGCGGCTAAGTGCTGAGGCGGTAAACGAGGCGCCCGGTCAGCGTGCCGTGCCGCTACTCCGCGTTGCGCCGGAGGAACGTCGGGACGTCGTAATCCTCGCCGTCCCCCTCGCCGTCGGCCGGCGCGGCGACGCGCGCCGCGCCGCGACCGTTCGCGATCGGCGGCTCCTGGCGGCGGCGCTGCCAGGTCGGGACGTCGAGCTCGTCCTCGATGAGTCCGAGCCGGCGAACCGGTCGGCCGTCGGCGGCGGTCGCGGGACGACCGTCCTTCCCGTTCTTCGTCTTGTCGGCCGCGACGATCTCGCCGAAGCCCGTCGCGATCACCGTGATCCGCACCTCGTCGCCCATCGACTCGTCGATCACGGCGCCGAAGATGATGTTCGCCTCGTCGTCCGCCTCTTCCTGGATCAGCGTCGCGGCCTCGTTCACCTCGTGGAGGGAAAGATCCGGACCGCCGGTGATGTTGATCAGCACGCCGCGGGCGCCCTGGATCGACACGTCCTCGAGCAGCGGGCTCGAGATCGCCTTCTGCGCCGCCTCGATCGCGCGGTTCTCGCCCTGCGCGATCGCGGCGCCCATCATCGCCATCCCCATCTCGGACATGATCGCGCGCACGTCGGCGAAGTCGAGGTTGATGAGCCCGTGCACCGTGATCAGGTCGGAGATGCCGCGGACGGCCTGGAGGAGCACGTCGTCTGCCTTCTTGAACGTCTCTAGGATCGACGAGTTCCGTCCGGCGACTGACAGCAGCCGCTGATTGGGGATCGAGATGAGCGTGTCGACGCTCGCCTTCAGGTCCTTCATCCCCTCGTCGGCCTGCTTCATGCGCCGCTTGCCCTCGAAGACGAACGGCTTGGTCACCACGCCCACGGTGAGCGAGCCGAGCTCCTTCGCGACCTTGGCGATCACGGGCGCGGCGCCCGTCCCCGTCCCGCCGCCCATGCCGGCGGTGATGAAGATCATGTCGGCGTCCGCGAGGTACTCGCGGAGCCGCTCGACGTCCTCTTGCGCCGAGCGCTTGCCGACTTCGGGATTCCCGCCGGCGCCGAGACCGCGCGTCAGCTTCTCGCCGAGCTGCATCTTGATGGGCGCGAGGTTCGCTTTGAGCGCTTGCGCGTCCGTGTTGGCGGCGATGAAGTCGACGCCGGGAAGACCGGCGGCGATCATCGTGTTCACCGCGTTGCCGCCGCCGCCTCCGACTCCGACCACCTTGATCCGGGCCGCGCCGCTCGCATCGACGAACTCGATCATCGCCGCACCCTCCCCGCTTCCACCGCGTTCTCGTCAGGGATTCAGAAGAACTCCCTGAGCCACCCCATCATCCGCTCCCGCACCACTCCGAGCTGACCGAGCACGCCCTCACCACGGCGACCATGCGTTCCCTGGTTCAGGCCGTGGAGGACGAGACCGACTGCGGTGGAATACATGGGACTCGCGACGACGTCAACCAAACCGTTCAAATGAAGAGGCACTCCGATGCGCACCGGACGTCGAAACACGCGCTCCGCGAGCGTCGTCGTGTGATCGAGCACCGCGCCGCCGCCGGTGAGGACGACGCCGGACACGAGCGCGGGACCACAGCCCGCACGCTCGATCTCGCGTCGCGCCATCGTCAGCATCTCCTCGACGCGCGGCTCGATCACTTCGGCGAGTGCGCGTCGCGACAGCTGGTGCGGCGGCCGTCCACCGAGTCCCGGGACCTCGATCGTCTGATCGTGCGGCGTCACCGCGGCGACTGCGCTGCCGTGACGCTGCTTCACGTGCTCCGCTTCCGCCGGCGGCGTGCAGAGCGCGGCCGCGATGTCGTTCGTCACGTGACTGCCGCCGACGGGCAGCACCGCCGTGTGGCGGATCGCGCCCGCATGATAGACGACGACGTCCGTCGTCCCGCCGCCGAGGTCGATGAGCGCGACGCCGAGCTCGCGCTCTTCCGGCGTCAAGACCGCCTCCGCCGCGGCGAGCGGCCCGGCGAGCACGTCGGCGACGTGGAGCCCCGCCCGGTTGCAGCACTTGATCAGGTTCTGGCCCGCGCTCACCGCCCCGGTCACGATATGGACGCGCGCCTCGAGCCGGACGCCCGCCATCCCGACCGGCTCCTTGATCCCGTCCTGCTCGTCGACGACGAATTCCTGCGGCAGGACGTGGAGCACCTCCTGATCGGTCGGCAGCGCGACCGCCCGCGCCGCGTCGATCACGCGCTCGACGTCGCCCTGAGCGACCTCCCGCGTCCGGACGGCGACGACCCCGTGGCTGTTGAAGCCCTTGATGTGGCTGCCTGCGGAGCCGGCGATGACCGTCCGGACCTCGCACGCCGCCATCAGCTCGGCTTCCTCGACGGCCTTCCGGATCGCCTCGACGGTCCGGTCCATGTTGTTGACGACACCCTTGCGGAGTCCGCGCGACGCCGCGGTGCCGATGCCGACGATGTCCGCGCCCTGAGCGGAGACCTCGGCGACGACGACGCCGATCTTGTACGTGCCGATGTCGAGGCCGATGAGGAGCGGGTTCTTCTTCGCCATGCCGGTCAGGTCCGATGCACGGATCGCGTGGGCACCGTCCCGCGCGTCCGGACGATCACTTCGTCGTTGAAGACCAGGCTCACGCCGGCAATCTGGGTCTCGCGCCCGGACCACAGCTTCAAGACCGCGGGCAGCCGGGCGAGTCGCGCCTCGAAGTGGCCCCAGCCGATCTCGATCGGGACTGCCGGACGCACCGGCAGCACGACGAGCCCGCGCGTCCGATCGACGTGGACCTCGGAGACCGCGTCGAGCGAACCGGCGCCGCGTCCGGCGACGCGGAGAAGCGCGAGCGCGCGGCGGAGCGCGCGGGGGCCCGACGGGTCGCCGTCGCGCAGCTCGACGCCCGACACGTACGGAAAGTCGCGCGGGTCGGTCGGACCGACGCGCGCGAAGACGCGTCCGTGCGCGGCGACGTAGTACTCGCCCGCCTTCTCGCCGTCCACCGTCAGGATCGCGACCGGCCGCTCCTCGCGCACCTGGATCGTCACCCGACGCGGCAGCTCGCGGCGGATCCGCGCCGAGCGGATCCACGGATGCTCGCCGAGCCGCGCCGTCGCGGCGGCGGCGTCTACGTCCCAGATGCTCATGCCCGGCGCGATGCCGGCCGCGGCGCGGACCTCGTCGGCGGGCACGCGGCGCGCGTTCCGGACGAGGATCTCGCCCACGGCGAAGTACGGATGATGGCGCACCGCCTCGCGGATCGCCGGCCACGCGAGGAACGCCAGGACCGCGATCGCCGCGGGCGGGACGACGTGGCGGACGAACGCGCGCACCGATGCGCCGCCGACCCGCGATCGACGACGCCGGTTCCGCGGCCCGACCAGCCGGGCTACCAGTTCCCGACGAGCTGAACCTCGGGCTCCAGCCATACTCCGTCCCGTTCCCACACCACCCGCTGGGCCAGGTCCATGAGCGCCTTCACGTCGGCGGCGCGTGCCCCGCCCTCGTTCACGATGAAGTTCGCATGCCGCTCGGAGATGCGCGCGCGTCCGGCACGCGCCCCCTTGAGGCCGGCGGCGTCGATGAGGCGTCCCGCGTGGTCGCCCGCGGGGTTCTTGAACATCGAGCCCGCGTTCGCGCGCCCCTGCGGTTGGGCGGCGACGCGGCGCGACCGCGTCGCATCGAGCCGCGCGCGGAGCGCCGTCGGGTCGTCGTAACGCAGCCGGAAGCGCACCGCGGTGACGACGAATCCGGGGGGCAGCTCGGCGCGCCGGTAGCGGAATGCGAGCGCCAGCGCATCGAGCGCCAGCGGCTGCCCGGCGCCGTCGAGTCCCTCGACGCCGGCAAACGCCTCGGACACCTCGCCGCCGTACGCACCGGCATTCATGAAAAGCGCACCCCCGACCGTCCCGGGAATGCCTTCCGCGTACTCGAGCCCGGCGAGCCCGCGCTCGACGGCGGCGCGTGCGAGGCGCCCGAGCCGCACCGCCGCACCGGAGTGCACCTCGGCGCCGCCTTCGAGGCGCCGCCAACGGACGCGGGCGAAGCCGCGTCCGAGCTTCACGACGACCCCGCGCATGCCGCCGTCCCCGACGAGGACGTTCGAGCCGCCGCCGAGCAGCGTCACGCGCGCGCCGACATCGTGCGCCGTTCGGAGGACGTGCGCGAGCTCGTCGACCGTGTCGGGTACGACGAGGAGGTCGGCGGGGCCGCCGATCCGGAAGGAGGTATGACGCGCGAGTGGCTCGTCCGCTCGTGCCCGATCGCCGAGTCGCGACCGCATGGCGTCCAGCAGGGCCGTCGTGCGCGCGTCCGCCATCAGTGCAACGCCGGCAGCGTCGCGCCGGCACGCAGGAGCGAGAGGAGCTCGTCGCCCGTCCGGTGGATGTCGCCGGCGCCGAGCGTCAGCACGACGTCGCCGGGTCGAACGAGATCGAGCAGCGTCTCCGCGATGCGCTCGCGCGCCGGGACGAACCGCACGTCCAGATGGCCGCGGCGCTTGAGCGCCTGGTACATCGCCTCGGACGACGCGCCGTCGAGGCGCTCCTCGCCGGCCGAGTAGATGTCGGTGAGGACGAGCACGTCGGCGTCGTCGAACGCTTCGAGGAATTCCGCGAAGAGGTCCCGCGTCCGCGTGTACCGATGCGGCTGGAACGCGACCACGAGGCGCCGCGGGAACCCTTCGCGCGCGGCGCGGAGCGTCGCGCGGATCTCCTCGGGATGATGCCCGTAGTCGTCGACGACGAGGATGTCCTGCTCCTCCCCCTTCACCTCGAAGCGACGATGGATGCCGCCGAAGTCGTCGAGCGCGTGCGCCGCGATCCGGAACGGGATCTCGAGGTCCTCGGCGACCGCGAGCGCGGCGAGCGCGTTGAGCGCGTGGTGCCGTCCGGGCATGTGGAGACGCACCGCGCCGAGGTGGCGGCCATCGCGCCAGACCTCGAAGACCGTCTCGAGACCGCCGACGCGAAGGTCGCGCGCCTGCCAGTCGGCGTCCGGCGACGTGCCGTACGTGACGAAGCGCTTGCGGACATGGGGCAGGAGCGCACGCACGTTGACATTGTCGATGCAGAGGACGGCGAGGCCGTAGAACGGCACGCGATGCACGAACTGAAGGTACGCGTCGCGGACGTGCTCCATGTCCCGGTAGTAGTCGAGGTGCTCGCGATCGATGTTCGTGACGACCGCGACGATCGGCGAGAGGAGGAGGAACGTCCCGTCGCTCTCGTCCGCCTCCGCGACGAGGAACTCGCCCTGCCCGAGCCGGGCGTTCGTGCCGAGCGCACGGAGCTTCCCGCCGACGACCATCGTCGGATCGCGACCCGCCTCGCCGAGGACCGCGGCGACGAGCGACGTCGTCGTCGTCTTGCCATGGCTGCCGGCGACCGCGACGCCGTACTTCATGCGCATCAGCTCGGCCAGCATCTCGGCGCGCGGAATCACCGGGATCTTGAGGTCGCGCGCGCGCGAGACCTCGGGATTCGCGAACGCGACGGCGGACGAGATGACGAGCACGTCGATGTCGGCGGTCACCTGATCGGCGTCGTGCGGGCCGAGATGGACGCGCGCGCCGAGACGCGCGAGGCGGCGCGTCGTCTCGCTCTCGGTCAGGTCCGAGCCGGAGACGACGTAGCCGAGCGTCAGCAGCACCTCGGCGATGCCGCTCATGCCGATGCCGCCGATGCCGACGAAATGCACGCGTCGCTTGCGACCGTTCACCGCGGCACTCCCGTAGCGGGTGAGCCCGTGCCACCCGCTCCAGTCTCCGACCCCACCCTGCAACCCCGCCACGCAACGCATCGCATTACAGAAGCCCGGCGTCGGGTTCAAGGGGCAGGCGGCGTATTTTCTTTCTCGCGCGCCCGCCGATCATGCCCGACCCGCTATCGCGAGGCACTCGGCGGCGACGCGGTCGGCGGCATCGGGCCGTCCGAGTGCCTTCGCACGCGTCGCCATGTCGTCGCGACGGGCCGCGTCGGCCAGGAGGGCGCGCAACGCCGCTGCGAGACGCATGCCGGTGAGGTCGGCATCGGCAATCATCTCCGCGGCGCCGGCGCGGACCAAAACCTCGGCGTTCCGACGTTGATGGTCGTCGGCGGCGTAGGGATACGGGACGAGGATCGCCGGCAAGCCGACCGCCGTGATTTCGGCGCAGCTCGTCGCCCCCGCGCGCGCCACGACGAGATCGGCCGCCGCATACGCCGCCGCCATGTCGTCGATGAACGGCTCGACGCGCGCTGGCACGCCGAGCGCCGCGTATCCCGCGCGCAGCGTTTCCACGTCGGCGCTTCCGGTCTGGTGCGTCAAGGAGAACATCGCCGCGTCCCGACCGAGCTCGCGCACCGCGTCGAGGGTCGCGAGGTTGAGACGATGTGCGCCACCGCTCCCGCCGAACACGAGGAGGCCGAGGCGATCGTGTGGGGTGCGCGGGCGGAGGAGCGTCGGCCGGATCGGGTTCCCCGTGTGCCGGACGCGCTCCGGCGGAAAGAAGGGCGACGACTCGGCGAAGCCGACGCAGACCAGTCGCGCGAAGCGGCCGAGGAACCGGTTCGCCGCCCCGGGGATCACGTTCTGCTCGAGGAGCACGGTCGGGATCCGCCGGAGCGCCGCCGCGACCACGACCGCGACCGACGCGTACCCGCCCACGCCGACGACCACGCGGGGATGCAACGAGGCGAGGAGCCCGAGCGCCCGGACGACGCCGCCCGCCGCGACGGCGAGGCCCGCCACCGCGCGACCCGCCCCACCCCCACGGAGCTGGCGGCCCGGGATCAGCCGGAGCGGATACCCCGCCGACGGGACCACGCGCCCCTCGATCCCGCCGGCGGTCCCGACGAAGACGACGTCGACGTCGTGCGATCGGAGGGCATCGGCGACGGCGAGCCCGGGATAGAGATGCCCCCCCGTCCCTCCGCCTGCGATGACGCAGCCGACGCGGGCGGCCGTCGGATCAACCTACCTCGCGCGCGAGCGCGAGGAGCACGCCGACCTGCCCGAGCGCGGCGATCATCGCCGAGCCGCCGTAGGAGAGGAACGGCAGCGCGAGCCCTTTCGTCGGCAGGCAGCCGAGCACGACGCCGGCGTTCACGACGCCTTGCAGCACGAGCGAGAGCGTCACCCCGAAGGCCAGCAGACTCGCGAACGGATCGGGATGGCGGACCGCGATCCGGAAGCCGCGGGCCGCGACGACCCCGAAGAGCGCGAGGACGAGCAGCGCGCCGGCGAGGCCCAGCTCCTCGCCGATCACGGAGAGGAGAAAGTCCGTGTGCGCCTCCGGCAGGTAGAACATCTTCTGGCGGCTCTCCCCGAGCCCGACCCCCCAGAGCCCGCCCGAGCCGAACGCGATGAAGGACTGCTTCAGCTGGAAGTTGACGCCGAGCGGGTCGAGGTCCGGATTCAGGAATGCGACGATCCGGGCCATCCGGTAGGGCGTCTTCCAGACCATGTAGGCGAGCGCGGGAAGCACCCCGAGCGCCGGAAGCCCGAGCAGGCGGAGCGGCACGCCGCCGACGAAGAGCATGAAGACGAGCAGCATGGCCGTCAGCGCGGCGGTCCCGAAATCGGGCTCGAGAAGGATCAGGCCCGCGATCAGCCCGACGACGAGGTAGTGCGGCACGAGGCCGAGCCGGAAAGTCGCGATCCGGTCGCCCTTCCGGACGATCGAGCGCGCGAGAAACAGGACGACCGCGAACTTCGCGAGCTCCGACGGCTGGAGGCCGAGCGGCCCGAGGTGCAGCCAGCGTCGCGCTCCGCCGCGCGTGAGACCGATTCCCGGAATCAGCACGAAGACGAGCGCGACGGCGACCGCGATCAGCAGCGGGTACGCGATGCGGCGGTACGTCGCCGACGGCACCCGCGAGGCGGCGATCGCGACCGCCGTCCCGAGCCCGATCGACAGGAGGTGTTTCCGGAAGAACAGCAGCGAGTCGCCGAAGCGATCCTGCGCGTAGAAGTAGCTGATGTTGAACACCATCACGATGCTGAGCCCGACCAGCGCCGCGACCGCCAGCACGAGCCACGGATCGCCGCCCAGATGGCCGGCGATCCGCGGACGCTGCCCGGCGAGCGGGCCACGGAACACCGGCATCGGCGACGGACGCGCGTCGATCATCCGAGGGCCTCGACCGCGGCCCGGAATGCCCGCCCGCGGGCGGCGTAGTCGGTGAACATGTCGAAGCTCGCGCACGCGGGCGCGAGCAGCACGGTGTCGCCCGCAACCGCAACAGTCGCCGCGCGATGGACCGCCTCGTCGAGCGTCCGCACGCGCTCCACGGCGACCCCCGCCGCGCGGAGCGCGTCGGCGATCTGCTCGCGGGCCTGGCCGAAGACGAGTGCAAGGCGGACCTTCCCCGCCGCGCTCGCGACGAGCGCGTCGTAGCCGCCACCCTTGTCGACGCCGCCGGCGAGGAGGATCACCGGACCCGCGAACGAGTCGACGCTCTTCGCCGCCGCGCCGACGTTCGTCGCCTTCGAGTCGTCGAACCAGGCGACCCCGCCGCGGTCGGCGACCCGCGCGAGGCGGTGCGGCAGCGGCTCGGCCTCATCGATCGCGGCCTGGACGGCGTCGGCCGGCGCGCCGGCGAGGCGGGCGACGGTCACCGCGGCAAGGACGTTCTCGATATTGTGCCGGCCGGCGAGGCGCGTCCGCCCGAGGCCGTAGCGCTCCTCGCTGCCCTCGGGCAGCCGGAGGGCCACGAAACCCTCGCCGGCGAAGGCGCCGCACGGGACCTCCGCCGCGCCGAAGGAGACGATCCGCGCGCGGGCGCCGGCGACCGCGCGCCACGCCTCGGGGTCATCGCGGTTGACGACCGCCAAGTCGTCGGCCCCCTGGGCGGCGAAGATCCGCGCCTTCGCGTCGCGATACTCGGCGAACGTCCGGTGGCGGTCCAGGTGGTCGGGCGTCACGTTCAGCAGGCACGCGATTCGCGGCCGGAACTGCTCGACCCACTCCAGCTGGAAGCTCGAGACCTCGGCGACCGCGACGTCGAAGTCGCCATCGACCGCGGTGATGAGCGGCGTGCCGAGGTTACCGCCGGTGAACGTCCGCCGCCCGGCGCGCTCCAGCGCGAGGCCGACGAGGCTCGTGGTCGTGCTCTTCCCGTTCGTGCCCGTGATGGCGACGATCGGACAGTCGAGGAGCCCCGCCGCGAGCTCGATCTCGCTCTTGACGGCGATGCCGCGCCGGACCGCCGCGTCGAGCACGCGCCCGTCGCGCGGCACCCCGGGGCTCGGCACCACGAGGTCGATGCCGGCGAGGAGCTCGGGGCCGTCCTCGCCGAGGCGCAGCTCGACGCCGGCCGGCACCCCGCCGACGTCGACGACGCGTGCGTCGGCCGCTCGCACCCGGACGCCGCGCCGGACGAGCGCCGTCGCGACCGCCTGCCCGGTCCGGCGGACGCCGAGCACGAGGACGTGACGCGGGAGCTCCATCAGCGGAGCTTCAGCGTCGAGAGGGCGAGGAGCGCGCACACGATCGACACGATCCAGAAGCGGACGATGATCTGCGGCTCGGGCCAGCCGAGGAGCTCGAAATGGTGATGGATCGGGGCCATGCGGAAGATGCGCTTCCGCCGCATCTTGAACGAGGCGACCTGCCCGATCACCGACAGCGCTTCGACGACGAAGACGCCGCCGACGACGATCAGAACGAGCTCCTGCCGCGTGATCAGCGCCACGATCCCGAGCGCCGCACCGAGGGCGAGCGAGCCGACGTCGCCCATGAACATCTGCGCGGGGTACGCGTTCCACCAGAGAAAGCCGAGTCCCGCGGCCGCGAGCGCGCCGCAGAAGACCGCGAGCTCGCCGGCCCCGGGAACGTAGGGGATCTGCAGGTACTCGGCGATCTTCGCGTGCCCGGCCGTGTACGCGAAGACCGCGTACGTCCCGCCGGCGATCATCACGGGACCGATCGCGAGCCCGTCGAGCCCGTCGGTCAGGTTGACGGCATTCGCCGCCCCGACGACCACGAGCGCCCCGAAGGGGACGTACCACCAGCCGAGGTCCGGGCGGACGTCCTTCAGGAACGGCATCGTCAGCTCGCCGCCGTGCGGGGAGACGTTGTAGATCGCGAGCGAGGCGAGCCCGGCGATCGCGAACTCGACCGCCAGCCGGACGCGGCCCGGGAGCCCCGCCGAGGTTCGACGTCGCACCTTGGCATAGTCGTCGAGGAACCCGACCAGGCCGTGGCCGAGGGTCACCAGCATCGCGATCCAGACGTACCAGTCGTTCAGGTCCGCGAGGAGCAGGGTCGCGAGGAGCAGCGAGAAGATGATGAGCGTGCCGCCCATGGTCGGCGTTCCGGCCTTACTTGCGTGGTTCTTCGGCCCGTCGTCGCGGATCGACTGGCCGATCTGGAGCGCGGAGAGCCGGCGGATCAGCGCCGGGCCGAGGAGAAGCGAGACGGTGAGCGCGGTCAGCCCGGCCAGCAGCGTGCGGAACGTGATGTACTTGAAGACGTTCAGCGGAGGGTAGGTGACATGGAGCGGGTATAGGAGCAGGTAGAGCATCACGGCCGGCGCTCTCCGCTCGCATCCACCGTCAGGTGCCGGAGGACTTCTTCCATCGCCGCGCCGCGCGAGCCCTTGAGCAGCACCAGGTCGCCGGGGCGGCAGTACGCGGCGAGCCGGACGCCGAGGTCCTGGTGGCTCGTCGCGACCGTGATCCGCTCGCCGGGAAGACCGGCCTCCTCTGCCCCGCCCCGAACCTCGTCGGCGTGCGGACCGAGCAGGAAGAGCGCGTCGAGGGTCGCGCCAGCAGCCGCCACGCCGAGCTCCCGGTGTGCGCGCGCCGCTTCGCGCCCGAGCTCCCGCATCTCGCCGAGGACCGCGATCCGGCGCCGCCCGCGGCTCGCGGCGAGCGTCCGGAGTGCCGCCGCCATCGACGCGGGGTTCGCGTTGTAGGCGTCGTTCAGGACGGTGATCCCGTTCGGGAGCTGCGTCACCTCCATCCGCATCCCTGGCGGCTGGAACGCTTCGAGACCCGTCCGGACCGCCTCGATCCCGATGCCGAGCGCATGCGCCGCCGCGGCCGCGGCGAGCGCGTTCGTGACGTTGTGGCGGCCCGGGACGGCGAGGCGGATCGGCGTCTCCTGGCGCTCGACGACCAGCCGGAACTCCGTGCCGTCGAGGCCGTGGTCGAGGATGCCGCGCGCACCGACCGCCGTGGTGGCCGGGTCGAGCGTCCCGAAGGGCACCTTCCGCCCGGTGAAGACGCGCGCCGACGCGGCCACGCGCGGATCGTCGGCGTTCACGACGGCGGTGGCCGACGGGCGGAGGCGTCGGTAGAGCTCGGCCTTCGCCTCGGCGACGCCCTCGATCGAGCCGAGCCCCTCGAGGTGCGCGGGCGCGACGCAGGTGATGACGCCGACGTCGGGCTCCGCGATCTGCGCGAGGCGCCAGATCTCGCCGGGCGCGTTCATGCCGAGCTCGAGGATCGCGGCCTCCTCCGTCGGCCCGAGCCGGAGGAGCGTGAGCGGCAACCCGACCAGATTGTTCTGCGTCCCGAGCGTCCGGAGGACGCGGCCGGGGCCGAGCGCGCGCTCGAGGATGCCGGCGAGCATCTCCTTCGTCGTCGTCTTCCCGTTGCTGCCGGTCACAGCGACGATCCGCGGCCGGTGGCGACGACGATGGAACGCGGCGAGGTCACCGAGCGCCGCGAGCGTGTCACGCACGGCGATCACGCCGCACACGAGCGGCCGGTCCGCGTGCGCCCGGTCGACGATCACGGCACCGGCACCCCGTGCCGCCGCGTCGGCGAGAAAGTCGTGCCCATCGTGCGCGTCGCCGCGGATCGCGACGAAGAGCTCGCCGGCCTCGAGACCGCGTGTGTCGGTGACGACGCCCGGGAAGTCCGTGCGGGCACCGACGCGGACGAGATCGCCGCCCGTCGCCGCGAGCACGTCGGCGAGGGCGAACGCGGCGGACCCCGATGCGACGGCCGTCGTCATGCCGGCCTCCCGAGGAGCCGCCGGACCTCTTCGCGGTCGTCGAAGTGGCGCTTCACCGTTCCCACGATCTGGTAGTCCTCGTGTCCCTTCCCCGCGACGACCACGAGGTCGCCCGGGCGCGCGAGGTCGACCGCGAGCGCGATCGCCGCGGCGCGATCCGGCTCGACGCGGTAGTCGACCGGCGGCGCGGCCCGCACGCCGGCGTCGATGTCCGCGAGGATGCGCGCGGGATCCTCCGTCCGCGGATTGTCCGAGGTGAGGATCAGGACGTCGCTGCGTCCCGCGGCGGCCGCGCCCATGAGCGGGCGCTTGCCGCGGTCGCGGTCGCCGCCGCAGCCGAAGACGGTGATGAGGCGCCCGGCGGTCAGCGGACGCAGGACGTCGAGGAGGCGGGCGAGCGCGTCGGGCGAGTGCGCGTAGTCGACGACGACGGTGAAGCCCGGTCCGGGAATCTGCTCGAGGCGACCCGGCGGCGGCACCGCCGCCGCGAGACCAGCGGCGATCGCGTCGGGCGCGACGCCGAGGGCGAATGCCGCCGCCGCCGCACCGAGGATGTTCTCGACGTGCGGCGCCCCGACGAGGCGGCTCCCGAACGGCACCCGCGTCCCGCGGAAATCGAGCGTCCCGCGCGTCCCCGCGAGCGACGTGTCGATCGCGACCGGACGGACGTCGGCGTCCGCCGCGCGGCCGACGCGGACGCACCGCGTTGCGAGCCCGGTCGCGAGCCGCGCACCGGCCGCGTCGTCGACGTTCACGACCGCGACGGGATCGGGCTTGCCGCTCGCCGGCAGGAGCTCGGTGAACAGGCGCGCCTTCGCGGCGAAGTAGCTCTCGAGGTCGCCGTGGAAGTCGAGGTGGTCGCGCGTCAGGTTGGTGAAGACGGCGGCGTCGAAGCGGCAGCCCGCGACCCGGTCCTGCGCGAGCGCGTGCGACGACACCTCCATCGCGACGTGCGTCGTGCCGGCCGCGCGCATCTCGGCGAGGAGCGACTGCAGGGTCAGCGCGTCGGGCGTCGTCAGCTCCGCGGGACGGCTCTCGTTCGCGAAGCGATACGCGACGGTCCCGAGGACGCCGGGGCCGAAGCCGACGGCGCGCCAGATCGCCTCGAGCAGGTAGGTCGTCGTGGTCTTGCCGTTCGTCCCGGTCACGGCGACGAGCGTCAGCGCCGCGCTCGGATCGCCGGCGAGCACGGCGGCGGCGTGTCCGAGGAGACGGTGCGGACGCTCGCTCTGGACGACCGGAACACCAACGCCGGCCAGCGGACCGTCGGCGACGATCGCGCGCGCCCCGCGCGCGACCGCCTCGGCCGCGTGCTGCCGTCCGTCCGTCTTCGTCCCGCGCAGCGCGAAGAAGAGATCGCCCGGGCGCACGCGTCGCGAGTCGATCGCGATCCCGTCGATCTCCACCGTCCCCCCGTCCACGTTCACCGCCTCCCCCGACGTTCCGAGCAGCTCCGCGAGCCGCATCCGCGACCGACGATCTATGGCGTTGCGGCGCCCGGCACCAGCCGCAGCGCCAGCCGGCGCTCCGGCGCGAGCGGCGCCCCCGGCGCCGGCACCTGGTCGTGCACGTAGCCGACTCCCGTCGCCTCCACCGCCCACCCCGCCGCCTGCGCGCGCGCGATCGCTTCGCGTCGCGAGAGCCCGAGGAAGCTCGGCGTCGCCGCGTCGTCGTCCACCAGCTCCGCGGAGGCGCTCGGCTGGACGGGCTTCCGCGTCGGCACGACCGGCGGCGCCGACACCAGCTGCGGTACCGGCGACGGCGCCGGCTCGATGCCGAGCCGCCCGAGCGCGCTGATCGCGATCGCGCGAAAGACCGGCGCCGCGACGATCCCGCCGTAGCTCGACGTGCCCGGCTCGTCGATGAGCACGAGAATGACGAGGCGCGGACGGTCCGCCGGCACGAACCCGACGAACGAACCGATTCGCTTCGCCGAGTATCCACCGGTCTGCAAATTCACCTTCTGGGCAGTACCCGTTTTCCCCGCGACGGGAAAGTCGTCGAGCCTCGCCTTCGTGCCGGTGCCGCCCTTCTCCTCGACGACGCGGCGGAGGAGCGTCGTGACGGTCTCGGCGGTCCGCTGGCTGACCACCCGCCGCACCGGCGTCGGGCGGTTCTCGAGCGTCACGTTCCCGTTGCGGTCGACGATCCGGTGCACGACGTACGGGCGCATCAGCGTCCCGCCGTTTGCGATCGCGCCGAACGCGGCCGCCATCTGGACCGGTGTGACCGAGACGCCCTGTCCGAAGCTGTGCGTCGCGAGGTCGATCCGCGCCCAGGCCTCGACCGGGCGCATGATGCCCGGCGTCTCGCCGGGCAGCTCGATGCCCGTCCGGCTGCCGAAGCCGAAGGCGCGGAGATAGCGCGCGTAGCGCGCGGCGCCGAGGCGGTCCGCGACCTTCGTCGCGCCGATGTTGCTCGAGTACTCGATGACCTCGGCGAACGTGAGCCACCCGTGCGGGTGCGAGTCGTGGATCTTCCACCGGCCGATCTGGTAGCGGCCGTTCTCGCAGAAGAACATGTCGTTCGGCTGGACGACCCGCTCCTCGATCGCCGCGGCGGCGAGGATCGCCTTGAAGGTCGAGCCCGGCTCGTAGGGATCGGTGAGGGCTCGGTTCCGGATCCGCTCCCGCCAGCGGTGATCGCTGAGCGCGCCGGGATGGTTCGGGTCGAAGGTCGGCACGTTTGCGAGCGCGAGCACCTCGCCCGTCGTCGGATCGAGCACGACCGCCGCGCCGCCGGCGGCCCGCGCCGCGGCGACGCCGGCGGCGAGCTCGCGCTCGGTCGCGTCCTGGATCCCGGCGTCGAGCGTCAGCTCGACGCGGCTCCCCTGCGCAGGCTCGGCCTGGACGCCGGCGGTGAACATCGCCCGTCCGCGCGCGTCGCGGTCGGCCTCGATGTCGCGCGCCTCGCCGCGGATCGTGCGGTCGAGCCGCCGCTCGAGCCCTTCGAGCCCTTGCGAGTCGACGCCGACGAACCCGAGCACGTGCGCCGCGAGGCTGCCGAGCGGGTAGAAGCGGCGGCCCTCGGCGACGGTGTACACGCCGGGGAGCGCGAGGTGCTGGACCGCCTCGGCCTCGCGCGGCGACGCCTGGCGCTTCAGCCAGACGAACGGCTGCCGGCCGGCCGTCTTCGCACGCACGAGCTTGGCGGGCAGATGCAGGGCGGCGGCGAGCGCACCGACACCCGCCTCGGGCGCACGGAACTCGTGGGGCCGGACGTACACCGAAGGCACGTCCAGCGAGAGGGCGAGCGCCTCACCGTTGCGGTCCATGATCGGGCCGCGATGCGGCATGAGCTCGATCCGCGCCCGATGCTGGAGCGCCGCCTGCCGGGCGAGCTCGGGTCCGCGCAGCACCGTCAGGTCGATCGCGCGTCCGAGGATCAGCGCGAACAGGCCGGCGAAGAGACCGGCGACCGTCAGCATCCGCGCCTGCGGCGAGCGCGCCGTCACGGCAGCACCACGACCTGCCCCTTCGCGGGCTCGGTCATGCCCAGGCGGTGCCGGGCGACGTCGGCGAGCCGCGCCGGATCGCGCAGCGTCGCGATCTCGACCTCGAGCTCCCGCTGCTCGTGCTGGAGCCGGAGCTGCATCTCGCGCGCCGCCGAGAGATCGTACCCGACGTGCATCACCTGGAGGCGTAGCCACACTTGCAGCATGCAGAGCGCGACGAGGATCGCGCCGAGGACGAGCACCCGGCGGACGAGCCAGCCGCGCACGGCCCGGAGGAGCCGCCGCTGGTTGCCGGCCGGCGGCACGAGCGGTCGCCGGACGGTGAGGACGCGCGCCGCAGCGGGCGGGCTCACGTCGTCGCTCCGAGGCGCTCGGCGACCCGAAGCCGGGCGCTCCGGGCGCGCGGATTCCGCGCGATCTCCTCGGGCGTCGGACGGAGCGGACGCCGGGTCAGGATCCTGGCGGTCGCACGCCATCCGCACACGCAGCGGGGCGTCCCCGGCGGACAGACGCAGTCGGACGCCCAGCGGCGGAACGCGTTTTTCACGCGGCGATCCTCGAGCGAGTGGTAGGCGAGGACGGCGACGCGCCCGCCGGGACGGAGGAGGGCATACGCATCCGCCAGGAGCTGGTCGAGGGCTCCGAGCTCGTCGTTCACGGCGATCCGGATCGCCTGGAACGTCCGCGTCGCGGGATGGAGGCCGGCACGGCCGCGACCGAGTACGCCGGCCACGACACGCGCGAGCTCGCCGGTCGTGGCGAGCGGGCGCGCGCGGACGATCGCGCGAGCGACGGCCCGCGCGCGCGGCTCCTCGCCGTAGCTCCGGAGGATCTCCGCGAGCTCGCGCTCGCGCCCGTGGTTCACGATCTCGGCGGCCGTCGTCGGCGCCGAGGGATCCATCCGCATGTCGAGGGGACCGTCGACCTGGAAGCTGAAGCCGCGGGTCGCGTCGCCGAGCTGGAGCGAGGAGACGCCGAGGTCGACCAGGAGGCCGTCGACCTCCTCCCAACCGAGGTCGGCGAGCAGTCCGGTCAGCTCAGTGTAGCGTGCGTGCCGGAGGATGACGCGGGCACCCGCGTCGCGGAGGCGTTCGGATGCGCGCCCGAGGGCATTCGGGTCGCGGTCGATGCCGAGAAGCTCGACGTCGGGCGCCGCGGCGAGGAGCGCCGCGGCATGACCCCCGAGTCCCACGGTCGCATCGACGAGACGGGCACCCGGCCGGGGGCGCAGCCACTCCACCACCTCCGCCACCATCACCGGGACATGGGCAGCGCCCACCGGCCCGATGTCCGTCTCCGTCGTCATGGGCGGCGCCTCGCCTCTCCAAGCGCTCGCCGCCTTCACTCCTCGTCCCTGCCTCCGCCGCCCGGCGGCTCATGTACACCGACTGCTTCGCCTCAGAGCCCGAGCTCGTCCAGGAAATCGCCGTCCTCGAAGAGCTCGCGCTCGTCCTCGCGATCGATCTGATGGAACAGGTCCTTGTCCCAGATCCGGAACTTCTCGGTCTCTCCCACGAACATCACCTCGCGGCCGATGCCGGCAAACTCCCTGAGCGTCGGCGGGATGAGCATCCGGCCCTGCGCATCGACCTGGACGTCGTGTGCCGCACCGACGTACCAGCTCCCGAACGCCGCCATCTTCTTCCCGAAGCGCTTCTGGGACGCGAGCTGCCCCTCGAACCGCTGCCAGGCCGACAGCGGGTAGACGTCGAGGCACGGTAGGTTCCGCCGCTTGAAGCGCGTGACGACAAGCCGGCTGTCCCGGAGCCCCGACAGCTCGTCGCGGAAGCGGGCCGGGATGGCGACC
>Ga0070741_10005952_pt1 | contig 26553 bp, 19 predicted proteins | sample Coa_R1_4_FD_66440 | JGI IMG/M metagenome (GOLD analysis project Ga0070741, IMG submission 66440) | Surface soil microbial communities from Centralia Pennsylvania, which are recovering from an underground coalmine fire - Coalmine... | ecosystem: Environmental > Terrestrial > Soil > Unclassified ... | reverse complement strand
GACACGACCGCGCCGGTCTGGCCCGACGGCAAGTGCAGGCGACGCGCCATCTGCGCCGTGACGCTCTCGAGCGTCAGGCCGAATCCGCTGGCGCCCTGTTCTTCCGGCTCCTGCTGATCCTGTTCCTGGTTGCGACGGCCGCCGCCGCCGGTGGCCTGCTGTTCCGCTTCGAGATCGAGCTCTTCGACGGTGACGTGGACCGTCTTCTCCGTCTTGTTGCGGAGCAGCTTCATCGGCACCGACGTGCCCGGCTTGGTGACCATCACCATCTTCACCAGCTCGTCGCGGCTCGCGACCGGACGGCCGTTGTACTCGGTGATCACGTCACCCGGCTCGATGCCCGCTTTCTCCGCCGGGCTGCCCTTCGGGACCTGCGCGACGAGCGCGCCCTTGCGTTCCTTCAAGCCGAAGTCTTCCCACGATTCGCGCGGCACCGGAATCACCGAGACGCCGATGCGGCCGCGCGTGATCTTGCCGGCGCGCAGCTGCGGCAGCAGATCGCGGACGGTGTTGATCGGGACGGCGAAGCCGATGCCGATGTTGCCCTCGGTCTGCGAGTTCGTGATGATCGCCGTGTTCATGCCGATCACTTCGCCGCGCACGTTCAACAGCGGGCCACCCGAGTTGCCCGGGTTGATCGCCGCGTCGGTCTGAATCATGTCGTTCGTGCGGCCGGTCGACACCGGGAACGCGCGGCCGATCGCGCTGACGACGCCGACCGTGACGGTGTGCGTGTAGCCGAACGGGTTGCCGATCGCCATCACCCAGTCACCGGGGCCCATCTGCGCCGAGTCGCCGAACTTCACCTCGGGCAACGCGCCCTTGGGTTTGTCGACGAGCTCGATGAGCGCGCTGTCCGTCAGCTGATCGTGGCCGATGACTTTCGCTTCGTACGGCGTTTCATCGTCGCCGTAGAGGTACACCTCGATCTTGATCGCGTCCTCGACGACGTGGTTGTTGGTGAGGATGTAGCCGTCCTTGCTGATGATGAAGCCGGTGCCGGCGGCGCTCGTCTTCGGTTCACGCTGCGGCTGGCGGTTCCGTCCGCCGCGGCCGCCGCGTCCGCCGCCTTGTTGATCTTGATCGTCGGGCTGGCCGAAGAAGCGATGGAACAGATCGTCCTGGCCGCCACCGCCGCCGCCGAAGAATTGCGTCAGGTCGTTCTGCTTCGCCTTCATCGTCGTGCGGATGTTGACGACCGACGGCGTCACCGCTTTCGCGATGTTGCGGAACGTCTCGGCGTTCAACGCACCGGTGATCGGCGCGCTGTTCATCGGCGGGACGTTGAGCGTCTGCGCGGACGAGGTCGGCGTCAGATCGAGGCGCGACGCGAGCACCATGCCGACGGCGAGCGACGCGACGGCGATGAGGAGCGCGTAGAAAAACGTAGTCTTGCGAGTTGACATCATCGACACCTTATCTACACCTTCACGATTTCCGTTTGAAGCGGACCGGTGACCGTCGCATCATGCGCGGCGACGACCATGTTGATCTCCGTTCTGACGCCGAAGTCTTCGAAATAGACGCCCGGCTCGATCGTAAAGCCGGTTCCCGGGAGCAAGCGCCGATCGTCGTGCGTCTCGTAATCGTCCATGTTGACGCCGTTGCCGTGGACCGTCTCCCCGAGACTGTGGCCCGTCCGGTGGAGGATCTGCGCGGCGTAGCCCCGGCCGATGATCACCTCGCGCGCGGCGCGATCGACCTCCCAGCCGCGAATCTCGCGTCCGGCGCGCGTGCGCTCCTGCACGAGGCGAACCGACGCATCGCGTGCGTCGCGGATCGTCTCGAACGCGCGTGTGAAGCGCTCCGGCACGTCCGTGCCGACGTACCCGACCCACGTGATGTCAGCAAACACCGCGCCGGGGACGTCGAGCTTGCCCCACAGGTCGAGCAGGACGAGGTCGTTCATGCGGAGGACGCGGTGATGCTGAGCGGTGGGTTGATAGTGCGGGTTGCCGGCGTGTTCGGTGGCCGCGACGATGGGCGGCGAATCGGTGATGAGGCCTTCATCCCCGAACCAGCCCATCATCAGTTGCTGGATGTCGTATTCCGTGGTCGGGACGCCGTCCCGCAACCGCCGGCCGACCGCGTCGAACGCACGATCCTTGACGCGGTAAAGCATCTGGGACGCCGCGCGGTGCGTCTGAATCGCCTGGTCGCTCCACACCGCGGAAAAGCGCTGGATGAGATCGCCGGACGACACGACCTCGACACCGGTCCCGCGGACGAGTTCGATCGTGCCCGCGTCGATGCGCGAGACATATGGAATCGCGCAGTTCGGGGAGTATTCCATCGCGATGCGACGGACGCCTGACAGCAGATGCTTGAGTCCTGCTTCGAGCTGATCGCGACCGGCGTAGCGCTCGGCGGAGCCGGGCAAGTGCGCGAGCGATTTCGGTTCGATCGCATGGACGAGCGCTCGCGGCTGGCCGGTCGCCGGGATGAAGTAGTACCACCGGCGCGTCGCCAGGTGGCCGCCCTGCTTGTTGACGGCTGTGACATCGGCGGCAATCGGGTTGATGCCGCGGAAGTCGTAGAGCAGCCAGCCGTCGACGCCGTCGGCTGCGAGGGCGGCTTGCACCGCCGCAATATCAAGCCCTTCGGTCGTCACCGTCGTCTGAGACACAGGTAATCAGTATAGCCGCACGCTTATAATCGACCCTAGAGCAGCCGTATGAAAAAACGCTTACATTTCGCGACGCTCGTCGTCTGTCTTGCCGGCACGGTTGTGTCGGCGGGACAACAGACGCCACCGGCCCCGCAGCCGCAACAACCAACCTTCCGCGTCCAGGTGGATTACGTGGAAGTGGACGTCGTCGTGACGGATCGTGACGGCAAACTCGTCCGCGATCTGAAAAAAGAAGACTTTCAGGTGATGGAGGACGGCAAGCCGCAGTCGATCAACACGTTCACGTTCGTCGACATTCCGATCGAACGGTTCGATCGACCGCTGTACGCCTCGTCGCCGATCGAACCCGACGTCCAAACGAACGAACGTCCGTTCGACGGTCGTGTGTACGTCATGGTCATCGACGACAACCACACGCGGTTCGGCCGGACGCAGCGCGTCAAGGCGGCGGCGAAGCAGTTCATCGAGCGCCGCCTCGGCGCGAACGACCTGATGGCTGTCGTGCACACGTTCGGCGCGACCGACAACAGCCAGGAATTCACGAACAACAAGCGATTGCTGCTGGCTGCGGTCGACAAGACGCAGGGTCACAAGCTCGACTCCATGACGGCCAACAAGACGCGCGAGTACTACAACACCCGCGACATCCGCCAGCAGGGCGATGCGTTGAACGACCCCGAGGATCAAGAGCGCGCGATGAACGCGAAGAACACGCTCGACACGTTGAAGAATGTCGCCGAGTGGTTCTCGTCGGTGCGCGGTCGCCGCAAGACGATTCTGTTCGTCAGCGAAGGCATCGACTACGACATCACCGATCTGATTCCCGGCAACGGCTCGACGCACTACAGCGCCACCGACATCATCGAGAAGACCAACGAGGTCATCCAGGCGGCGACGCGTTCGAACGTATCGATCTACGGGATCGATCCGCGGGGGTTGACCGATCTCGGCGACGAATCGATTGAGATCGGAGCGTTTCCTGACGACACGTCGCTCGGGATCGGTCCCGGGTCGCTCGCCAACGAACTGCGCATGTCGCAAGACAGCCTGCGCGTCCTGTCCGACGAAACAGGCGGGTTCGCTGTCGTGAACAAAAATGATTTCTCGACGGCGTACGATCGCATCGTCGAGGACAACAGCTCGTACTACGTGCTCGCGTACTATCCGCCGGATGCGCGGCCCGGACGCGAGCACAAGATCAACGTGCGCGTCACGCGACCGGGGCTGACGGTCCGCGCGCGCAAAGGGTACGTCACGCCGAAGAAGGCGGCGCCGGAGAAGGTCAACCCGAAGGACACGCGGACGCCGGAGGTGCGCGCCGCGCTCGACAGCCCGCTGCCGGTCAGCGGGTTGACGATGCACGTGTTCGCGGCGCCGTTCAAAGGCACGGCGCCGAAGGCGTCGGTGCTCCTGGGCGTCGAACTGCGCGGACGCGATTTGAACCTGACGCAGCAGGACAAGATCCAGCTGTCGTACATGGCCATCGATGCCAAGGGCAAAGTGCAGGGCGGCGACACTGATATGGTGTCGATGACCAACCTGCGGCCTGAAACGAAAACGCGCATCGAAGCGACCGGTCTCCGGTTGTTGAACAGATTCGAGGTGCCGCCGGGTCGGTATCAACTCCGCATCGCCGCGCACGACTCGAGCGGCGGCAACGTCGGCTCGGTGCTCTACGACCTCGACGTGCCCGACTTCATGAAAACGCCGTTCAGCATGAGCGGCCTCGCCCTGACGTCCATCGCCGCCTCGCAGATCGCGACGGCGCATCCCGACGAGCAGACGCGCGGCGTCCTGCCGGCGCCGGCCGCAGCGCTGCGGTCTTTCCCGCAGAACGACGAGGTCGCGCTCTTCGCGGAGATCTACGACAACGAAACGAAAGTCGCGCACAAAGTCGACATCACGACAACGGTGACGACCGACGACGGAAAGCAGATGTTCAAGACGGAAGAGCAGCGCGATACCGCCGATTTCGGCGGCAAGACAGGCGGTTTCGGGTACAGCACGCGCGTGCCGATGAAGGATCTCGCGCCCGGTTTGTACGTGCTCACCGTGTCGGCGAAATCGCGTCTCGGCAACAGTCCAGCCGTGGAACGGCAGGTGCGCTTCAGCGTGACGCCACCGATTGCGGTGCGGTGATTCAGATGATGTTTCGTGTTTTCGTGTTTTCGTGTGTTTCGTGGCTGATCGCAACCGGCGCGTTCGCGCAGACGCCACGCACTGTCGAGAAAGGTGACCAGTCGAACATCGAAGACGCGAAGCAGGTGGTCATCCACGACGCAGCCGAGTGGCGGAAACTGTGGCAGCAGCATTCGCCGGATCGGCCGATGCCGGGGATCGACTTCTCGAAGGAATCCGTGGTGGCGGTGTTCATGGGCAGCCGGAACACCGCCGGCTACAGCATCGCGATCGTCAGCACGACCGACGCAAACGGCGCGTTGATCGTGAAGTACAGAGAGACGCGGCCGACGCCGGGCGGCGTGACCGCACAGATCCTCACCTTCCCCTATCACATCGTTGCGATCCCGAAATCGACCGCGACCCAGATCAAATTTGAAAAAGCTGAATAGCCCCATCGCGCTCGTCCTCGCGGCCGGCCTCTCGCTTGCCGTCGTTGCCGACACCGAACCGCACTTCAGCGCCGACCGTTTCAAGGCGCACGTCGCGTTTCTCGCCGATGATCTGCTCGAAGGGCGCGAGGCAGGGACGCGCGGGCACGAAATCGCCGCGCGCTACATCGCGTCGCAGTTCGCGGTGCTCGGCGTCAAACCCGCCGGGACCGACGGCTACTTCGAGAACGTCGACCTCGTGGAGTCCGCTCTCGACACGCCGGCGCCGTCATTCGCGCTGAGGACGCCACACGGCGACCGGACGTTTACGCAGGGCGAGGACGTGCTCGTGCAGGGCCCAATCGGCGGCGGCGAGGTCTCGATTGATGCCCCGATCGTCTTCGTCGGGTACGGCATCGACGATCGCGCGGTCGGGTTCGACGACTACAGCGGAGTCGACGTCCGCGGCAAGGTCGTGGCCGTGTTACGGGGGATCCCCGCGGGTTTCGACAGCGAAGTCGGCGCGCATCTCCGCAGCATGCAGGCCCACGTCGCGGCCGAACACGGTGCGCTCGCGACGATTGCGGTGCAGACGCGCGTCGGCCTCAAAGCATTTCCATGGGAAGCGGTCAAGCGCTTCGCGGGCGAGCCTTCGACGACGTGGGTCGGTCACGACGGCGTGCCGTTCGACCCGTCAGGTGGCTTGCGCGCGAGCGTCATGATGGAACCGTCGGCGACCGAGTCGCTGTTCGACGGCGCGCCTGCGACGCTGGCGTCGATCCTCGATGACGCGGATCGCTCCGGCGGTCGGCCGAAGGGGATGGCGCTGAAAACGACCGCGCGCATCACCGTGAAGACCAAGACGCGTCGGTATCGCAGCCCCGAGGTTGTGGGCGTCATCGACGGATCCGATCCGCGGCTGAAGCACGAGTACGTCGCGCTGATGGCGCACTCGGACCACATCGGCATCGCGAAGCACGGGACCGGCGATCGCATCAACAACGGCGCGCTCGACAACGCAGCGGGTATCGCGACACTGCTCGAGGTCGCGCGCGCGTTCACGATGGATCCGCAGCGGCCGAAGCGGTCGATCCTGATCGTCGCCAATACGGCGGAAGAGAAAGGGCTGCTCGGCGCCGAGTACTTCGCGCACAACCCGACGGTCCCCGCCTCGTCGATCGTCGCCGCAATCGATCTCGACATGCCGCTGCTGCTCTACGACTTCACCGACGTCGTCGCGTACGGCGGCACGCATTCGACGATGGACAAGGCGATCCGCGAGGCAGGCGCCTCGATGCACGTCGACGTGTCGCCCGATCCGATGCCCGAGCAGGCGGTCTTCGTCCGATCGGATCACTACGCCATGGTGAAGGTCGGCGTGCCCGCGGTGATGTTGGCGACAGGGATGGCGAACGGCGGCAGCGCCGCCTGGCAGAAATACCTGACGACGAACTATCACCAGCCGTCCGATGATCTGTCGCTGCCGATCAACTGGCAGGCGGGCGCGAAGTTTGCGGAGCTGAATTTTCGCGCAGTGCGCGTGATCGCCAACGCCGCCGCGCGTCCCGCGTGGTACGACCACGACTACTTCGGCGACCTGTTCGCACCGAAGCAACCCAAGGCGCACAAATAGTCATTTCTGGATTGCGGAGAGCCAGTTGACCAGCACGGTGATTGGCTTGACCACCGAGCGGTCGGCGCTGCTGACGACCAGGAATCGTTCGCCGTTGTTCGCGACGGCGTAGGCGCGGCCCGTTATGCTGCCCACCATGTTGGTGGCGAACAGCACGTGCGGAATACCGGCCTCGAACTGCGTGGCTGCGCCATCGACCGGGACCGCCATCAAGCCCTGTGGCGCTCTGAAAAACAACTCCTTGCCGTCGTGGCGCCATTCGGGCTGGCTGCCGCCATTGCGCGACACTTGGTACTTCGCGCCGGTCGGCGGAAACGGCTGGACGTAGACTTCTGTCGTGCTCGTTTCGTTCGACTGGTAGGCGACCCATCGACCGTCGGGGCTGAAGACCGCGCCGTATTCGGTCGCCTCCGTCCGCACGAATGCAAATGGCTTGCGGTCGCCGAAGAGCGGCTGCACCCACACGTCGCTGCTCGTCCCGGGGACGCTCTGCCGGTAGAGGAGAAACCGGCCGTCGCGCGACCAATCCGATGGCTGGTACAGCAGGGCGTCGCCTTGCACGAGGACCTCGGACGTCGACGTGCCTGCGGCGCTTTTCAGCCGAATGACGGGGCGACCGTCGCGCGTGCTTTCGTACGCGATTCGGGTCCCGTCCGGTGACCAGACGGCCTGCACATCGAGTCCGGGATCGAAGGTCAGTCGCGACGTCGTGCCGCGCTGAGAGTCGACGATCCAGATGTCGCGGTCGTCGCCGGACGCCGAGGGGAGCGTCACGGCGATGTGCCGGTCGTCGGGCGACAACGACACGTCCATGTATTGCGCAGGTTCGCCAACCGTCGCGATCGTGCGGCCCGACCGATCCCGCCACGTCAACTGCAGCGTCGAAAACGTCGCTCCCGGCCCATACGCGAGCACACCGTTGTCCGACACCGAAAACGACCCGTAGCGGCTCCCTTCCGAACCGACCTGTTCCGCCACGGGGAAGGCATCGCCCGTCAGCTTGAGCGCTGATGCGTCGAACGGCTGCGCCATCAGCGTGCCGTTGCGCACGAAGAACAGATGTCCGGATGCGTACTGCACCGACGACTCGACCTGAAAAAGAGTGGATGTTTCGTTCGTATCGAGCGCGCCTATACGAATCTGTGCCGCCTTCGTCGGCGGACAGCAGGCCCCCACAGCGGCTGTGAACAGAAAATGCCGGCCGTCGGGCAGGAACGACGGGAACCGATGATAGTTTTCGCCGTACGCGGCGTCGAACTTCGACGCGGCGTTCGGAACGCCGCCGGCGGCTGAGACGCGGTGGATCAGGCCGTCGGTGCCCGACGAGGCAAACAGAATCACGTTGTCGCGGCTCCACGTCCCTCCGCGGCCGCTCGGCGCATCGCATAGGACCACCGGCGGTCCGCCGGCGACCGCGATCTTCTTCAATTTGCCGGCGGCGAAAAATGCGACCTGTCGACTGTCCGGCGACCAGAAAGGAAACGTCGCGTCTTCGGCGCCCGCCAGCGCGCGCGGGGTCACGGATGACGCCGAGCGAATCCACAGGCGCTGCCGGTCGCCGTCGCGTGCGACGAACGCGAGGTGTCGTCCGTCAGGGGACAGCGCGAGCTGCGTCGCGTCGCCGGTGCCGCCGCTTGACGCTCCGCCGAATGTCTGGTTATCCGGCGGGGCGACGGTGAACTGGATCGGTTCCATCCCGGTCACGGGCCGTGACCGCGACGCGACCCACACGCCCGCCGCGGTGCCGATCGTCAGCAGGAGCAGCGCCGCCGCGACGCGCGCGCGGGGCGCTTGCGACGCCACGACCGCGTTCGCCGTTGATTTCGCTTCGGCGGCCCATCGCAGATCGCGGAGCAAATCTCTGGCGGACTGATAGCGGTCGTCGGGATCTTTCTCGAGGCACGTCGAGATGATCCGGTTGAGCTGCGGCGCCACGTGAAGCGGCGGCGGCGCGTCTTTCAGGATCGCGCCGAGCAGGCTCGCGCGCGTCTTCCCCTCGAACGGCGGTCGACCGGCGATCATCTCGAACAGCAGCGCGCCGAACGCGAAGACGTCGGTCCGCGTGTCGGCGTCGAGTCCTTCGATCTGCTCCGGGGCCATGTACTGAAATGTCCCGAGGATCGCGCCTTGCGCCGTCAGATTCGGCGGCGTCGTCGGAAGCATCGAGAGGCCGCTCGTCGTCACCACGGGCGCGGCCGCTTTCGCGAGGCCGAAGTCGAGCAGTTTCGCGCCGGACTTCGTCAGCATCACGTTCGCCGGTTTCAGGTCGCGATGCACGATGCCGGCGTGATGCGCTTTGTCGAGCGCGTCACATATCTGAATCGCGATCCGCACCGCCTCGTCGACGGGCAGGGCGCCCTTCGTCAGACGGTCGGCGAGCGTGTGGCCTTCGAGGAACTCGAGGACGAGGAAGTCGACGTCGTTGTCGCGTCCGACGTCGAACAGCGCGCAGATGTGCGGGTGGTTGAGCGATGAGATCGCCCGCGCCTCGCGCTCGAACCGCTCCCGCAGTTCGGGATCGGCGGCGAGTTGCGGCGGCAGGACTTTGACGGCGACAGTGCGATCCAGCCGTGTGTCGCGCGCGCGGTACACCTCGCCCATGCCGCCAGCCCCGAGCGGCGCGACGATCTCATACGGCCCGAGTCGTACACCTGACTCGAATGGCATCGGCGTGCGGATTATACGGCGCGAAAAAGAAAAAGGCGGGTCCCAAAAGGACCCGCCCTACGAAGCCCGAACCCGAATCCCGAGGCCCGACTACTTTTTCTTCGTCGCCGAAGCGTTCTTCGCTGCCGGTTCTTTCTTGGCGCCAGGCGCGGCCGCGTCTTTCGGGGCGTCCAGCGATTTGACCGAGTGCGGCTTGATCGTACCGTTCGCGTGCGCGAACTGCAGCATCTGCACGTTGAAGTTCGGATTCGTCGGCGTCCGCACTTCAATCGTCTGCACTTCACCAGGCTGGAGCATCCCGTTGATGACGCCTTCGCCGCCCGGTATTTCGCGCTGCGATTTGTCGTACCACGTTTCGGTGACCTTGAGGCGCGCGATCGGCGCAGCGCCGGTGTTCTTGACGTGGATCTTGGTGATCAACGTCGACCCCTCGCGGCGCGTGGCATCTTTGACGTAGTCGATTTCGGCCTGACCGCGGACCGGCGGGATGAATTTCTTCCCCGCCAGGATGGATTGCATGGCCGGTGCCTGCGGTTTGGACTCTTGAGCGAACGTGGTGGCGCCGACGAGTGCAGCGCCGGCGACGGTCGCGGCGAAAAGGACGCGCGCGCGATTCATATGATCCTCCCGAAAATGGACGAGCTGTAAACTGAACAAAAGATTATACCTTATGCCTTGAACGTCGGCTACATCTCGCCGTTCCAATCTTCCGGCTCGGGATTTTGGGACCGGAAGATCTCCATGTGCCACTTGCCCCCGCCCCACGGTTCGATTACCTCAGCTGCAACCACGTCGACCAGCAGCTCCGAGAACAGCCGACCTTCCGGGTCGCCCTCGAGGTGATACGCCGGTTCGTCCCACGCGAAATTCGGGTAGAGGACGAGCGTCAAGAACAGGTCATACCCGTCGTCGACCACGAGGAGCTGGCCGCATGGGCGTTTCAACGTCGAGTGATAGATGAGGTATTTCTCGGCCGAGTGCGCGCGGATGTAGCGCTTGAGCGCGAATTCACGCGCGACGATCTCTTCGACCGCGATCTTCTTGTCCCAGCAGTCGCGACAGTACTTCTCTTCGCCGCGCGGCTCCGATACGTCTTTGGCGCCGCACAGCGCGCACCGCGACTTGGCGACCGACTTGCGAGGCATTTCTGAAGTCTAGCATTTCAGACTTCAGAGTTCAGACTTCAGATTTGGCCATGCGGCGGTCGAGTGCGGGCGCATACATGCGGTCCACGTATTCCTTCACCATGCGCCGTGCGGCGAAGTTGGGCGCCACGGTGCGGATCGCCTGCTTGACGACGGCAATCCAGCGGGTTGGCACGCCGTTGGCGTCGCGATCGTAGAACGCCGGCACGACTTCTTCTTCGAGGATCCGATACATCGCGTTCGCGTCGGCGTGATCGACGGCGTCGTAGTTGTCGCCGGTCATTCCGCCGTCGATCGTCCAGCCGTTCGCGCCGGTGAAGCCTTCGGCCCACCATCCGTCGCCGATGCTCATGTGCGGCACGCCGTTGATCGCCGCTTTCATGCCGCTCGTGCCGCTCGCTTCGAGCGGCTTGCGCGGGTTGTTCAGCCAGACGTCGCACCCTTGCACGAGGAAATGCGCGACGTGCAGATCGTAGTCGTCGACGAAGGCGATTCTGCCGGCGAACATCGGATCGAGCGCGCGTTTGTAGACGCGCTGCAGATGGTGCTTGCCGATGTCGTCAGCCGGATGTGACTTGCCGGCAAAGATGATCTGCACCGGACGCCCGGTCGCATTCAGGATCCGCGCGAGCCGGGCGGGATCCGTGAAGATCAGCTCGGGACGTTTGTAGCCGGTGAAGCGGCGCGCGAAGCCGAGCGTCAACGCCTCGGGCTCGAGCAGCGTGCCGGCGGCGACGACGCGCGGGATGCCGACGTGCTCTTCGGTCCAGCGCTGCCGCGCGCGTTCGCGGACGAAGGTGAAGAGGTAGCGTCGCAGTCCCTGGCGGACGTTCCACAGTTCCTCGTCCGGAATCGCGAGGATCCCGTCCCACATCGCGGGATCATCGTGGCGGTCGTGCCAGTCGGCGCCGAGATATTTGATGAACAGCGCGTCGAGGTCCGGCGCGATCCACGTCGCGACGTGGACGCCATTGGTGACCGACGTCACCGGACGATCGTTCTCGGGGATGTTCGGCCACATCGGCTGGAACATCGCGCGCGTCACCTGACCGTGGAGCTGGCTCACGGCGTTCGTCATGCCCGCCGAGCGGATCGCGAGCGCCGTCATGTTGAACTGCGCGCCGCCGCCGTTGTCGTACGACCCGAGCGCGAGGAACCGGTCCCGGTTTGCCCCGAGCGTGCCCCACGCGCCGGCGAGATGTTTCTCGACGAGATGGAACGGAAACGCGTCGTGTCCGGCCGGTACGGGCGTATGCGTCGTGAAGATCGTCGACTGGCGGATCTCGTCGAGCGCCGAATCGAACGACGCGCCCTGTTCGATGAGATCGCGGATCCGTTGCAGGACGACGAAGCCGGCGTGACCTTCGTTGAGGTGGAAGACGCCGGGATCGGAACCGAGTGCCTTCAGCGCACGCACGCCGCCGATGCCGAGAATGATTTCCTGCTGGATGCGCGTTTCGCGATCGCCGCCGTAGAGCCGCGCGGACAATTCGCGATCCCACGGCGCGTTCTCTTCGAGGTCGGTATCGAGCAGATAAATCTTCACGCGCCCGAGGCGCACGCGCCAGATCTGCAGCAGCACCGAGCGATCGCCGAGCGGAACGGCGGTGATGCACGGCTTGCCGTCAGGCGTCAGCGCCGGTTCGATCGGCGCGTCGTTCCAATCCAGCTTCTCGTAGCTCTCTTCCTGCCACCCTTCCGCCGAGATGTGCTGGTGGAAATATCCTTGCGGGTACATGAACCCGACGCCGATGAGCGGGACGCCGAGGTCGCCGGCCTCCTTGCAGTGGTCGCCGGCCAGCACGCCGAGGCCGCCCGCGTAGATCGGCAGCGACTGATGCAGCGCAAATTCAGCGGAGAAGTACGCGATCGAGTGGCCGCTGACGTGTGGAAACGTGTTGGCCCACCACGTGTGCTTCGCCGCGCGCGCGTCGTCGAGCGCGGCAACGGCGCGGTCGTAACAATCGAGAAACCCGCGATCCTCCGCTGCGGCCAGCAGTTTTTCGCGCGGGATGATGCGCAGCACCCGGACCGGGTTGTGCGCCGTCGCGCGCCATAGCTGGTAGTCGAGACGCCGGAACACGGCGCGTCCTTCGGGATGCCAGCTCCACCACAGGTCGATCGCCAGTTCTTCGAGTCGTGCGATGCGTTCGGGCAGGACCGGTCGATCGAGTTGTCTGCTCATTTGTCACATGCGCCCACGAGCGCGGCGAATTTGGGGAGATCGATGTTGCCGCCGGAGACGACCGCGACGGTCGGTCCGCTGCCGGCCTTGCCGGAGAGTGCCGCGGCAATCGCGCAGCCGGCCGCGCCTTCCCCGATGACATGCACGCGTTCGGCGACCAGCTTCATGCCGCGCGCCACGTCATCCAGCGTCACGACGATCGATCCGTGCAGTTGGTTGAGGAGCGGCCACATCGTCTTGATCACCGACTTGCCGCCGGCGCCATCGACGAACGAGGCGGTCCAGTTGTCGAAATAAATCGGTTGTCCGGCGGCGAGCGACGCCGAGAGCGGCGCCGCCGTGTCAGGTTCCGCCGCGAACACACGCGTCGACGGTTTCAGTTCGCGGACGACGGCTGCGATGCCGGAGAGGAGGCCGCCGCCGCCGAGCGGCGCGACGATCGCCTCGACCTCCGGTAGATCCTCGAGAATTTCGAGCGCAGCGGTTCCGTTGCCGGCGATGAACTGGTCGTCGTCGAACGGGTGCACGAAGTGACCGCGCATCCGATCCGAGCCGTGTGTCTCGACCGTGCGCCAGCACTCGTCGTACGTCGCGCGCACGATCGAAGCGCCGAGACGCTCAATGGCTTTGATCTTCGTATCGGGGGCCGTGTCCATCACCATGACGGAACAGGCGGCGGCGACTTTGCGCGCGGCGAAGGCGACGCCTTGTGCCGCGTTGCCGGCGCTGACCGTCCAGACGCCATCGCGCAGTTGATCCGGCGTCAGCTGGCGGACCGCGTTGTATGCGCCGCGGATCTTGAACGATCCGATCGGCTGCAGCGCTTCGAGTTTGAGGTACACGTTCGAGTCGCCGAGGCGAACGAGCGGCGTGCGGATGGCGGCGCCGTATACAGCGGTCGCCGCGTCACGAACAGCAGCGAGCGGGATATGTCGACCCGAGACGGTCGCGGACACGATGACACGAATCGTATCCGTCGCCGTTGACGAGCGTCAACGGTTCGCTAACTCGGCCGTTACAAATTGCACGAGTTCCTGGATCGATCCGTAGCCGAACGCGCTGGCGTTGCCGGTGATCAGCCGGGAGATCGCGTGACGTCGGTTGCGATCGTAGAGCAGCAGGACGCGCTGGCCAGTCTGAGGCGCGCGGCCGAGGATGTAGCCGACCTCGAAGCCGACGCCGAAACTGGATCCCGATGCCTCGGCGATCAGAAGGTCGCAGGCGTTTAGCCATTCGAGATCGCGGCGGAACACATGCTCCTCGGTCACCTGGGCTTCAGCGGACTCGACGTTATCGGCGAGCAGGTGCAGCGTCAACACTTCGTGCCCGAGTTCGCGCAGCCGCTCGGCGATCGCACGGCCCGCTTCGACGCCGCCGCGATCGCCGCGTACAGTGCATGCCAGATAGATTTTCATTGTCTCAACAGCTCGCGAACCTTCTCGACCGGAATCGCGTCGGCGGTCCCAAAGCGCGATGTCACCGTCGTCGCCTGGAAGAGCGCGTTGTAGACCGCTTCTTCGGTCGCCTCCAACGCCGCTTCGAACAGCGGAGAAGTGGCATCGGGCGGCAGGACTTTGCGCGCGCGGGCGGCCTGATCGTTGAAGCGGCTGCGCATCTCCAGCGAGGTCGAGAACGCAATCGCGAAGTCGCCGCTGCCGTTGCTGTACGCCGAACCGGTGCGGCCGAGGCCAAACACCGCGCGTGCCGCGAGGCGCTTCAAGTCGCGCGCATCGAACGGCGCATCCGTCGCGACGACGAGCATGCAACTGCCATCCCCGGCCGCTCGCTGTTCGCGAGTTGTGGGCGAGATGTCGGCATTGTTCCCGCGCCGGCCCGGCGGCTGCAGCACTTTATATATAGGGGTACCGGCGATGGTCAGGTTGCCGCCGAAATTGGTTTGCGCGAGGACGCCGACGGTGTAGTCGCGCGTTTTTCTCGACGATGTGCCGATGCCGCCTTTCCATCCGTAGTTGATGGTGCCGGTGCCGGCGCCGACCGTGCCTTCCTGCACCGGACCCGTTTTCGCGCTGCGGATCGCGGCGAGGACGTGATCGGTCTTCACGTGCAAGCCGCGGATGTCGTTCAGGCCGCCGTCGTTCGTCTCGCCGACGAGCGCGTTGACCGACCGCACCTGCTCGTTGCCGCGTTGATCGATCGTGTAGCGCACGACGGCGTCCATCGCGACGCCGACGCTCAGCGTATTCGTCAGCACGATCGGCGTTTCGATCGTGCCGAGTTCGTTGACCTGCGTCGAACCGCCGAGCTTGCCGAACGCGTTGCCGACAAACACCGCGCCCGCGACTTTGTCCTGAAACACGTTGCCGCCATGCGGCACGATCGCGGTCACGCCGGTGCGAACCGTGTCACCCTCGACGATCGTCGTCTGACCGACGCGCACGTCAGCCACATCGGTGATGGCATTGAGCGGTCCCGGTTCGTATATCCCGGGCGCGATGCCGAGATCGCGCGCCCGTGGCTTGCGCTGAGTGAACGCAACCACGGAATGCACAGCAATCACAGAAACCATCAACGCAACGATCTTCCGTGCGTTCAATGAATTCTGTGGTTGGTTCGTGTGTGTGCGCCTCATGACTTCATCGCCGCCACTTGCGCCGACAAACGATCGATGCGTTCGAGCAGTTCCCGGTGTCTGGTGTCTTCGTGCGTCGGCTTCTTCGCGAAGAACGAAATGCTGCCGCCAGGATCGAGGATCGCGCGATCGATGTCCTCGAGCGACGCGAACCCCTGTTTGTGCGCCGCGGCTTCGAGCTCGTTGCGCGTGATCAGCTCCGCCCGCATGCGATCCTCGCAGATGTGGCCGTCGAGGATCAGGATGTCGGGATCCCCTTCGACGATCCGATCCAGCTTGTCGTGATCGAAGAGGAACCGCGCGACCGCGTAGTTGAGTGCGAGCAGCGTCGTCGCGCCGATGACGCCGCCGGTCACGCTGTTGTCGTCGCCGATGATCGCGTTCTGCACCGTGTTCGAGAGCGTCAGCAGGACCACGAGATCGAACGGGTTCAGCTGGGCGAGCTCGCGCTTGCCGGCGAGGCGCAAGCCGAGGATCAAGAACACATATACCACGATCGGGCGGAGCATCTTCTCGCCGATCGGCAGACCGAGCACGAACATGTCATGGAGCGTCTTTTCCATGCGGCCGATTGTATGATGCGGGCCCATGAACATCCGCGTCGTCATCGCCGACGACCACGACGTGGTTCGGCGCGGCGTACGGGCCGTGCTCGAGGGGCACGCGACGATCACGATCGTCGGTGAAGCGGCCGACGGTCGCGCCGCGCTGCAGCAGGTCGAGGCACTGGATCCAGATGTCCTCGTGCTGGACCTCGTCATGCCGCTGATGGGTGGATACGAAGTGCTGCGGCACCTCGCCGAACGGCGGTTGCGTACGCGAGTCGTCATCCTCTCGGTCCATGCGGGCGACGCCTATGTCGTCGAGGCGCTTCGGGCCGGAGCGATTGGGTACGTGCTGAAGGAGGCCAGCGCGTCTGAGCTGGTCGACGCGGTTCAGCACGCGGCGAGAAACCGGCAGTTTCTCAGCGCTCCGCTGTCGGAAAGCCGCCTCGAGGCGTATGCAATGCGTGCGAAATCGTCACCGGATCCGTACGACGCGTTGAGCCGTCGCGAGCGTGAAGTGCTCGAGCTGGCCGCGCAGGGACTGACAAATCCGGAGATCGGAAAAAAACTCGCCATCAGCCCCCGCACCGCCGAGACGCACCGGGCGAATTTGCTCCGGAAACTCGGACTGAAAGGTCAGAAGGAGCTCATCCGCTTCGCCCTCCGCCGCGGGATCGTCGGCCTTTAGATATACGTTCGATTTCCGTACCCGTACCGATTGCACTATTTGGAACTTCTGGTACGGTTATCGCACCAACTCGACAGTCGTAGAGTCCGAAAATGACGCATGTCGTCTCCCCCACGACGATGCGCAGGGTAGCCCTTGGGTTCGCTGCGTTGGTAATGACGGTGGTCAGCTCCGTGCTGATCACGCGCGCGCAATCGGCGACGTCTCTCGCCACCGCAATGCCCGGCGCACAGACCGACGGCAGCACGCTGCTGCCGAATGGCTGGCGTCTGGCGCCTGCCGGTAAACACCTCACCCTCGGCACGTTCCCGCTCAATCTCGCGCTCTCGCCCGACGGCCGCTACGCAATCGTGACCAACAACGGTCTCTCGCGTCCGTCTCTGAGCGTGATTGACGTGGCGGGATGGACCGTGAAGAGCACACTCCCCATCGACGCGGCATGGCTCGGTCTCGTGTGGAGCCCGGACGGCACGAAGGTGTACTCGAGCGGTGCCAATCAGAACAACGTACAGGAGTTCTCGTTCGCGGACGGAACGCTCACGCGCGGGCGTACGTTTGCGCTGCCCGGCGTCACCGGCGACTCCTTCGCCGGCGGTCTCTCGATCAGCCGTGACGGCAAGACCCTGTGGGTCGCCCGCGTGTTCGCGATGACGGTCTCCGCCATCGACGTCGCGTCCGGTACCGTCACCAAGACGACGCAACTCGACGTCGAACCGTACACCGTGCTGCCGTCCGCGGACGGCAGGTTCGTGTACGTGTCGATGTGGGGCGGGGCGCGCGTCGCGGTGCTGCAGGCGGATTCGCTCGTGACCGTCGCCGACCTCGCCGTCGACGAGCATCCGAATGCGATGGCATTGTCGAACGACGGCCGCCGCCTTTTCGTCGCGTGCGCCAACAGCGCGTCCGTCTGGTCCTTCGACACGCAGACGCTGCAGCCGGTCGAGCAGATCGCGGTGACGATGTATCCGGACGCGCCGCGTACGTCGACGCCGAACTCGGTCAGCGTTTCGCCCGACGGCGGGACGCTGCTCGTTGCGAACGCCGACATCAACGCCGTCGCCGTTGTCGACATCAGCAATCCGGTCCACGCGGTCGTCAGCGGTTTCATTCCGACCGGTTGGTATCCGACCGGCGCGGCGTTCTCGCGAGACGGCAAACAGATTCTCGCGTTGAGCGGGAAGGGGATGGCGTCGCAGGCGAACATGACGAATGGCGGGATGGAGACACGCCTTGTCGGCTCCATTTCCTCGATCGCGACGCCCGACCGCACTGCGTTGAGTGACCATACACGCAAGGTCGCGACGTTGTCGCCGTACTCGGACGCCATACGCATCGCGCCCTTGAACGCACCGCTCGGCACGGCGATTCCGGCAAAGGTCGGCGGCTCGTCGCCGATCAAGCACGTCTTCTACGTCATTCGCGAGAATCGCACGTACGACCAGATTCTCGGCGACATCGCACAGGGGAACGGCGAGCCGAAGCTCGTGCTGTTCGGCAACGACTCGACCCCGAACGCGCACGCCCTCTCGCAGAACTTCGTGCTGTTCGACAATTTCTACGTCGACGCCGATGTCAGCTACAACGGTCACGCCTATTCGACGGCGGCTTACGCCACCGACTTCGTCCAGAAGATGTGGCAGACGTTTACGGCGAACCGCGGCGGTCCATATTTGAGCGAGGGTGGCGGATTCATGCGGTCGCCGTTCGGGAACATCTCGGCGCCGCAGGGCGGCTACATCTGGGACGCGGCACGCCGCGCGAACGTCTCGGTGCGCAGCTACGGCGAGTTCGTTGCGCACACGTCGCGCTCCGCTGCGGGTGACGTGACTGCGGTGGAAACGGTACCCGGACTTCACGGGCTCGTGTCGCCGGCGTATCCCGGGTGGGACCTCGACATCACCGATCAGAAACGCGTCGACCGCTGGCTCGACGAATTCCGCGCGTTCGAAGCGGCCGGGACGCTGCCGCAGTTGTCGATCATCCGGCTGCCGAACGATCACACGAGCGGCACGAAGCCGGGCGCGCCGACGCCGACGGCGATGGTCGCCGACAACGATTTCGCGCTCGGCCGGCTCGTCGAAGGCATTTCGAGCAGCAGCGTCTGGAAGGACTCGGCGATCTTCATCGTCGAAGACGATGCGCAGTCCGGGCCGGACCACGTCGACTCGCACCGAAGCGTGCTGCTGGTCGCCAGCCCGTTTGCGAAGCGCGCGTTCGTCGACCACACGCTGTACACGACGTCCGGCGTGCTGCGCACGATCGAACTGATTCTGGGATTGGCGCCGATGAGCCAGTACGATGCCGCGGCGACGCCGTTGTATAACGCCTTCAACGGCACGGCGACGCTGACATCGTTCGCGAAGCAGGCGCCGCGCGTGTCGCTCGACGACAAGAACACGACCTCGTCATTCGGTGCGAGCCTGTCGCTCGCGATGGATTTCTCAGTCGAGGATCGGGCGCCCGAGCAGCTGCTGAACGAGATCATCTGGCGCGCCGTCAAAGGCGCGCACGCGTCGATGCCGCCGCCGCGCCGCACCGTCCTCGTCCGCCCATCCTCGTCCGCCGTCGATGCGGACGAGGACGACCATAACTAGCTACAATTCGAGATATTGCGACGCCTGGCTCTCGGCGTGGTGTGCGCGCTCGCGGTCTGTGCGGCCGCGTGCGCGCGCGTACCGCCGCCTCCGTACCCGCTGAACTTCACCGCTGACGGCCGCACGCCGCGGCTGCTCGTCAGCGGCGACGAGACCCTCGTCCCGCTCACGATCGCGAACACCGGCACCCGCGCCTGGGATCCCGCGCGCGTGCACGTGTCGTATCACTGGCTCTGGCTCGTTCCGCGCGAACTCGCGTCGCGCTCGCGGTGGAACATTCCGTATCAGGACGGCATTCGCACCGATCTCAAAACGCCGATCTCGCCCGGACAGTCGGTCACCGTCGACGGACGTCTGCTCGCGCCACGATGGCCGGGTCTCTATTGGGTGCAGTGGGACATGGTCGAAGAGGGGACCGCGTGGTTCGCCCAACGTGCGCCGCGCCAGCCACGCATGCTGGTCGTCGTCGTCCCACCGCTCGTCTGGGTCCTCGCGCCGATGCCGCTGATTGTCGCGGCTGTCGGCTGCTGGCTCCTGGGTGCTCGACCCCGATTGCCAGCAGCCAGTAGCGAGCCGCCATTCGATCTGTGGTGGTGCGTCGCCGTCCTCTTCGCGAAACCGTTCGTGATCATCCACGACGCGCTGCTCGAGCCGACGCGAGTCGCGTACTGGCTGCTCGTGGCGGTCGCGGTCGTCGTTCCCGCTGTCGTGGCTGCGTTGTTTCCGCGTCGCCTGCGCGCGTGGGTGCTGCTCGCGATCGGACTGTTCGCGTCGCTGCTGATTCTCGCCGACGTCGTCTACTACCGGTTCTTCGGCGACGTGCTCTCCGCGCCGGCGCTTCTCGGCGCGCACCAGACGGGTCACGTGTGGGGATCAATCCGCAGCCTGTTGACGCCCGGCCTCGTCTGGCTCCTGATCGATTGGCCGTTGGCGATCTGGATGGCCGCACGGTTATCGACGGCGCGCGGCGCGTCGGTGCCGCTGGCACAGCGCGCGATCCGAAGCGCGGCGGCGATCGCGGTCATCGGCCTGTTCGGCGTGATGATCGGCGTCCCGCGCGCGCTCGCGTCGGCGCCGCTCGACCAGATGTTCCGCGACCGCGCCGTCGTCGAACAACTCGGTCCGTTCGGCTATCACGCGTACGACGCGTGGAACTACGCGCGCGCGACGTGGTGGAAGACGCCGGCGAGCGACGCCGCCGTGCGAGACGCGACGGCGTGGTTTGCGGAGCGGGCGCCGCTGCGGAAAGGCGAAGGCACACCGCTGTTCGGTGCCGCGCGCGGCAAGAACCTCATCGTCGTCCAGGTGGAATCGCTGCAGGACTTCGTCGTGGACGACGAGGTCGACGGGCAGCCGGTGATGCCGCACCTGCGCAGCTGGATCAGTGACAGCCTGCGGTTTACGAGCGTCACGGATCAGACGAGCGAGGGGCGCACGTCCGATGCGGAGTTCACCACGATGGCGTCGCTGCTGCCGCTCGATCACGGCGCCGTCGCGTTCAGATATCCGGCGAATCACTACGTCGCGCTCCCGCGTGTGCTGCACGACCACGGTTACGCGACGTTGTCAGCCGTGCCGTTCGAACCTGGATTCTGGAATCGGCGGGTGATGCATCCGGCGTACGGTTTCGAGCAGAGCCTGTTCGAACCGGATTTTCAGATGACCGAACAGATCGGGTGGGGGCTGAACGATCGCGACTTCCTGCAGCAGATGGTGCCGCATCTCGAGACGTTGCGGCAGCCCTTTGCCGCGTGGATGATCACCTTGTCGCTGCACCATCCGTTCGAGGATTTTCCCGCCTCGCACAAAGTGCTCAAGCTCGGTGCGCAGGACAACACCTCGTTCGGCAACTACCTGCACACGATGCGGTTCTTCGACGATGCGCTGGAGCAGTTCAAGCAGTCGCTGCAGCGGGACGGCCTGCTCGGCAACAGCGTGCTCGTCGTGTTCGGCGATCACGACGCCGGCTTTGCGCGCAATACCGACGAGATCTCGTGGGCGCTCAACGATCGGATCCCCTGGTTTGTCAGGATTCCGGAAGGGCCGACGGCACGCGGCGCAGGGCCACGAACGGCAGCAGCGGGCCAGACCGACTTCGCGCCGACGCTGCTCTCACTCCTTGGCATCGATGCGGCGCCGTTGCCGTACGTCGGCCGCAATCTGCTCGGCGATCCGGATAATCCGCCCGTGGTGCGCCCGTATGGCGACTGGATCGACGCGCATCATCTGTTCCTCGCGCGCGGCGGCGAGTCTATCTGCTTCGATCGCGATCGACGGGTTCCGGCCGCGGCAGATCGTTGCGCGGCGCAGGCCGAGGCGGCGCGACGGGCGCACGACATCTCGCGGCTCGTCGTGACCAACGATCTACAGCAGCGGATCGCCGCAGTACAATCATCCCGCTGATGCGTCGTCTTCTCGTCGTCTGCTTGCTGCTGGCCGCGACTCCCGCGTTTGCTCAGGATCCACCGCCACGTATCGGACCCTTCGTCGTGGATTTGCACGCGACGGTGCCGCGGTTTCCCGAGGATTTGCAGCTCTCCGACAGCCGCGGCATGTCGCTCGCCGAACTGCCGGGGACGGGGCTCGGCGTGCAGGTCGGCGTCCACATCTATCCGCTGAAGTGGAAGGCGATCACCTTCGGGATCGGCGGTGAGTTTGCGTCGAGCCGCGCGACACAGACGCCGCTTGCGGGGGTGACCAACATCAGGGCCGCGACGGAAACGTTTCAAACGATCGCGCCGCAACTGTCGTTCAACTTCGGGACCGGACGCGGGTGGAGCTACATCAGCGGCGGCATCGGCCAGTCGACGTGGTCGCTGATCCCCGAAGGGCAGCAGGCGTTTCCGTCTGACACGGACAAGATGCGCACGATCAACTACGGCGGCGGCGCCCGCTGGTTTGCGAAGCCGCACCTCGCTTTCAGCTTCGACGTGCGCTTCTACGCGATTGACCCCGGCACGCCGTACTTCGGATACCCGGGCAGTCCTCGCACGACGCTGCTGATCATCGGCGCGGGAATTTCGCTGAAATAACGACGGTACGTGGCTTGCTCTACCTGAGCTCGCATGGGACGAGTGGGTAGTGCGTTACTGAGCGGCGCGATCCTCATCGCGACCACGGCGTGCGTCGGCGGCGGTTCCGCGTCCACGTCAACGATGCCGCCCACCGCACCGACCCCGATCGCGCCCACGGTCGCGTCCGTGACCATCGCGAGCGCGACGATCTCGTCGACCTCCTATCAACTGTCGGCGAGCGCGCGCCTCTCCGACGGCACGATGACCGACGTCACACACGCGGCGCATTGGGATTCGGCGGACACCGACGTCGCGATCGTGTCGCCGTCTGGTCTCGTCACCTCGATCAACGGCGGCGTCGTCGATATCCACGCGACGTATCGATCTGTCATCGGGATCGCGCACCTGACCGTCGCGCGACCGGCTGGCCCTTCGATCTTCACGCTTGCGGGCGTCGTGCACGAAGTCGCGCCGAATGCGCGGCCGCTCGGCGGCGTGCGGCTGTCGATCATGGCGGGACCCGATTTCGGCACCATCGTCACCTCCGACGCGAACGGCGCGTTCCGTTTCCCGCCGCTCGCGCGCGGCGTCATCGCGGTCGAGGCGTCACGCGACGGCTACAGCATCTGGAAGATCGCGAACTGGCCGCTCGATCAGGATCGACAGCTCGATATCTCGCTCTATCCGGATCCACCGAAGAATGCGGACGGCCTGACCGCGACCGCGCGATGCAACGATGCCTCGTGGAGTTGGGAGAAAGCGTCGATGCTGGTGTGCGCGGAATCGGGCGTGGCGTATTTCGTCTGTCCGGGTCCGCTCTGCCAGACGCCGTACTAATCAAACGAGAACGGCGGGTACTCGTCGACGAGCAGCAGCATGTAGCACTCGAGTCGTAACATCCAGCGCAGGACGCCGACGCCGAAGTTGTAGAGGCCTTCCGGGTAATTCCCGGTAAACAGGATGATCACCCAGCTGACGAACGCGGTGATCCACCACGCGACGAACAACAGTGCTAGCACGACGAAGTGCGGGATCGCGAGGATGACGCGAAAGAAGATCGTCGCGCGCCTGCGCGTCGGTGGATCGACGACCTCGATCAGTACCGGATACGCCGCGTCTCCAAACGGCGGATACGTGTCCTGCAGCAGCATCAGATACGCCACTGCGCGGGCCCGCCAGCGCATGTAGAACGTCGTGTAGTGACGTATGCCGGGGATGTGGCTGCCGGCGATGACCAGCGTGAACCAGCTGACGATCGCCAGCACGACTGCTGCAATGCCCAGAATGCCACCATGCGCCCCGAATGACTGGCTGTCCGGATGGTTCGTGGCCGCAATCCCCAATCCGCCCACGAGGATGATGTGCGGGATCGCGAGGATGATGCGAAACGCAACCGTCAACCGGTTGCGATTCGTGATCAGCGGTTCGATCCGCACCGTCACCGGATACGCCATGGCGTCGGAATTATGACATCATGCGCGCCATGTCACACGAGCGAAGCAACCACAGAAACCACAGAACGCACAGAAGTCATGGAATCGTTTTTCTTTCCGTGTGTGCTGTGGGTTCCGTGGTTGCGTTGCTTGCCGCGCCCGCGACCGAGCACGCGACGATTCGGCTCCATTACCTGCAGAAACCGATCGGCACCGAACGCTACGACATCACAACCGATGCGAACGGCCTTCAACTGACATCCGATTTCGACTTCACCGACCGCGGCGGACGCGTGCAGTTGACCGCGTCGCTCCACACGGCGCCCGATCTGACGCCGACAGCGTTCTCGGCCAAAGGCAAGAGCTATCGGTTCGTCAACGTCGACTCGACCATCACGATTGCGAACGGCACCGCCGACGTGAACGCGGACGGCCAGGAACGGCGTGTGCCGATCGCCGAGCCCTTCTTCACCGTCGACGGCTACGCACCGTTCTCGGTGCAAATGCTGCTCGTGCGGTACTGGAAGGCGCATGGCCAGCCGAAAATCATCCACACCGTTCCAGGCCTGCCCACCAACGACGTCGTCATCGAGCAGCGCGGGCGCGAGGTGCTGCGCGTTGGATCGAAGACGGTGATGCTGGATCGGTTCGCGATCGATGGGGTCGTCTGGGGACGCGAATCGCTGTGGCTCGACGAGTCGGGCGGCTTTGCGGCGGCGATCACGCGCGCCGGCGGACTCAGCTTCGAAGGCGTCCGCGAGGATCTGGCCGAGAACCTCGGCACCTTCGTCCAGCGCGGCACGCGCGATCGCATCAGCGACTTGCAGGGAATTACCGCGCATGTGCCGCCGCTGCGGAGCGGCGCCTATGCGATGACTGGCGCGACGCTCATCGATGGCACCGGCGCCGCGCCGATCGCCGACGCGACGATCCTCGTCCGCGACGGACGGATCGCGGACGTGGGACCTGGTGCGACGGTCGCGATTCCCGACGGCGTGGCGAAGGTCGACGTGAAAGGCCGATGGATAGTGCCCGGCTTATGGGACATGCACACCCACTTCACGCAGATCGAGTGGGCGCCGGTCTATCTCGCGGCGGGTGTGACGACGGTCCGCGACATGGGCAACGAGTTCGAGTTCATTACGTCAGTGCGAGACGCGATCGCGTCGACACGCGCGCTCGGTCCGCGCATGCTGCTCGCGGGCCTGATCGACGGTCCTGGTCCGAACGCGTTCGGCGTGACGACGACGGCCGATGCGCGCGAGGCGGCCCGGATCGTCGCCGGCTACCACGATCATGGATTTCAGCAGATCAAGATCTACAGCTTAATTACGCCGCCGATCGTCGAGGCGATTACGACCGCGGCGCACACACTCGGCATGACGGTGACGGGTCACGTCCCGAATGGCATGACGATCGATGAGGCCGTCGATCGCGGCATGGATCAGATCGCGCACCTCGCGATCCGCGGAGAAGCCGGCTCGCCCGAGGTGACGGCGACGATCGCGCATTTGAAAGCGAAGGGCACCGTCATCGACCCGACACAATCCTGGAACGAACTGCTCGGACACGCCCTGGGATCACCGGTCGCTGTGTTTCAGCCGGGCATTACGAAGGTGCCCCCGCCGCTGAATCGGATCTTCTCGAACGCCGGCGCCGCCGGGATCGATCCGAAAACCGCACGGTCGCGTCTCGATCGCGGACTGCGGATCGTGAAGGCGCTCTTCGACGCGGGCGTTCCGATCGTGGTCGGCACGGACGAAGGTGTCCCCGGCCACAGCGTCCATCGCGAGATCGAGTTGTATGTCGACGCGGGCCTGACGCCGATGCAGGCGCTGCAGGCGGCGACGATCGTCCCTGCGCGCGCGATGAAACTGGATCGGGAACTCGGCACAATCGAGAAGGGCAAGCGCGCCGACATGGTGGTGTTGAACGCCGATCCGCTCGATCAGATCAGGAATATCCGCAGCGTGCGGTGGACGATCACAGATGGCCGTGTCTACGACGCGCCGATGCTGTGGCGCTCCGTGAAGTTCCAGCCTTAGTGATGCGCGTGGAATTCGCGGCCGCGGGTTTCGGGTCCCAGCCAGATCACGATCATCACGAGCGTGCCTGACACGGCGATGCAGGTACTCATGGCTGCGGGCAGACTCCACCCGAGATCCTGCAACCGCCCGACGAGCGCAGGCGTAAACGACCCGATGCCGGCGCCGACGTGATAGGCGAAGCCGGCGCCTGCGGCGCGGACCGCCGTGGGAAAGCGTTCGTTCAGATACGCGGGGACGACGCCGAAGTTGCCGGCGCCGAACAGTCCCATGATGAGCGCGCCGATCCACAGCAGCACGCCGCTCTGCGTCCAGACATACAACGGGATGCTCAGGATGCCGACGAGCGTGGCGATCGTGGCTGCGCCGCGACGGCCAAACCTCGTTTCCGACAGTCGTCCGATGATCAACGCACCGACGACGCCGCCGAGGTTCAGCGCGAACAGGAACGGCAGCGTCGGCCGATGCATTCGCGTGATCAACGTCGGATACCAGAACGTGATCGAGTGGTACATGAACAGGAACGCGCCCATCAAGATCGAGGTGTGCAGCGTCGCCCAGATCACATCCGGTGCGAAGAGACCAATCAGCGACAACTGATCTTTTGTCTGGCGGTTGCTCAGATGTTTCTGCCGATCGAGCCACACCGGGCTCTCCGCGACGCCGCGGATCATGAAGAGCAGCAGAAACGCCGGCGCGACGCCGATCCAGAGCATGACGCGCCAGCCGATGTCGGTGCCGCGGTTGACGATCGGATAGACGAACTGAAACACGATCGACGAGAGCAGGAAGCCGAACGAGTAGCCGCTCTGCAGCATCCCCGACGCGGTGCCGCG
>Ga0070741_10005951_pt1 | contig 26554 bp, 22 predicted proteins | sample Coa_R1_4_FD_66440 | JGI IMG/M metagenome (GOLD analysis project Ga0070741, IMG submission 66440) | Surface soil microbial communities from Centralia Pennsylvania, which are recovering from an underground coalmine fire - Coalmine... | ecosystem: Environmental > Terrestrial > Soil > Unclassified ... | reverse complement strand
CCGCTCTCACGAGCGGCCCTTTCTTTTGGCGGCGTCTTTTGGCGATGGCGGGTTAGAGGAAGCCTTCTTCGTCTCCGAGGTGTGAGGCCGTGGCCTGCGGGCTGACGTGCGTGGTCAGCGGAACGGCCGAACCGGCCGGGCTACGAAGCCTCGCGATCGAGGCCCAGATGTCAGGTTTTGCGGGGTCGATCGCAGGCGGTGTCCAGCGCGGCAGCTCCAGGCGCAGATAGTGCGCCATCGCACACGCGTGCGGCTCATACAGCTTGCGCAGACCATCAAGACGCGTCCGCACACTTACATCGCCGCACAGGGCAACTCCTGCGTTGCGCAGCAGATCGCACAGCCGGCTGAACTCGTCATCGTTGAGCCGCGTGAAGTCGCCTTCCCGCAGCCGCAGCTCTGCCTTTTCGCGATGGAAGACGTGCCCGATATCCACGAGGACGTGGCGGCCGGTCGCAAAGGTTAGCTGGGCCTGGCGCTGTGCCGAGCACTCGACCGCGGTAATCAGCAGTGCGCAGGTATCTAGCACAGCTGTCAGCGCGGAGAGCCAGCTCTGGTTGTCGTGCTGCGAGCGGTAATAGCAGAGAATTGGGTAGGAGATGTGGGTCTCCAGCATCGACGCGCACCAGCGCTCCCACTCCGCGAGCAACTCCTTAAGTGCCTGATCGCCGCCGTCAAACCGGTGGCGCAGCAGAAGTTCGCCGGCGGTGGGTGGCGAACCTGCACGCGCATCCAGCAGGGCGACAGTCATCTCACGCGCCGAAAACGCGGTATAGAGCACCGGCACATAACCGATCACCAGCGCGATAAATCCAAGGCCGGTGCCTGCCTCAACGACAACCAGAAAGCGCGTGGCGTGGTTTGCCGGCACAACATCGCCCAGCCCGAGCGTGAAGAGCGTCGACCCGCTGACATAAAAACAACTGCGCAGCCGGTCGAAGGTCGTGGCAGGATGCCATGGATCCGTGAACGGCACATGCAGGCCGAAGTAGATGAGTGCAAACGCCGTTAGCAGGACGATGGCCCAGACGACAAACAGCAGCAGCAGCGAAAGCGGGCCATAGAAGCTGTAATACTGCTCGCGCCTGCGGTGGTCGCGAACCATGTGCACCAGATGGGTGTAGGGAATCCAGGTGGAAAGAAGAAAGATTCTCGTGAGGCGAAAGCGCACGACGGGGCGCCGCGGCAGGATGATCGTCTGGAAGGAATCCAGCAACACCGCTCCGAGCAGGATTAACCCGAGCACCAGCAGGACGATATGCATCGCTTGACCTTAGATTCTCGCGCGAACGGAAACGAAGCAGTCAATAAAAAGAACAAAAATTCCGCAGATTTCCGCTGGAACACCAGAGGTTTGTTCGTCTACTCTACAGTGAATTTCTCCACGACGCGCGCCGGCTCGGCCGGCGTATCCGTAATCTTCTGTGCTTCCCCGGGCGAGGGAGGGGGCGAGAGCTCCAGATGAGACAGAGAGTGCTGGTAGTCGATGATGATCAACTGGTAGCGGACACGCTGCGGCTGGTCTTTGCGGTGAACGGTTTTGAGTCGGAGGCATGTTACTCGGCGGCAGAAGCGCTGCGCAAAGCGAGGAGCTTTGATCCGGAGCTGCTGCTGTGCGATGTGACGATGCCGGGAGGGAGCGGCCTGCAACTGGCTGCGACCATCCATCGCGAGATGCCGAAGTGTCAGATGATTATGCTGACCGGGTATCTCACGCGTGCCGCCAGCCTTGAACTCGAAGCGTTGCGGCGGCAGCGGCCGCTGAAGCTGCTGAACAAGCCGTGTCGTCCCGAGCTGCTGCTCGAGGAGGCCAGCGAGCTGCTGAGCCGGGCGCACCTCTGCGCGGCGAGCTGACGTAGCGCTGCCAGTACACGCGCTCACGCAGGTAAACTCGAGCTTGCGATGAGTTCCCGCGAGCGCATGCCCAGCATCGCCGATCTGCGGCGAAGAGGCCGAACCAAGCCCGAGATGCCCGGCCTGTTCGATGAGCTGCCTGCGCCGGATGAGCAGGTCCCTGGGTTGCCGGACCGGCCGAAGCCAGCGGAGGCAGCCACCGGACTTTCGCAAGCGCCGAAGCTCCCCGAACCTCCTGCCGAACCGCGTGTCTGGACCGTCGGCGAACTTGTCCGCCAAATCCGCGGAGCGCTTGAGCGTAACTACAGTCACATCACCATTGAAGGCGAGATCTCCAACTGGCGCCCTGCCGCAACCGGCCACTGCTACTTCACGCTGAAGGATGGAGCGGCGCAGCTCTCTGTGGTGATGTTCCGGCGACAGGCTTCGCTCATCCGCTTTCAGCCAAAGGACGGCGACGCGGTTCGCTTGCGCGGGCAGCTCAGCGTGTACGAGAGCCGCGGGCAAATGCAGCTGATCGCAGAGTGGATGGAGCCGCGCGGCCTTGGCGCGCTGCTCGCTGCGGTGCGCGAGCTCAAAGAGCGCCTGCGGCGCGAGGGTCTCTTCGACCGCAAGCGCCCGCTGCCGCCCTTTCCGAAATGCATCGGTGTTGTCACCAGCGTGCAGGGCGCGGCACTGCGCGACATCGTCAAGGTCTGTCGTCGCCGCCATGCTGCGGTGAACCTTCTGATCTATCCCGCTGCCGTGCAGGGGCCGCGCTGTGCCATCGAGGTTGCGGCCGGCGTGCGTTGGTTCAGCCGGCATCCGGATCGCGCCGACGTCGTCATCGTGGCGCGTGGCGGTGGAAGCTGGGAGGACTTGCATGGCTTTGACGACGAACGCGTTGCACGCGCGATCGCCGCATGCACTGTGCCGGTCATCGTGGGCGTGGGGCATGCGACCGATTCGACCATCGCCGACGCCGCCGCCGACGTTTGCGCACCAACGCCCTCTGCCGCCGCCGAGATCGTCACCGCCGCACAGCATCGCATCGAAGAGCGCGTGCATCGTCTGCACACGGGTCTCGTCCGCGCCGGCCGCTACGAGATCCTGCGCGCACGGCAACAGCTCTCGCATCTTGGCGCGGAGATGGTGCTGCGCCGCGTGCAGGATGCGCTTAATCGCAGGGCGCAACACTGCGATGAAGTCGATTTACGCATGCACAACGCGCTCGCGCGCAGGCTTCGCGCCGCCGCCGACCGCAGTTTCAGGACCGAGACGCGTCTCCTTCGGCAGGATCCTGCCATTCGCCTGCGCGAGAACGCGCGCAAGCTCGAAGCCCTGCGCAGCCGTCTCGCACTAACAGCAAAGACGGCCATCACCATCCGCGCAACGCAGATCGACCGCGCCGGATCGAAGCTCCACGCGCTGAGCCCGGTGCGCGTACTCGAGCGCGGCTACGCTCTTGTCTATGGCCCTGACGGCAAGCTCCTGCGTGCGAGCGCCGAGATCGAACCGGGCGAGCAGATTACCGCACGCCTCCACCAGGGCAGCCTGACCGCGACCATAACCGGGAAGAAGTAGACCGCGCCGCCGCACAATCCGCTAGCATCAATAGGAGCAATCTTCAGTATCGGAGAGTTGGATGCGCAAGCTGTTTGGGACAGATGGAATTCGCGCGGTTGCAGGTGAGGCGCCGCTCGATGCGAAGACGATTCACGCGGTCGGTGTCGCGCTCGCACGCAAGCTCGCCGAGAATGGCAAGGCAGTGCGCGTAGTGCTCGGCATGGATACCCGAGAGAGCGGCCCCTGGATCGCATCGACGCTGATCGCCGGCCTGCGCGACGGCGGCGCGGGCACCGAATTCGCCGGCGTCATCACCACTCCAGCGATCGCGTTCCTCGCGAAGAAGCACGGCTTCAGCGCCGGCGTCGTCATCTCCGCCTCGCACAATCCGTGGCAGGACAACGGCATCAAGGTCTTCGGTGGCGACGGCTACAAGCTGCCCGATGAGGTCGAGCTTGAAATTGAAGGCGAGATCGAGCGCGTACTCGCAACAGGGCCCGCAACGCGCGAACGCAGCACGGATCTTCCGCCGGTCGACGAGAATTTCCGCCGCGAGTACGTGCAGTTTCTGCTCAGCGCGGTTCCCGGCATCTCGCTCGACAACCGATGCGTCGTGATCGACTGCGCCAACGGCGCCGCAAGCGTTATCGCACCGCAGCTCTTCGATTCGCTCAAGGGCACCGTCGAGGTCACCCACGCCTCACCGGACGGACGCAACATCAACGCGAACTGCGGCGCGCTGCATCCTGAGGTCGTCGCGCGCGAGGTGAAGGAGCGCGGTGCTTCGATCGGTTTCACCTTCGATGGCGATGCTGACCGCGCGCTCTTCGCCGACGAGTACGGCAACGTCGTCAATGGTGACGCGGTGATGCTGGCCTGCGCGCGTGATCTGCAGGCGCGCGGCGAGCTCGCCAACGATGTCGTGGTTGCAACCACCATGTCGAACATGGGCTTCGAGGCCGCGCTGAAGCGTTCCGGCATTTCGATGCTGCGTGCGCCGGTTGGCGACAAATATGTGCTCGAAGAGATGAAGAAGAGCGGCGCGTCGCTGGGTGGCGAGCAGTCGGGCCACATCCTCTTCCCTGCCCGCGCGACCACCGGCGATGGACTGCTCACGGCGCTCGTCGTTCTCGATGTCGTGCACCGTTCGGGCAAGACGCTCAGCGAACTGATTGCGGACCTCAAGAACTATCCGCAGGTGATCGTGAACGTGAAGGTGCGCGAGAAGCGCCCGCTGGACTCCATTCCGTCAGTCGTCTCCGCGATTCGCTCCGCCGAAGACGAGCTCCGGGATTCCGGCCGTGTCGTCATTCGTTACTCCGGCACCGAAGCGCTCGCACGCGTCATGATTGAAGCCGAAAGCGAGGCTGCGATGCGCCGTCACGCCGATGCCATCGCCGATGCCATTCGCGCGGAGCTCGGCGTCTAGAACCTCGTTGGCGAACTCATCAGATGGAAGAAGAGCAGAAACCATCCGAGATAAACGCAGGAGAAGATCACAACCGCAAACTTCAGCTTCGTGATCATGCGCAGCGGACGCGTGAGCGCGCGCACTGCGCTGAAGAACCCGAAAATCAGCGTTATAAACACGATGATTGCAAGCGCGACTTCGCCGCGCAGCCACGGATCGAGATGACCGATCTGATAGAAGCTCGAGACCTCCGACACGTGAGAGACGATCACTGCGATATCGACCAGCAGCGCGATCACGGCGAACGCAGCTAGTTGGATCGCGAAGGTCGCCCATGCAGTCCCCGGCTGTGGTGCGAGCTTCGCGCGCTTGCGCTGAAAGATTCTTCGGAAGGAACGCACAAGCGCGGCGATCACGAGCAGCAGCATTGTCCCAACCGCGATTATCAGCGGTATGTTGAGCCATTCACCCGCGGCCAGCAGCGGCGCGCGATCCGAATGGCTCGGCGTGGCATAGCCAGTCACGCGGCCATGCACATTGCGCTCGAAGTGAATGGTGCTCTGGTCGTTCTCGTCATAGAACGAGTCGTTGCCGAGGGGATGAAAGTCGACGGGGTGCCCGTAGAAGTCCTTCGCCGTTGAGATGGTGAGATTGCCATCCTTCGTCGCGGCGATCTCCTTGGGCTGCAGACCGACAAGCCGGAAGATCGTTGATTCTTCGCGGCGCGAGCTGAGGAACCAGCCGGTGTAAGGATGCAGTTGTTTGGCTGTCAGCTTTACGTACGCCGGATGGGCGTTCGGTGGCCCGGGAAGATAGCGGTCGACAAACGCGTCGAACAGCTCCTGGCGCGCCTTCTGCGCTGCGCCTTGCGAGTTGTAACTGATGAAGAACGAGAGCCCATGCGTCGGCTCAATCCAGAACTGCGAGTGGCACGCGAGCAGGTCGCCGCCATGGCCGATGAAGCGTATGCCGTTGCGGTCGTCGTCGTAGAAGCCAAGGTCCCACGGACTGACGCCGGGCCCCGGCGTGAACTGGGGCGTCAGCAGCAGCGCTACAGACGCAGGCTGCAGAATCTGCACGCCGTTGTAGGTGCCATGACCGAGCAGCATCTGGCCAAAGATGGCCATGTCCGCAGCTGTCGACGAGAGGCCGCCGGCTGGCACTTCGGTGACACCCTCGAAGCCGGTGTCGTCCACCGAGGTGTGCAGATATCCCTTCGTTGCAACGAAGCCCTTCGGCAGCGGCTGCTGAAAGGTGGAGTGCGTCATGCCCAGCGGGGTGAAGATATGGTGCTGCACGTAATCCACGAAGGGCTCGCCGGAGACACGTTGCACGATGTAGCCGATCAGCGTGATGCCGTAGTTGGAGTACGCGAGGTCTTTGCCCGGCGCCGCGAAGCGATGCGGCTGATTGCGGATGAAGAACGTGCGGATGTCCACCGGCAGCTTGCCGGATTTGTCGGAGCCGAAGTCGTGCAGCTCTTCCTCGAATCCTGCTGTGTGGGTTGCAAGATTGCGGAGCGTGATGGCCGCGTCGCCGATGCCGCGCGGCGCGGGATTGATCTTGAAGTCGAGATACTGCTGAACATTGGCATCGAGATTCAACTTGCCCTGCTCGACGAGCTGCATCATCGAGACATAGGTGAAGAGCTTGGAGATGGATCCCGGACGGAACGTGGTCGCAACGGGATCGACCGCCGTCTTCTTCTTGAAATCTGCGTAGCCGTAGCCCTTGAGAATCAGCGGCTGGCCGTTCTGGTAGATCGAGATCGTTGCTCCGGCGACGTCATCACGCTGAAGCTGCAGGGGAAGAAAGCCATCGAGGAACGCGGTGACATCCTGCGCCGTGAGTTGCGGTGGAGTTTTCGGATTCGGCGGCGGCAGCGGGACCGGCTGCGTTGAACTGGTCGGCTTTGGGCCGGGTACCGGAAGTTGCGGTGCTTGAGCGTGAGTCAGTGGAACGAGGACGGCAAGGCACAGCCAAAGTACAGAACGCGATAGACGCATGCAGGCTCCGCGGAGATTTTGATAGCCGTCAGGGTATCATCCGCGGAGCCGTCGTTCGGCTTCAGACTCGCCGAGGTTGATGCACGCTACTTGTGACTTCCTCCACTTGCCGACGACGAGTTTCCACTCGGCGCAGACGGAGCACTGGATGGCCGAGCCATGGAACCACCTGGAGCGCCGCCAGGCTCGGGACGTTGCCATGAGCCACGAGGCGATGCTTCTCCCGGGCGCATGCCGTTATTCATGTTGCCGCGCATCTCCTCGCTCATACCGCGCATTTGATCATTCATCCCATTTCGTGTCTCGGCGGCGGGACGGCTGAACGTGGCCACACCGCGTGAGCCAGGCGCCATGGACGAGAGCTCGCGGCCGTTCGCTCCGCGCATCCCATTCACGTTCGTCATTCCCGTTCGCGGACCGATGAAGGACCGTTCGATTTCGGTGTGAGTCTCGCCGTGGTGCGCTACATCCGATGAGATAGATCTCAGGTTCCCAAACGCATCACGCGGCACGCCGAGACCTGCCGAGTTTGTGCGGAAGGTGAACGTGCCCGGCGCAGAGATGCTCGAGACTGCAAGGGGACGTCTATTCACCGGAATGATTGCAGGTGAGCCCGCACGCGGCGGAAGCGGTCTGGTCAGGAGAGAACTCGAGCCACCAGCCGCGGCCGGAGTCGAGACCAGCGCCGTGTTCTGCAGCCCCATAAATTGGCCTCCAGGCTGCCATCCCCAGCCGGCGGCTCCGCAGGACATCCATGTACCGGAGTGGAATGGCATCCAGCCCCACGGATAGGGCGACACCCACGAGTAGCCAACGTTGGGGTAGTAGGCCCACATGCCGTTGTCGTAGGGCGTCCACGCGGCGGAGACGAAGTATGGGCGCCAGAGGTTGCCGCATCCTGGCATGTTGACGAACCCGCCGTAATAGTTGAGGTCGCTTGTGCCGTAGAGAAGTCCTGTGCCGCCTGACGAGCGCAGCGACGAGTACTGCTTCTGATACTCGACGCCGTTCTTATCCCACTGATCGAAGGCGGTCTCTTCGAGCTTCACAGGTTCCGGTGGTTTGTAAGCGATGATGTCGAAGTCGAGCGACTTGCCACGCTTGAGCTCTGTCGTCGAGGAACCATCGACGAAGTTCACTGTGCCATCGAAGACCGAAAGGTTCGACTGCGCGGAATCGACAGTGAGCCGGATGTGACTCGATGGGTGGAGTTCTACAGAAGTCTCGCCGGCCGTGATCGTGAAGCTGTTGTTGGCCTTGCTGTTGCCGAGGCTCGCGTACACCATGCCGCGCACGACTCTCATGGTGGAGATCGTCGCACCTTCCATGTTGCGCTTCAGCAGCGTGAACTCGACTTCAGTGTCGGGTGTGAGGCGAAGTGAGCTGTTGTCTTCAAACTCGACCTCGGCGAGGCCGACGTCGGTGTGCAGCACTGCGCCGCCGGTGATGGGGATGTTGACGAAGGCATCCTCAAAGCCGCGGCCGATGTGGCGGTCGATGGAGACCTTGCCGCGCACCTGGCTGAGGCGGACGATGCGGATGTCGGAGAGCCCGACGGTATTGGTGGAAGCTGCGGCGACACTGGCCGGTTTAGCCGCGGAGGGTAAGGGAGTGACAGCGTCCTGCGCGTTGAGAGGAAGACAAAGCGCAAGAGAAACGAGGGCGAGTGCTCCGGAACTCGACTTCATATGAGCTCCTCCGGTTCGCTTTCAATGAGGCCATCATTATGGCAGATACAGAGCACAACTGGTTGGGAGGGATTTTGGATTTTCTGGGCACCCCTCCCTCCCCCTCTTTTTGCGCAAAATCTTCAGATCATTGGACTTAGGGTTGGACCTAAAGTGCGCCAATGGCTGCAAAATATTGAAAACATTGGAGATACTCTGCAAAATCTTGAAATTACGAGACTTAGGCCAAAACATGATCGCCCGATGAGGGGTCGGCTAAGATACTGCCCTTACTTCCGGCAAGGATTTGTCAAGTAGGGCTCAATGTCCGGGAGGTGGGGGCTGGCGATCAGGGCTTTGTATTCGGCGGGGGATTTTGAGGTGAACGTGTTCACGCTGCAGGTGGTGGAGACCGGACGGAAGCTGATGTTGCCGTTGTCGATGGATTGATAAAGCTTTCCGTTGACGGTGGTTGAGCCGGAGCCGTGGAGCGTGTTGTCGGAGGCCAGGGTGAGGATGAACGGGCCGCCGGGATTGTTGACGCTGACGCGGAACTCGCCGGGTGCGTTTTGGACGGTGTAAGGCGCTTTGATGTGGGCCGGGCCGCAGTCGAGTGTAACGGCGTCGCCCTCGAAGTCCAGGATGAGACCTGTGGGGCTAAGGAATTTTCCGTTCATGCGGAGGCCGGGGTCGGCGAGCGTAACCACGCTGCTGAAGAATCCCATGAGACCGCCTCCCAAGCTGCCATCGTCAGCGGCGGCGCCGGTTTTCTGGTGCGTGGGAGTGGGCGCGGCCATGGTTGCGAAGTTGCAGCGCGCGCTTGCGGGCGCATAGATGGGGGTTGAGGTGGTGGTCCTGCAGCTTCCGTAGGCGCCGGCGCAGCCCGAGGCCTCGGAGCCGTCCTGATGCACGAGCGTCGTGGTCTTGTTGCTGTAGCCGACGATGATCCTGCCTGCGACAGTAACCATACCCGGGCCGACGAGCGAGCCGTCGGGGCGAAGGGCGAGGGTGATGTTGGGAGCGCTGAAGACGGTGATCTGGATACCGGACGGTGTGCGCTGGAGCTTGTAGGCATGACCGTCCGGCACGAGCTTGCCACAGCCGATTTGCGCAGCGTTGAGAGTGAAGTAGAACGATGCACCGTTGCCGCCGCCGTAGCCGCCGCTGAGGTAGACGCCGACGGTCTGCATGGCATCGACCTCATCTTTGAGCTGATCGCCGCCAACCAGGGCGAGCATGCCCTGCCCGAGGCCCTTGGTGGCACATCCGCCTGTGGTCCCGCCGAGCTCGGCACAGCGGCGTGCGGCGACCACGGTGGGGTCGTTCGAGCTGCCTCCGTTGGAGGCGGCCGCGTTCTTCGCGTCTTCATTCGCTTTGTTGATCGCGTCGACGTGTGCCTTCTGGCGGGCGCTCAGGTCGTTGAGAGTGCTGGTGTAAGCGGCGGCGCTTTGCGGGCCGATGAGCTTGCGTGCCCATTCGTCGCCGTGGTTGAGCATGTAGTTGAATTGCGCGTTATCAAAAGCGCCGTTCTCGGCCTGGGTGTGGGTTTTGTTGTAGTCCTGCTGTATTTGATAGGCGGCGGAATCGTAGCTGAACTTAACGCGCGACTCGTCGGGCGTGTAGGGCGCACTCGGTTTTTTGATGCGGTTGATGTATTGCGAGAGATAGGTGAAGACGGCGACCTGGCGCTCGAGGGTGTCGGTAGGGTCGGTGCCCTGGATGGCAGCCTTGACGCGATCGACGGAGGGCATGTCGGCGAGGTACGCGGGGTTGGTCGTCTGTGCGATGGCGGCGAGCGAGCAGGTGGCGAGGACGAGGAGAAGCGCGCAACGGAACGGGCGGCGGAACCAGAGCGTGGGCATGGTTCACCTGAGGAAGATGATTTTTCGTGCGGGTCCCGGTGCCGAAAACGGTAGACCTTTGGCGGAGGGACGTCAAATCTCCAATTGCCTATGACGCGCGCCGACTATGGCTACATCCCACTGGAGAGGATTGGAGAGCCGCTGCTCCATTCGGTCGCGAGCTGAGAGAAGAGATATGCGGCGCGATAGGGGATGGGCCTGGTCATGAAGTCGGGCTGGCGAGCGGAGAGCTCCCACCATGCGAGTGGAGCTTTCCGGATGTCGAAGCCGGCGTCATGCAGCAGTACGAGAGAGACACGTCCGCTCTGCTCCCGGAGATGTTTCTTAATGGTGTGAGCGGCCGTTGCATTTCCTGCGATTGGCAGAAGACTGAGGCCAGGGACGAAGAGGCCGGCCACATCGCCGGCGACGCTGGAGGCGAGCATCGCCTTACATTCGGCACTGTAGCGGAAGGTTTGTTTCTCGAGTGCGGTTGCGATGTTGTCGGCGAGCACCGTTGCGAGCTCATCGTCATCGAGCTTGTCGGCGATGTATGCGGGCACGAGGATGACCCCGGATGGCATGGTCATGCAGTCCGACCACTTTGCATCCACGAGTTGAAACTGAAAATCGATCTTGTTGGGATCGCCGACGGGCAGATCCTTCTGCCACTTCGGAATCAGCCGCTGACCGATGTTGTTGAGGCGTGTCTGCAGATCGGGGTCGTGAACGGCGGGGATGCGCTTGTAGTCAACGCCTCTGAAGAACTTGCTGGCTCCGCTCTGACGATCTTCTTCGGTGACGGCAGAGGCATCGAAGTCGGTTTTGTTGCGGAGATTCTGCTCTTTGGCGGTGACGATCCCTGCAAAGAATGAAATCTGTTTGAGGGTAAGGATGCGTCCATGACGCAGCCCCTCGTACTCGATCCACTGGTTCACCTCGGGTTTGGCGGATGCGGTAAGAGGTGGGTTCCATGCCTGCTTCGTCGCGGGTGTGAGCTCCATCGCGTAGCCGTCAGCGCGGATGAGTGTAGGGGAAAGGATGCCGTCGATGAGGGCGAAGCCGGTGATGTGAGTCTCGGCGGGATCCTTTGCGGCTTCGATGCGGTCGGCGGCGATGGTATGCGATCTTTTGTCGCGCTTGCCGTAGATGAGGAGGTGCTGGCCATAGACGTATGGCGTGCAGACGAGACCCGGTTCAGTGGGAACGGGGTTGCAGGTGATGTGGGTGCCGTCGACGTCGAAATTTTCGGCTGTGCCTGCGCGAGTGACGTAGCCGTCGAGCGTGGGCGCGCCCTGCGCGCAGAGTATGTGGGCCGCAGGAAGGAAGACAAGAGCAGCCAAACCCAACAGCAGTGGTCGTGACATATCGGCGGAAGTGTAGCCGAGATCGGGGTGATTGCCTATGGCATTGTTGGCGGCTCATGAGGCAACCGGGTCGTGGTGATCCGGGCAAGAAGCAGGGGCAAGCACTCGCGCGCTACCACGCGCGATAACCCACCCTTTCACGATGAAGCCGTGAAAGGGTAGGCCACTCGGGTTGTTGGTGATCCGGGCAGCACTCGCGCGTCTTAACGCGCGATGCCCACCTTAGTGCGCGATAAGACTGCGCACGAAGATGGGGCACCCGGTTCGTGGCGCAGCCGATTTCAGAACTTAGAGGTTGCGGCTAGTCGGCGATGCCGGCGTCGGGTGGGTCGATGCCGAGGGCAGTGGCGAGATCGGTGAGGTGATCCTGCTCGTCGACGAGGATCTCGCGGATGGTTTCGCCGATGGCAAACTCATTCAGCGTGTCGCATTGACGGAGACGGCGGCGGTACTGGGCGATGGTGACACGCTCGTTTTCGAGATCGAACTTGAGCATGTCCTCGGCCTTCTCGGAGGTCTTGACGGGCTTGGGCGTGACGGAGGGCATGCCGCCGAGATAGTCGATCGCGTTGGAGATCTTGAGTGCGTGATCGAGCTCCTGCTTGGCGTGGATTTCGAGCTGGTCGGCGATGCTCATGTAAGCGGCGCCTTTGAGCACCTGCGAGTAGTTCACGTAGGCGATGATGGCCTGGTACTCGCGCGAGAGGTCCTCGTTCAGGGCGTCGATGAGCTGCTTGCGGGTGAAGGCGGAGTCGTTGGTCTTGGGCACGGCTTGCTCCTTGATGTTTTAACTGCTGTCAGGTTAGATGATGCACGTTTCGAAGCGGTTGGGGCGCGAGCGGAGATTGCTATTTGATGTCGCGCCAGTTTTGGCCGAGGCCGATTTCGGCGACGATGGGGACGGAGAATTCGGCGACGGATTCCATTTGCGTGCGGACGAGCGAGGTCATCTCGTCGGCCTCTTCCGGGGCGACGTCGAAGAGGAGCTCGTCGTGGACCTGGAGGGTCATGCGGGAGCGGAGATTGCGGCGGCTGATCTCGGCGTCGATGCGGATCATGGCGAGTTTGATGAGGTCGGCGGCGGTGCCTTGCAGCGGTGTGTTGACGGCGGTGCGTTCGGCAAAGCCGCGCTGGTTGGGATTGCGGGAGTGGATGTCCGGGATGGGGCGGACGCGGCCGAACGCGGTGCGCACGGATTGCGTGCGGCGAGTTTGGTCAAGGGTGGCTTCGATGAAGGTGGCGACGCCTTTGTAGCGGTCGAAGTATTTGTCGATGTAGTCGCGGGCGGTGCGCTGGTCGATGGAGAGTTGCGCGGCGAGGCCGAAGGGCGAGATGCCGTAGACAATGCCGAAGTTGACGGCCTTGGCGCGGGCGCGGGTCTCTTTGCTCATGGTGGCGGGGTCGACTTCGAAGACCTCGGCGGCGGTGAGGGTGTGGATGTCTTTGCCAGTGCGGTAGGCGTCGAGGAGGAGCGGGTCCTGCGAGAAGTGCGCCATGAGGCGGAGCTCGATCTGCGAGTAGTCGGCGGACATGAGGAGGTTGCCGGGCGCGGCGATGAAGGCGGCGCGAATCTCGCGGCCGACGGCGGTGCGGATGGGGATGTTCTGCAGGTTGGGGTTGGTGGACGAGAGGCGGCCGGTGGCGGTGCCGACCTGGTTGAAGGTGGTGTGGATGCGCTGATTGGTGTCGGCGAGCGAGGGCAGCGCGTCGAGGTAGGTGCCTTTGAGCTTGGAGAGCTGGCGGTGCTCGAGGACGTCGCGGACGATGGGATAGTCGGGCGCGAGGTCTTCGAGGACGTCCTGCGCGGTGGAGACGACTTTGCCCTTGCCGTACTTGAGCGGCTTGGGGAGATTCATTTTGTTGAAGAGGACGTCGCCGAGTTGTTTGGGCGAGGCGACGTTGAAGCGGTGGCCGGAGGTTGCGTAGATGCGCTCGGCGAGGTCGTCGATCTGGACGCCGAGGCGCGTGGATTGCTCGCGGAGGAGATCGAGGTTCACGCGGACGCCGACCTGCTCCATGCGGAGGAGCACGGGCACGAGCGGGAGATCGATATGTGTGTAGACGTCGGTGAGTGTGGATTGTTCGTTGAGTTGTGAGGTGTTTGTGGTGGTTTTGTTTTTCGATTTCTTCGCGGATTTTTTTGCGGGGGCTTTCTTATCGTCGGCTTCGCTTTGTTTTTTATCGGCGAAGAGCATTTCGGGTGTAACGGCGCCGCCGAGTTCGGGCTGGTCTTGGGGGATGTGGTGGGTAACGGGAGCGGACTCTGCGAGCTGCTCGTTGAGGACGGTAACGAGTCGTGCGATGGCGGAGGCGGCTTCTGGGAGGCGCTTCGGATCGTTGGGGTTGTCTTTGGTGGGCTGGTGTGCGAGAGCGCGGCTGGTGGTGCGCGCGGCGATGTCGACGAGTGTGTGGGAGCCGTGCGTGGGGTTGAGGAGATAGCTCTGCAGCATGACGTCGGTGATGGGGCCGGCGAGTGTGACGTTGTGGGGCTCGAGCGCCCGCAACACGGCTTTGAGGTCGTGGACCTGCTTGGGGAGGGTTGGGTCGGCGAGGGCTTCGCGCAGGCCGGGTGTGTCGAGGGAGACTTCGATAGCGTGGGTGGGGGAGACGGCGAGGCCGAGGCGGCAGGCAGGATCGGAAGGCGAGGGATCAAGGACCAGGGAAAACGGCTCAGAGAGGTTGGCAGAAGAAGCGCCGGGTGCAGCGAAGAGAGACATCGTCTGCGCGGGCTCCGGCTCGGGTTCGGTGTCGATGTCGGGATTAGCGTTGGGATCGAGCGGATCGGCGGCGGACTCTTCGCTGAGTGCCTGCGTGGTTTCCGCGAGGGCGATGGCGAGGTGGTTCTGCTCGCGGGCTTCGGCGAGCAGCTGCTCGAGCTCGTTGGCGTCGGCCTTGAGCGTGTAGGTGGTCGGTGCGGCGGTGATGTCGGGCGCGAGTTCTTTGAGGAGTGTAGTGAACTCGAGCTCGGTGAAGAGGGCGCGGGCGGCGGTGGTGTCGACGGGCTGCGTGCGCATGGCGTCGAGGTTGGCCTGGATGGGCACGGCGGTGTGGATGGTGACGAGCTCTTTGGAGAGCAGGATGTTGTCGCGGTTGTTGGCGAGGGACTCGCGGTAGGTTTTGCGCTTGATGGCGTCGGGCGTGTTGACGGCGGCATCCATGGCGGCCTCGACGGTGCCGAACTGCTGGATGAGCTCGACGGAGCCTTTGTCGCCGATGCCGGGCGCGCCGGGGATGTTGTCGATGGAGTCGCCGCGAAGGGCCATGACATCGATGACTTTTTGCGGAGGGATGCCAAGGGTCTGCTCGACGCCGGCGGGGTCGAGGACGAGGTTGTCTTTGGTGGGGTTGAGGATGGAGACGTGCTCGTTGACGAGCTGCATCATGTCTTTGTCGGAGGACACGACGAAGACGTGATGGCCGAGCGCGGAGAGCTGGCAGGAAAGTGTCCCGATGACGTCGTCGGCCTCGAAGCCCTCGTAGTAGAGGATGGGGATGCGGAAGGCTTCGAGTGCGCGGCGGATGTAGGGCTGCTGCTGGATGAGGTCGGGCGGGGTTTCGACGCGGTTGGCCTTGTAGCCGCCGTATTCGGTGGCTTCGAACTGCTGGGTTTTGATGTTGAACTTTTTGACGTCCTTGAGCTGCTGGGCGAGGGCGTCGCGATGGACGGGAGCGCCGACGTCGTAGACGGCTGCGAGGTACTCGGGGTTGAAGTCCTTGCGCAGCTTGTTGAGCATGTTGACGAAGACGTAGGTGGCCGCGGTGGGAATGCCGGTGCGCGTGGACATGGGGCGCGAGCGCTGCATGGCGTGATAGGCGCGGAAGATGAACGCCATGGTGTCGAGCAGATAAATCGGCGGCTTGGCGGCGGATGGATTTGCGGTGGCGGATGATGTCTGCGGCACGCGAGGCATATGCATTGATGGTACGCGGATAGCATGCAGGTCGCATGAGATGCAGCAACGCAAGGATTGCGCTAGAGTGCAGGTATGTCGGGCTGGCGAATGGGCTGCGCGGTGGTAATGTTGGGCGCACTGGCGAGTGGCGGGGCTGCGCGAGCACAGAATGAGAATGCGCCGGGATGCACACTGGTAAAGCAGGTGTACACGTGCGACTGGCAGGCATTTGTGCATCGGCTTGAAAAGGCGAAGACGGTCTCGATTGAGACGCACCAGATTGACCGATTCACGGCGAGGCAGCTGCGGGAGTTAATTGGCGAGCTCGGCAAGAGCGTGGCGCCGGAGGGCTCACAAGGCGACCTGACAATGCTGCTGATTCCGATGCAATCGACGGGAATACACATTGGGCAGACGGGTGAGCCGCTGGCCACGCTGCGGATTTATGCGCCGCTGCCGGGAACTCCGCGCGGGACGCTGCTGTGGGCGGAGACGTACACGGGACAGCCGGACAGGCCGTGGCCGATGACGGTGCATGCGCTGATTGAGCAGTTCAAGGATCGCGTGCAGAGGCGCTAAGTGATCAGCATGCAGTCGCCGTAGCTGAAGAAGCGATAGCGTGCGGAGACGGCGTGCGCGTAGGCGCGGAGCACGGCCTCTCTTCCGGCAAAGGCACTGACGAGCATGAGCAGCGTTGACTCCGGCAGGTGGAAGTTGGTGAGGAGGCCGCGAACGAGTTTGAAGTCGGCGTCGCCGTCCGGCGAGGGCGAGAGAAAGAGGCTCGTGCTGCTCGATTGCGGCTGGAGCGCGAGTGGATTTGCGGGTGAGAGTGGGCCGTGCGTGGACTCGAAGGTGCGTGCGAGGTGTTCGAGCGTGCGCGTGGTGGTGGTGCCGACGGCGATGATGCGGCGGTTGGCGCGGTGAGCATCGTTGAGTGCCTGCGCGGTGGCGGCAGAGAGTGTGTAGCACTCAGGGTGAAGGCGAATGTCGCGCGTGTCTGCGACGCGCACTGGCTGAAACGTGCCGAGGCCGACGTGCAGGGTGATGTAGGCTACCTCGACACCGCGAGCGGTGAGCGCTGATAGGATCTCTGGCGTGAAGTGCAGGCCGGCGGTGGGCGCGGCGGCCGAGCCCGACTGCTGCGAGTAGACTGTTTGATAGCGTTCGCGATCTTCGGGTGAGTCGGGCTGATGCTTGTCGCGATGGATGTAGGGTGGCAGCGGCATGTGGCCGATGCGCTCGATGGTGGCGATGAAGTCGGGAGTGGGAGCGAAGCGGAGCGTGCGCTCGCCGAAGTCGCCGGCGGAGAGAACGGTGGCGGAGAGGCAGGGATCACCACTCCCGCCAGCAAGCTGGCCGGGGGCCCCGGGATCAAGCATCAGGGGACAGGGATCAGAAGACGGTGTGTCGTGGAAGAGGAGCGTTTCGCCGGGCTGAACTTTTTTTGCGGGGCGGACGAGGGCACGCCAGTCGTTGTCGCCTTCGCGCGAGGGAAGGTGCTCGGTGAGGAGGACTTCGATGAGGCCGGTCGGCTCAGGCGAGTTGTGTTGGGTGTGCAGGCCGGCGCGTGTGGCGTAGAGGCGTGCGGGAAGGACGCGCGAGTCGTTGAGGACGAGGAGATCGCCGGGGGAAAGGAGTTGCGGAAGTTCGGCGAAGTGATGGTCAGCGAAGTCGCCGGTGGTGCGCGAGAGCGTGAGCATGCGGCTGGCGCCGCGGGTGTCGGGCGGATGCTGCGCGATGAGATCTTCGGGGAGATCGTAGTGGAAGTCGGAGACGAGCACGAAGACTACTCTATCGTTTGGCGATGATGGTTTTTCTTGTAGGCATCGTGGCACGAGTGGTAGAGTCGCGTGCTAACGGGCTGCCTGTGTAGATGTCAGGAATGTGCCATGGCTCTTCATCCCACCAAAACCTTCCCGAAAAGAGCTGCAGTGTTCTGCGCCGTCCTGGCCGCGACCACGTTATCGATTGCGTCCGGATGTGGCGGCGGAGGCGGATCGTCTTCGACAACGCCAGTGCAGACAACGCCAACGGTGACGACGAATCCAGCCGTGACCGCGAAGATCCTCTATTCGGTTGACTCGGTTGATTACACGGTCGATGAGTACACGGCGAACCAGAGCGGTGCGGTCACCCCGACGGCCACGATTTCGACGGGGAGTCAGAACCTGCCGACGGCGATCGCGGGCGATGCGTCAGGAAATCTGTATGTGAGCGTGAACAGCAACGGAACAAACAGTGTTGGCGAGATTCTGGTTTTCACGGGCGCCGCAACGACGCCCACAAGAACGATCACCTTGGCCGCTCCTGCCACCGGGTACATGTACCAGGTTTCCTCAATGACGACGGATTCAATGAATAACCTGTATGTCGCCGCCTCGGGTGCTCCGCTCCTGACCGGCCTCACGGGCAGCTTTGTTGCCATCTTTGTGTATGCCCCCGGTGCGACGGGGACTGCCTCGCCACTTCGGACCATATCCGGGGCCGCGACGACGTTGAAGGGCGGCCCCGGCAGCAGCGGAATGGCCCAGATGTCCATGGACAGCAAGGACAACCTGTATGTCGCGAACAGCGGTGGCAGTCCCGGTACGGCGGTGCTGATGTTTCCGGCGGGGGCGAGTGGGAATGTAGCGCCGACAGTGATCACGGGACCGACCTATGCGCCCACCGGCGTGGCGCTGGACGCGCAAGACAATATCTATATCTCGCAGTCGCAATCCGGTCCTTTCGGAGTGATTCCCTCTGCGGTGTATGTGTTTGCGAAGGGCTCGGGGCCTAGTGCGATGCCAACGCGGACGATTATGGGCACCGCGACTGGGCAAAATCTTTATCTGAACAACATACACGTTGATTCGGGTGGGAACATCTTTGTTGCGCAGGTGGCCGACGGGCATCAGGCCTTCCTGGTGTATAGCGCGACGGCGAATGGAAATGTCGCGCCGAGCTCGACGCTTTCGCCGGCTCGTGGATCGACGCTCGATGGTCAATTCTATTTGAAGTAGCGCGGGTTAATTGCTCATGCGGACGGCTTCGTCGAGCGCGTGCTGCATGGCTGCGAGATCCGGCGGGACGTGCGCGGGCCATATGAACGTAACGGTGGAGAACGGCTTGGGAATGATGAAGCGGTCCCAGGAGTTGAGCTCCCAGCGGTGATTGGGAAGGGCGTGGTAGGCGCCTATCCATGTGCCTTCGGACAGCTGCGCGAGCTGCACGGGGCCGGGTTTCGCGACCATGTTGGGGCCGCGCGGACCGTCGGCGGTAAAGGCGCAGATGTGCCCGGCGGCGTAGGCCTGCGCCATGGCGCGAAGGCCAGAGGCGCCGCCGCGTGAGGACGAGCCGCGGATGGGGTGAAAGCCGAGCAGGGCGACGGTGCGGGCGATGAGCTCGCCGTCAAAGGACGGAGAGATGAGGATGGCGATCTGCTTATCGCGAAAGCGGTGCGCGCTGATGAGCAGCGTGCGATGCCAGAAGGCGAAGATCGTGGGACCGGGGATGTCGATGCCGACCGGCGTGTTGGGTGCGGTGATGTCTCGATAGCGAAGCGTGGCGCCGAGTGCGCGGATGAGCAGCGCGGCGATTGGAGGAATGATGGCGAGCAGGAATCGCTGCTTGCGCGTGAAGGCGTGCACGAGGGTAGTGTAGCGGGGCGGCGAGGTAGGTTTGGGCTTCAGCCCGAACTCAGCGAGTGAAGGTGTTGAGCGAGGCGAAGGGTGAGAGCCATGAGTGGCAGCGTGGGGAGTTGGGGCGAGCCGTCGGGGAAGACGGCGGCGGAGGCGATGAAAAGATTTCGCAGGCCGTGAATGCGGAGGTCGGGGTCGACCACGCTGGCGTGCGGATCGATGCCCATCGAGGCGCCGCCCATCGCGTGGCGTGCATCGTCGAGAGCAGGAATGGGGGCGTTGCGCTCGCGTGTGAGGAGCGCTGGGTTCCAGGCCAGGCCATCGAGGTTGAGGTGCGTGCGGAGGTGTTGCGTGAAGGCGCGGAGCGTGGCGAGCTCCGTGGCATCGATGCGCCAGTCGAGGATAGGTTTGAGGTCAGGCGAGATGGTGATGCGCGAGGCGGAGGGCGTGCGCTGCGCGGCGTTGAGGCGGAGCTCGACTGAAGCCTGCGGCGAGACGTAGCGGCGGTGGTGTGTGCGTGCGGAGAGCGTGAGACGGGTGGCGTCGGCGAGGGCGCGTGGGAGTTGTGGGAGAGTGGAGCGGAGGGTTGGCGCGAGGGTGCTCTGCTGGCGAGCGCGGAGGAGACTGCGGAGTGCGCCGATCCCGGAGGCGTCGGGCTCGTCGATGGTGAGGTGCGCGAGGATGGGAGTGAGGTTGAGCTGGCGCTGAAGTTCGGGACTGGCGGAGAGCTTGAGGGTGTGGAGGGTGCTTCCGTACGGCTTCCTTCGATAGATCCAAGGGCGGGCCGCGGTGAGCAGCTGCGTGCGCGCGGGTTCGTGGAGTGTGGCGGCGGTAATGGTGAGGTGGTCGTGGAAGTTGCGGCCGAGCTGGTCGTGCTGGTTCGCAATGCTTTGAGAGGCGAGGAGCAGGCGGACGGTTTCGATGGTGCCGGCGGCGAGGATGAAGTGCTGGGCTTGGACGCGGTGCGTGTGCCCGGATGGCGTGCGGACGAGGACGGCTTCGATGCGATCGCGGGTGGGGGCGAGGAGGAGTTCGGTGACGGTGGCGTGTAATGCGATGCGGGCTTTGCTGTGCGCGCGGAGTTTGCGTCCGAGTGTGTGCGCGAGATTGCGATGCGAAAACGGAGTGAACTTCGAGAGCGAGCCTTCGATATGAGGAAGTTGATTCAGCAGTGAGGGCTCGGGTTGGCGCGTTTGTGCGAAGAAAGCGGAGGCGTCGTAGGGAAGCGAGTCGACCGCGAGGAGATGTTCGGCTTCGCTGGTGAAGCTTGCGAGATCGGATGCGGAGATGGGCCAGGAAGAATTGTCGTGAGGGAACGGGAGCAGCTGGCCGCCCCAGGTGAGTGACGTTCCGCCGAGAGCGCGCGGGCGTGGTTCAGTGGTGCCGGGATGAGAATCACCGGCTTGCCCGACTGCGCTGACGTCTTCTCGTGTGTCGCCGCCGGATTCGAGGAGAAGGACCTCGTGACCGAGCGTGACCAGCTTGTGTGCGAGGGTCAGGCCGGCGATGCCGCCGCCGATGATGCAGATGGGAGCGCGGAGGAGATCGCTTCCGGCTGCGCTGCTGTCGAGCTGAGCGAGATCGATCTCCATGCGCTTCAGGCGATGCCTGCCGCTAACTGTAGCGCAGCCAGCGCAGGATCTCGGGCAGGTTCGGGCGCTTGCCATACATCAGGATGCCGACGCGGTAGATGCGCGAGGAGATCCAGATGACGACGCCGATCGTGATCGACATGAGCACGACGGACAGGATGATCTGCCACGCGGGGACACTGGTGAGCGCGGTGCGGAAGTTCATCAACAGCGGCGAGCAGAACGGGATGAGCGAGATGACCTGAGACAAGGTGGAATCCGGCGCGCGCACCGTGGGGAAGAGCATCACCATGCAGAAGGCGAGCGGAAGCACGAGGAACATGTTCAGCTGCTGGAGCTCCTGCTCGGAGTTGGTCATGGCGCCGAGTGCCGCAGCGATTGCGGAGTAAAGCAGGAAGCCGAAGATGAAGTAGAGAACGAAGAAGCCGATCTGCGACGCGCTGAGGACGCCATGAACGCTGTTGGTTCCCGCGAGATGCGCGACCATGCTGCTGGACGCGAGGGCCGCAGCGGCGATCATCCAGACGACGACCTGCGTGACGCCGACCGCGCCGACGCCGATGATTTTACCGGCGAGGAGTTCGTCGGGCTTGATCGTTGCGAGCAGGACCTCGAAGACGCGGCTGGTCTTCTCTTCGATGATGCTGCGCGCGGTGTTCATGCCGTAGAGCATGATCACCATGTACATGAGGAAGAAGAAGAGGTAGGCGATTCCAAAGGCGAGAGCGCTGTTGCCGGTGGAACTGGTATCGACGTCAACCGGTGCGGTGATTTCGTCGATCTGTGAGCTGGTGAGGCCGTGGCTGAGCAGCCCCTCGCGCGTGAGCACCGTGCGCAGGCCGTTTTCGATTGCGTCTTCGGTGGAGATGTCGCCCGCAGAGCGTGCGTGGTATTCGAAGTGTGGACGCTGCCCGGGCTGCGGCGACGGCGTGATCCAGAGATAGCCGGCGAGCTGCGAAGAATGCGTGTGGAGCTGAGTGTCGAGGCCGGAGCGCGTGGCGCCGGATGGCTGCATCACGTCGACCGTCATCTCGCTGTTTTTGCCGGTCTCAAGCTGATGCTTGATGTCCTGACCGAGCGTGCGATCGGAGGTGACGACGGCGATGTGTGAGCTGGTCTTGGTGCGGGTCATGAAGAATGCGCTGCCGCCGACGAGTGCCGCCATGAAACATGGGATGAGAACAGTCGCGAGAATGAAGCCCTTGGTGCGCACCCGCTCCATGTACTCGCGCTTGGCGATGAGCCAGATATTATGCATGGACCTTGCCTCCGGCTTCGGCGAACTCGGGAGTTCCCTTCACGGTGGTGATGAAGATCTCTTCGAGCGTGGGCTCAATGACTTCGAAACGAGTGATGTTGGTGCCGCGCGCGACGGCTTCGGCGAGCAGCGGCTGCGCGTCGTCGGGTGAGCGGAGCGTGATCTCGGCCACGCCGGCATAGTTGCGGGCGTCATCCACGTAGCGGCTGCGCAGGAAGCTGTCGTCACCGGTGAAAACCGCCTGCACGTGATTGCGTGGGTAGCGCGACTTGACCTCGCGCATGGAGCCGGAAAGGACGAGTTTGCCCTGATAGATGAGCGCGATGGCGTCGCAGAGTTTTTCGACCTGATCCATGCGGTGCGTTGAGAAGAGGATGGCGCGGCCCTGCGCGCGGAGGTCGACGAGTGTGCTCATGAGGAGCTCGGCATTGACTGGATCGAGGCCACTGAATGGCTCGTCCATGATGATGAGGTCGGGTTCGTGGAGCAGCGCAGCGATGAACTGAATCTTCTGCTGCATGCCCTTGGAGAGCTCTTCGGTTTTCTTGTCGATCGCTTCGGTGATCTGCAGGCGCTCGCACCAGTCGCGAGAGCGCTTCCGGGATTCGATTTCATTGAGTCCGTGCAGCTGGCCGAGGAAGGTGAGCTGATCGAGCACCTTCATCTTCTTGTAGAGGCCGCGCTCTTCGGGCAGATAGCCGACGCGGTTGAGCAGCGTGCGCGAGAAGGGCTGATCGAAGAGGCGGACCGTGCCGGAGTCCGGCACCGTCATGCCGATCATCATGCGGATAGAGCTGGTCTTGCCCGAGCCGTTGGGGCCGAGCAGACCGAACATGGTGCCGGGCTCGATGGAGAGGGAAAGACTTTCGACGGCGACCTTGGTGTCGTAGACCTTGCGGATGTTGTGGAGTTCGACGATAGGCATCCAGAGTTAGTGTAGCGCAGGCAAAAAGGAAGGCGCGCCGTGTGGCGCGCCTTCAGTGATCCGGATGCATTGTGGAGCTTAGGGCTGAGCGTTCGGATCGCTACCGTCGTTGACCGCGCTATGCTCGTCGAGCTGCTTCTGCAATTCCTCGCGACGCTTGGCGCGGGCCTCGGCGCGCTTCTCTGCCTTCTCGTTGAGTTCTTTCTCGGCGCCGAGCAGCTCGATGTACGCCATCTCGCCGGCGTCTCCTTTGCGGGGGCCGGTGCGAACGATGCGGCTGTAACCGCCGTTGCGATCGGCGTAGCGCGGGGCGACGGTCGCGAAGAGGCGATCGACGGAATCAGGCGTCATCATGTAGGCGAGCGCCTGACGGCGGGCGTGCACGCTGCCGTTCTTGCCGAGAGTGATCATGCGCTCGACCAGCGGACGTGCAGCCTTGGCCTTGGTCACGGTGGTGTGGACGCGGTCGTTGATGATGATGGACGTTACGAGATTGCGAAGCAACGCCCTTCTGTGACTTGTGTTTCTGCCTAGTTTGAAACCGCCCTTGCGATGGCGCATGCTTCGTTCTCCTTCGGTCCAGCTTCTGCTGTCGACCGGTGTGCATCGATGATGCGTGCTGCGGATACCCACTCATCGCGCGATGAGACTGCGCGATGAATGGGGCACCCAGACTTGTGGCAAACCGAAATTAGAAGGTTTCGGTCTCGTTGACGGGCTCGAAGTCCTCGTCCTCTTCGTCCTCGTCGTCGAACGCGCCATAGCTGGCGGCGAGCGTGGCGGCGGGGAGTACGGAGGTTGGGCCCGGGACCGGGTTGCCGTTCTCGTCGATCTTCATGCCGAGCGAGAGACCCATTTGAGCAAGGATTTCCTTGATCTCATTGAGGCTCTTGCGGCCGAAGTTCTTGGTCTTCAGCATCTCGGCTTCGGTCTTCTGGATCAGCTCGCCGATGGTCGCGATGTTGGCATTCTTGAGGCAGTTGTAGCTGCGCACGGACAGCTCGAGCTCCTCAACGGAACGGTTCAGGTTCTCGTTGCGGATCGCGGGGCCATCGTGGTCGGCAAGACCACCGGTCTCCATCTCCTCCTCGAAGTTGATGAAGATGTTCATGTGGTCTTTCAGGAGCTTCGCGGAAAGCCCGAGGGCGTCCGCGGGAAGCACGGTGCCGTTCGTCCAGATCTCCAGCGTGAGCTTGTCGTAGTCGGTGATCTGGCCGAGACGCGCGGCCTCGACGAGGTAGTTCACCTTGCGGACAGGCGAGTGGACGCTGTCGACCGGGATGAAGCCGATACCGAGATCGGAGTCGAAGTTCTTGTCGGCCGAGACATAACCGCGGCCGCGCTTGAGACGCATCTCCATGTCGATGCGTCCGCCTTCGCTGATCGTGCAGATGTAGACATCGGGGTCGAGGATCTCGACGTCAGAGTCAGCCTCGATCATGCCGGAGGTGATGACGCCGGCCTGGTCGGCGTGGAGGTAGAGGGCCTTGGGGCCGTCGCCGTTGAGCTTGAAGGGAATCTGCTTCAGGTTGAGGATGATGTCGGTCGCATCCTCGACGACGCCGGTGATCGACTGGAACTCGTGCAGCACGCCTTCGATCTTGACGGCGGTGACGGCAGCGCCCTCGATGGAGCTGAGCAAGGTGCGGCGCAGCGCGTTGCCGATGGTGGTGCCGAATCCGCGCTCAAACGGCTGCGCGGAGAACTTGCCGTAGTTGTTGGTTAGGGATTCGCTGTCGACGGCGAGACGCTTGGGCTTCTGGAAACCTCTCCAAAGCATGGTGTGTCCTTTCTTCCCTGCCGCCGCGAAGCATTCTGCGGAGGTTCAGGGGTGGTGCGGGTGAGAACTGCAGAGATCAGGGAGGAGGGATCAGGGATCAGAACGATTGCGCTGATCCCTGTTCTCTGATTCCTGTTCTCTCTTACTTCGAGTAGAGCTCGACGATGAGCTGCTCGTTGATCGGCAGGTTGATGTCCTCGCGCTTGGGCAGAGCGGTGATTCTGCCGGAGAGATTGTCGGGCTGCGCGTCGATCCAGTTGACGCGAGACTGGCCGGAGGCGAAGTCCTTGGCGATCGCGAGCTGGACCAGTTCCTTGGAACCCTGGCGGATCGCAACCTCATCGCCGACCTTGCACTGGAAGCTCGGGATGTTGACCTTGCGGCCGTTCACCTGCACGTGGCCGTGGCGCACGAGCTGGCGAGCCTGGCGGCGCGAGATCGCAAAGCCCAGGCGGTAGGCGACGTTGTCGAGACGGGTCTCGAGCTGCTGCAGGAGCAGTTCGCCGGTGACGCCGGTCTTGTTCGAGGCCTTCTCGTAGTAGGCGCGGAACTGTGTCTCGAGCGTGAAGTAGATGCGCTTGGTCTTCTGCTTTTCGCGGAGCTGCAGACCGTAGCCGATGAGCTTCTTCTGCTTCTTGGACTGGCCGTGCTGGCCGGGGGGGAAGTTGCGCTTTTCGACGGGGCACTTGTCGGTGAAACACTTTGCGCCCTTGAGGAACAGCTTTTGACCGTCGCGGCGGCACATGCGGCAGACGGGTCCGGTATAACGTGCCATTTTCTTTCTTCTCCTGAACTTCAGTTGTCGATCGCTTTACAGGCTGGCTGGCCCTTCGTCACGATCCGGTTTGTTATCCGCATACCTTCGAATTCTCGCCGGAAGGAGGCGATTGATGTCCTCGATGAACGTCGGCATCAATGCCGCCAACACGAGGATAAACACCGCTAAACCCAGCTTGCTCATGAGTGAGTGTGACCAAATACCCCACACTACACACGGCAAGATGACGACTAGGCTCGCCTCTACCGCTCCTCGCTTCGAAATCACTCGAAATGGAGAGACGAGCCTCATCCTTACACGCGGCGGCGCTTCGGCGGACGGCAGCCATTGTGCGGCATCGGCGTGACGTCGCGGATCGAACGGACCTCGATACCTGCAGCGGCGAGGGCGCGGATGGCGCTCTCACGGCCGGAGCCGGGGCCGGCGACGCGGACATCGACCGAACGCAAACCGTGGTCGCGCGCGGCGTTGGCTGCGTTGATCGCCGCCTGCTGCGCGGCAAACGGGGTTCCCTTGCGGGAGCCGCGGAAGCCGAGCGAGCCGGAGCTCTTCCAGCTGATGGTGTTGCCCTGCTGGTCGGTGATGGTGACGATGGTGTTGTTGAAGCTCGCCTGGATGTAAACGAGCCCGAACGGAACATTCTTCCGTTCCCGCTTCTTGAACTTCTTGCCCTTGCCGGCCTTGGCGCCGGCAGACTTCTGCGCTGTCTTCGCCATGGCTTACTTGGTCGCTTTCTTCTTGCCGGCAATGGTGCCCTTGCGCGGGCCTTTGCGGGTGCGAGCGTTGGTGTGGGTGCGCTGGCCGCGGACGGGAAGCGAGCGGCGGTGGCGCAGGCCACGGTAGGACTGAATCTCGATCAGGCGCTTGATGTTCAGGCCGATCTCCTTGCGGAGGTCGCCCTCGATCTCGCCTTCCTGCTCGATGACATTACGGATCTTGTTGAGCTGGTCTTCGTCCAGCGTGGTCATCTTGGCGTGGGGGTCAACGCCGGCCTTGTCGAGGATCTTCAGGGCGCGG
>Ga0070741_10005949_pt1 | contig 26556 bp, 26 predicted proteins | sample Coa_R1_4_FD_66440 | JGI IMG/M metagenome (GOLD analysis project Ga0070741, IMG submission 66440) | Surface soil microbial communities from Centralia Pennsylvania, which are recovering from an underground coalmine fire - Coalmine... | ecosystem: Environmental > Terrestrial > Soil > Unclassified ... | reverse complement strand
ATCGATTTGGACTTTGCTGACAATAGAAGAGACGAAGTAATAGCTTATATTACCGAGAAATACGGCAAGGATAAGGTTGCGCAAATAATAACCTTTGGAACAATGGAAGCAAGAGGATCTGTAAGAGATACTGGGCGGGCTCTGGGCATGCCGTATTCTGCTCCCGATAGAATTTCCAAAATGATACCCCCTGGTTGGCAAGGTCATGCAATGACAATCGAAAAGGCAATGGAACAGAACCCAGAGCTTAGGATAGTTTATAACAGCGAGCCGGAAACTAAAAAACTCCTTGACCTTGCAAAAAAACTGGAAGGAGTGGCAAGACACGCTTCCGTGCACGCGGCGGGTGTCGTTATCGCGGATAAACCACTCACGGAGTATACTCCGCTTCAGAAGGAAACTAACGGAGAAAAGGTAATTACCCAGTACGATATGTACTCCATAGGAGAAGACGGTGTCGGTTTACTAAAAATGGATATCTTGGGGCTTAGAAACCTCACAATTATCCAAGAAGCTCTTAGATTCATAAATGAAAATAGGGAGGTTAAAGTAGATTTTTCAAAAATTTCTTTTGAAGACCCCAGAACCTACGAACTTTTGGCTTCTGGAGAAACTACCGGAATCTTCCAGCTCGAGTCTGCCGGAATGAGAAGATATATTAAGGAATTAAAACCAACCGCAATTTTTGACCTCCAGGCAATGGTTGCCTTATACAGACCAGGCCCCATGGCAAATATTCCTGAATTTATTAAGAGAAAACACAACCCGTCCGCAATCTCCTTCCCCGACGAAAGGCTAAGGGAAATTCTAAAAGAATCTTATGGAATTATAACCTTCCAGGACGATCTTCTTCTAACCGCCATCCATCTTGCAGGGTATTCTTGGCTTGAAGCGGATAAATTAAGAAAAGCAGTCGGGAAGAAGATACCGTCGGAGATGAAAAAACAACACGATAAGTTTATCGAGGGCTGCATAAAAAACGGAATCAGCAAAGAAAGGGCGGAAACTATATGGCTTTTATTTGAACCCTTTGCCGGCTACGGATTTGGTAAAGCGCACGCCGCCTGCTATGCAACAATAGCCTTTAGAACCGCATATCTTAAGGCTCATTTCCCTGTTGAATTCATGACAGCTCTTTTAACTGCGGAATCCAGGGGAAGTTCGGGACCTGTTAAAAATGAGAAAATCGCGCAGGGAGTCGCTGAATGCAAAAGACTTAACATACCCGTTCTCCCTCCGGACATCAATAAATCAGAGAGTGACTTTAACATTGAAGGCAAAATCGGAATAAGGTTTGGTCTCTCTGCTATTAAGAATGTTGGTGATGCCGCAATAGGAACAATTCTTCTAGCACGAAAGAAAGGGCCTTTTAAGAGTATTGAAGATTTTTGCAATCGGGTTGAATTATCCGCTGTTAACAAAAAAACAATGGAAAGTCTTATAAAATCAGGGGCGATGGATGAATTCGGCAAAAGAACAACTCTTCTTATGACTTATCCTGAGATTGTAGATAAAGTTCACAAGAGCAAAAAAGCTAAAAGCGAAGGTCAAACTTCTCTTTTTGGTGAAGCTCAGGAACAAAATGTTAAAAATTCTGCAAGTCCCGATATTACCGACTTTTCCGATGATGAAAAACTTGCGTTTGAAAAAGAATTTTTGGGTTTTTATCTAACCGCCCACCCGCAAATGGATAATTTATTGCAAATTAAACCTTACGTTTCTCACCAGATCGATTTACTTGAAGAGCAGCTTGAAGGAACACGAGTTATAGTTGGTGGCCTCATAGATAACATGAGAAGAATTTTTACAAAGAAGAATGGCAGTGAAATGGCATTTATTACGATTAGCGATGAAAGAGGACTTACGGTGGAGTGCATCGTTTTTCCTAAAATTTTTGAGCAGTATAAAAATTTTCTTGTCAGGGACACCGTTGTGTTAATCAATGGAAAAATCGATACAAAAAATGAAAGGCCAATTATTATTGTCGAAAAAATCGCTGAACCTCAAAAATTGTCTTCTTGACGGTTTAGCCTCGAACTTATAAAATAAACATAGCTTGTAAAAGCGAGCTTTCTAAAAAGATGGTCTCACTAACAGCAGAACCGATTTTCCATTACGGATCGATAACCATAACGAATACTCTTTTGGATGCCGTTTTTGTCGATCTTGTATTATTCGCTCTTATTATAGTAACGTCTCTAACATTCAAACTTATACCCACTTTTTTTCAAAATATTATTGAACTAGTGATTCAAACCTTCTACGACCTTACGGAGCAAATAGCCGGGGAAAGAACTAAAAAAATCTTCCCCTTTTTTATGAGTTTTTTTATATTTATTCTGATTGCAAATTGGAGCGAATTAATTCCCGGATTTTCGAGCTTTGGAATAAAACATGGAAAGGAAGTCGTTCCACTTTTTAGAAGTTTAACCAGCGATTTGAATGCGACTCTCGCCCTGGCAATAATTTCCGCAGTTGCCACCCACATAATGAGCATTAGTACGTTAGGAATAAAAGAATACGTATCAAGATATATTTCCAAGAACCCAATAAATTTATTTGTTGGCATGCTTGAAATAATAGGAGAATTCACGAAAATAGTCTCTTTGTCTTTCCGACTTTTCGGAAATGTTTTTGCTGGCGGAGTAGTTCTCGGAATAATTTCAGGAATATCGGCCCTTTTTGTTCCCATTCCTTTCTTTCTGCTGGAAATAATTGTAGGATTAGTTCAGGCTCTAATTTTTGCAATGCTAACAATGGTTTTTATGTCTATACTAACTACCCCACATAACGCTGAAGCGCATGTGAAGGAAAGGCACGTTTCGAGGAGGTGATAATTTTATGAATTTCTCTGTATCTGGTGGTTTAATTGTCGCAATTGGTGGGCTTGGTCCTGCTCTTGGTATTGGTCTTATCGGAGCAAAGGCAATGGAGGCAATTGGTCGAAATCCCGAGGCAACTGGAAGAATTCTTCCGGCAATGCTTTTGGGCATGGCTTTTGCTGAAGCTATCGCAATTTACTCGTTGATTTTGGCATTTATTAAATAATAATTTATGGAGATCGCTAAAAGCTTCGGGTTGGACCCATTTCTTTTTGGTGCCCAACTTATAAACTTTTTAATCGTTTTCTATCTTTTAAAAAGGTTTCTTTATAAACCGGTGCTAACTCTTTTGAAGAAAAGACAAAATACCATAGAAGAGGGATTGAGGCAGGCACAGGAGGGGAAAGAACTTTTTGAAAAAGCCGTCGAGAAAGAGAAAGAAATTTTGAGAAAAGCTCAAGAAACCGCCAGAGAGACTATTGCAAATGCAAAGGAACAGGCAAACCAGGTTTCCTTGCAAATCGAACAAAATTCAAAGAGGCAGGCAGAAAGAATCCTAATCGAGGCAAAACAACAGATAGACCTTGAAACCAAAGAGGCAGAAAAAAGAATTACGGTTAGAATAAGCGAACTTTCTGTAGATTTTTTGAGCCGTGCTTTAAAAGACTTATTTTCAGAAAAAGAACAGAAAGAAGTATTGGAAAAGGCGCTTAAGGAACTTAAGACCAATTGATTATGAAGAAGAAAGATATAAAAAAATTAGCACTTTTAAGCTTTACCCAAGAAAATATTAACCCGAAAAAAGTGAAGAAATTAGTAAGCCTTATGACAAGAAAGGAACTTAGACAATATGTTAAGTTTCTGAATTTAATTGACTCCGAAAGAAAAATCAAAATCTTTGTTCCAAGTCTGGAAAATATTAAATCTGGCGAGCTTACAAAAAGCATAAGTAAAATTTTCCCCAACAAAAGAGTTCTCCTTAAAGAGGATCCTAACCTATTACTTGGTGTTAGAATTTTAAATAAAGATATTCTTTATGACTATAACTTAAAAAATACATTTATCGAGATGAAAGAATTCATTAAAAACGTATGATTAGTAACGAAGAAATAATAAAGGAGTTACAAAATAATTTATCAAGCTTTAACCAAAGCTCTAAATCAAAAAATATCGGTAAGGTCGAGAGGAATACTGACGGTGTTATTGTTGCATCGGGGCTATCACAGGCATCCATGGGAGAAATGGTTTACTTTGAAGATAAATCTGTAGGAGTTATCTTGAATTTGGACGAAGATAACGTCTCCATAATCCTGCTTTCTTCGGGAGATAACATAAGAGAAGGAGACGAAGTCAGAACAACCGGAAGAATATTGGAAGTAAATGCGTCCGAGGATCTATTGGGAAGGACTGTTAATCCTCTGGGAGAACCTTTAGATGGAAAACCTAGAATAAAAAGAGGCAAAAACATGCCTCTTGAGAAAATCGCAGCGGGAGTTGTAGAAAGGGAACCGGTCAATACTCCTCTTAAAACGGGAATAAAGGCGATCGACTCGATGATTCCTATCGGAAGAGGACAAAGAGAGTTAATAATTGGAGACCGAGGACTGGGTAAGACAGCTATTGCGATTGATACGATAATTAACCAAAAACAGGACAAAGCGCATAGGCTCGTTACTTGTGTTTATGTCGCAATAGGGCAAAAACAAAGTACTATTGCCCAAATTGTCGAAAAATTAAGGGAAAAAGGAGCCTTAGATTATACAATAGTAGTTGTAGCTTCGGCGTCTGACCAAGCCAGCCTCCAATACCTTGCACCCTTTGCCGGTTGTGCAATCGCCGAGTACTTTATGGAAAAGGGGCATGATGTTTTAATCGTTTACGACGATTTAACAAAGCATGCCTGGGCCTATAGGCAACTATCTTTAGTCTTGAGAAGACCTGCGGGAAGAGAAGCCTATCCTGGAGATATTTTTTACCTCCACAGTAGACTCTTAGAAAGAGCTGTCAAAATGAACAAAGTAAATGGAGGAGGATCAATTACTGCTCTGCCAATTATAGAGACACAGGCAAACGATATCTCTGCATATATTCCTACAAACGTGATTTCGATAACCGACGGACAAATTTACCTTCAAGGGGATCTCTTTAACGCAGGGCTTAGACCTGCTATAAACGCGGGCAACTCTGTTTCAAGGGTTGGTGGATCCGCCCTAACCGGCGCAATGAAGTCCGTTGCCGGAAAAATGAGACTAGAACTTGCACAATATAAGGATTTGGCCGCTTTTGCACAATTTGGCAGCGATCTAGACCCGGCGACGGCTGCGCAGCTTGAAAGAGGAAAAAGGACAACAGAGATATTAAAACAACCCCAATACGAGCCCCTACCGGAAGCATTTGAGTTTTTAAGTATCTGGATGGTAACAAATGGAAAAATGGATGACGTCCCCGTATCGGAGATTACAAGATTTGAAAGAGAATTCCAAGATTTTGTTAGGATGAAGCACCAGAAGCTTTTGACAACTCTCTCTAAGGGAGAAAAACCCAGCGAGGAAACTATAAAGCAGATAGAAAAAGCTGTATCGGATTTTAAGAAAACTTTTTCGGCATAAAAATATATGGCAAATTTATTAATATTAAAGAGGAGAATTCAAACGGCTCAAAATGTTTCTAAAACAACACGAGCCCTCCAGATGATCTCTGCCTCAAAACTCAAGAGAGCGCAAGAAGCGGCTCTTATGGGAAGACCCTACGTTGAGAAACTGACAGACGTCGCACAAAGTGTTGCTTTAGGAGTCGAAAAAGAAAACTCCCATAAGTATATGAAGCAAAACGGTTCAGATAAAAATTTGGTCGTTGTTATATCACCGGACAAGGGTCTTTGCGGCAGCCTGGTTACCAATTTATCAAGAGAAATTATACTGAATACCCAAAAGGATTCCTCTTTTGTTACGTTTGGGCGAAAAGTGGAATTAAATTTGGCAAAACTTGGAAAAGAAATTATTGCCGCCTTCCCTTTTGGCACTACACTCCCCTCTTTTGATGTTGTCTACCCCATTGTTAATTTAATTGACGAGAATTATCTGAATAATAAAGTAGGAAACGTATCTATCCTTTATACTAATTTCCAAAGCGTCTTTACGCAAAAGGCCATAATTAAAACCCTATTGCCCATTCAATTACCCAGAGAGGATAAAAAAGAGGAAAATATGCTTTTTGAGCCGGATCTTATATCTCTTCTTCCATCCATATTGAGACATTTTATTGAAATGAGTATTTATCAATCGATCCTTGAGTCTTATGCATCCGAACAATCGGCAAGAATGATTGCAATGAAAAACGCCACAGATAACGCAAACGACATAATTAAAGAATTAAAATTGGATTACAATAAAGGACGACAAGAGAAAATTACAAACGAAATACTAGACATAGGAGGTGCAACTTTCGCATTACAAAATGAAGAGTAAACAGAGTAGAAAAGGATTTGTTGTACGAGTTCAGGGACCAGTTGTTGACGTGCATTTCCCCGAGGGCACCCCATTAGTTAACGAGGCTTTGGAAGTTCAGACTGGAAAAACCAAACTAACGCTTGAAGTAGCATTTCTTCTTGGAGATAAAGAAGTAAGATCCCTTGCCTTAGGACCAACAGACGGTCTATCAAGGGGCATGGAAGTGAAAAGGACCCATTCCCCTATCAAAGTCCCTGTCGGCCCGAAAACTCTGGGAAGGATTTTCAATGTTCTTGGTAAACCGATCGACGGAGAGACTTTTGACACCCAGGGAGTTAATTTCGACGCCATTCATAAAGATGCCCCCAAACTCACCGAACAAGAAACCAAGCCGCAGATTCTCGAAACCGGAATTAAGGTTATAGACCTTATTGCTCCTTTTACAAAAGGTGGAAAAACAGCCGTTTTTGGAGCAGCGGGGGTTGGTAAAACCGTTATCGTTAAGGAACTTATTCGTAAAATCGCTATAGAACACAAAGGACATTCTGTTTTTGCGGGAGTCGGAGAAAGAACAAGGGAAGGAAATGATTTATGGCTTGAAATGAAAGAGGCAAAAGTTTTGGATAAGACCGTTATGGTCTTTGGACAAATGAACGAACCGCCTGCAAATAGAATGAGAGTTGCCCTAACGGCTTTGACAATGGCTGAATATTTTAGAGACGAAAAACACGAAGAAGTTCTTCTTTTTATAGATAACATTTTCCGTTTTGCGCAAGCAGGTTCCGAAGTTTCTGCGCTTCTTGGAAGGCTTCCGTCTGCGGTCGGATACCAGCCCACGCTCTCAACCGAAATGGGAGATTTACAGGAAAGGATTACTTCTACAAAACACGGTTCAATTACATCCGTTCAGGCGGTTTATGTTCCCGCCGATGATTATACGGACCCAGCCCCCGTAACGGTCTTTGCTCACCTTGATGCTACAATTGCCCTCGAAAGATCGATTGCAGAACAAGGTATTTATCCTGCAGTTGATCCCCTAGCATCAACATCGAGAATTCTTGACCCGAACATTGTCGGCAAAGAACATTACGAAGTAGCCCGTGGAGTTCAAAAAGTATTGCAAAGATACAAAGATCTCCAGGATATAATCGCCATTTTAGGCATTGACGAATTGTCTGACGAAGACAAACAGACAGTTTCAAGGGCGAGAAAGATTCAAAGGTTTCTTTCCCAGCCAATGTTCGTTGCCGAAATATTTACCGGACAGCCGGGGAAATACGTTAAAATCCAAGACACAATCCGAGGATTCAAAGAGATTCTTGAAGGAAAACACGATAACATCCCCGAACAGGCATTTTTCTACGTCGGCACCATCGATGAAGCTGTGAAGAACGCAAAAAAGTAATGGATATACAGTTAACCGTTATAACTCCGGTAAAACAAGTTCTGAAAGAATCTGTGGATGAATTAATTGTCCAGACTGATTCTGGAGAAATTACAGTCTTGCCGTCTCATATTCCATTACTTACTAAGGTCGCTTCGGGTGAGCTTACAATCAAAAAAGGCGGCAAAATGAGCCATTTCGCTCTAACGGGAGGTTTTATGGAAGTCAAGGAAAATTTAGTAACAATCCTTGCTGACTATGCGGTTAGAGCAGAAGATATAGAGGTCGTAAAAGCAAAAGAGGCGCAAGAAAGGGCTGAGAATACGATGAAACAAAAGGTGTCCCAAAGGGATTTTGCTATTGCCGAAGCTGACCTCAGAAGATCAATTGTTGAACTACAAGTCGCAAGGCGCCACCGAAAATCTACTTCCTAAGAGGTTTTTTCTTGCCCTTTATACCTCGATTTAATAAAATAGACATGAGATGCCGGAGTAACTCAGCGGTAGAGTAGCTCTTTCGTAAAGAGCAAGTCGTGAGTTCAAATCTCACCTCCGGCTCCAAGATATAATCTGTAAGTTTTGTTTATGACAAGAAGATCAAGATTAACAAGAAGGAGAGAAAGCGAAAGCAAGAAAAACTTTGCTTTGAGTTTATTCGGAATTTTTATCGTCCTCTTTATATTAATAAAGTTTGGAATTCCCTTTCTTGCCAATATTAGCTTTCTTCTTTCAGGACAAAGCAAAAATACTGCTAGCTCTATAACTAATAGTGTTTTTTTATCCCAACCGTCACTAGACCCCCTCCCAAGTGCAACAAATAGCGCACAATTATTAGTCACAGGAAAAGCAGAAGAGGGTTCAACGGTAAATCTTTATGTAAACGATTCTGTAATTGATAAAAATCAAGTTGAAAAAGACGGTTCCTTTAAATTTTCGATGACCCTTAATAAGGGAGACAACAAAATTTATGTAAAAGTAAAAAAAGACTCAAGCTCTAGCCTGCCATCGGACACAATGGATGTTTTCTTCAAAGATAGCAAGCCAAATCTAACCCTTACCTCCCCAACAGACGGACAGAGCTTATCTAAAGATCAAAATACGGTTTTAGTTTCGGGAACAACCGATCCACAGACAAAAATAACTGTAAATGGCTACTGGGCTGTGATCGACCAAAGCAATAATTTTAGTTATCAGTTAAAACTAAATAACGGTGATAACTCTATAAAGGTAGTGGCGGAAGACATTGCAGGAAATAAAACTGAAAAGGATCTAAAAGTTACTTATTCTCCCTAAGTCCCAATAAGGCCATAAGCCACAAGAGAATCGCCGGATAAAATAAACTGTTAACAAATAGACTATTAATAATTAAACCAACAAGCGATGAAAATAAGATAATCGAATACCTATCCTTTGACCTTAACGAGTTTTTTAGGATACTTAGCAATAAATAAATATAAGCCAAAAATCCAACCATACCGGAAGTTGCTAATATAAATAGGAAACTATTGTCAGTCCCTGCTCCAGAATGCACATTCTCCCAATTTTTATTCAAGAAGCCATATCTATGCTGGGCATATCGATATGAATCAAATCCCACCCCAAAAATCGGACTGTTCTTGAAAATAGCAATTGCATTCTTTGCGGAATCAACCCTGGCTTCGGTTGAAGCAAGCCTTAATAAATTAGTTCCTTCCGAAGAATGGGATAATTTTGAAATCGCAACAAGAGTAATTAAAAATACTAAGACAAAGCCAATTATAAATGTATACTTCCCCTTGAGGAGGAAAAACACAATTGTGCTTGTAATAAGCATTACGTACCCACTTCTTGAGTAGGTTAAAAATACCGCTAAGACGGACAAACCGGACAATAAGTACTTAAATTTATTCTTATTTAGTGTTCCAATAAGGAAAACAAAGAAAAGTACAAAAAAGCTCCCCGCAAAATTAGGATCAAGAAAACTAGAAAATAGCCGGTACAAGTGTTCGTCCCAGCCCAAGTAATAAAGATTTCTAAGATCAGGGTAGAAAGCGTACTGGATAAAACCGATTATTAAAAGAAGTGTTCCAGAAATAAGCATCAAACTTGGTAATTTTTGTTTTACCTTTTTGCTGTTTAAAATAAGAAAGTAAATCGCAAAGTAAAATCCTAGCCTAAGTAAATAAGCTCCAGAGATTAAAAATTGTTTTAGCTCCAGGCTCCCAAAATTCAAAAACAGAGATAAAAATAAAGCTGCCATGAATAACATGATTGGTTTATAAAATTTCCCGGTAATTTTTCTGTAATTTGTTAGGAAAAAAATAACTGAAAGCGCTGCTATTCCTAAGTCGAGGGGAACTAAACTCAAACCGTTATTCAGATCTAATCTAATCCATTGCCCCAACGGCAGGAGAATAAGAAATATGATTGAAATCAATAAAGCCATATTTTTCCTTGAAAACTATATAATTTTACACCCGTTTTGGGATTTGAATAAATTTCTTTCCAGAATTTAAATCTTTCCGGTAAATCGGAATTTTGGGTAGCAATAAAATCAAATTTATCCCCTACCTTAACGTAGGAAGAATCAATAAAAGGGAAATCAACGTAGTATAGATTATGAAAACCATATAGGAGTACAGTATCTTTAGGACTAATTGTCTTTTTAAAGAAACCATCTGTATCGTAGAAATCTCCATACCTAAAATTCAGGTTATCACTTAAAAATTCCGCTTTGGATTCTCTACCAAGTATCTCCCGTAGATATTTAGAGTTAGCTACGCCTCTATAAAGAATTGAAAGAATACTTATTGAAATAACCAAAATATAAGCGACTCTTGAAATTGCTTTATCTTTAGATAAAATTTCAATTGATTTTACGGTTAAAACAGACAGCGCGGGAAGAAGGGGTAAAATAAATCTCCCACCACCGGTTCTGGGAGTTACATACCACACAAAAACAGAAATGAGTGAATATATGAAAATTAATTTGGTAAGCTTGTCTAATTTTGTTAAATAGAAGAATAAAAAGGGAATGAAAATAATAAAACTCGGGTTGATCGGATCTTGCGATCTGACGAATAGATTAAATACATCCGTAATAAGTCTTATGGGATTAATTAGGCTTAAATCAAACCCTGTTTTATAAATATCAGTAAAAAACGGATATACGGGGTTTCCAGTGTTTAAAAGGGAGAAAATAAACCAAGGAAGCGCTACGAAAAGCGGGATAAAAGCAAAAGATAAAATATTTTTATAATTTCTTTTTTCAACTCCAATAAGTAATAACACCAAGAAAATAACTATTGAACCAAGAGACAAAAGTTTTGAAGATATCGCAAGTCCAAGCATAAATGACGATTCGATAAGCCAACTCTTTCTCTTAGTCTCAATGAAATTCAGAAAACCAAGCAATGCCATTGCCTCAAAAAAAGTTCTTCCTAAATCAATATATGAAGTTATAGACATCCAACCAATTGCTAAACTTGAGTAAAATATCAAAGAAGATAAAAACGATAATTTTTCATTTAAAACTTTCCTCGAAATTTTGTACACAACGATCGTAGACAGTACACCGAATAATAAGTGAATTAGTTTAGCCATAACTTCCCCACCAAAAGTCAAAGCACCTACGTATAACATTTCAACTAACTTGGGCATATCAGAATAATAAAATAAACCTCCCGGGATATGAAAAATTTTATGATTGATTAGGTAAATTTTAGGAAGGGTAAGATGATACCATAGCGCATCAAATCCCAATTCCGGACCCAGTGCCCCAACCAGGTTAACAAGAATTAAAAGGAGAATTAATGCTAGAGGAAGATTTAATTTTAGTTTAGGTCTGAATTTTAAGATTTTCCTTCTAAAAAAAACTATCAACAATAAAACGTAAGCCAAGGTAAGAATTTGAACGTTTTCCTTATATAAAAGACCAACAAGCCCCAAGCCAAAGATAAGGAAAGAATATATGCCGATTAGAAAAGCTAATGAAAACATTTTGGTTAGAATATACGTTAAATTATTTTAAAAACCCTAAAGATACCGTTATTATATACTTCCTTTTGCCTTTCAATATATCTTGAGATTGGTGTTTTAAATTTATACTCTGAAACTGTAATTATAAATTTAACTCTCTTGTTTTTTATTTCCTCTAAAACACTTTCCTCCTGTTGCATATCTAAGTAACCCGGATAATAAATTGAGTATCTACTGGGATTATTTATATCGTAAAGAAAATACAACATGGGAGAAAAAGGGTAAACAAGGACATAGCTATTACCTCCTTTATTCTTCTTTATAAATTGGTCTACTCCTGAAAGTTGACTAGCCAAGGAACTATCGATGAATATTCCTTTTGCTTTTGCAAATTTTAATTGTGTATTCTGAAACGAATACCCGGGTTGATACCTATAATATTCACGAAAAATTGTTAAATAAAAGCCAGAGATTATTGAGATGATTGTCAAAATCAATACAACCTTATTCTTTTTAAAAACCAACAAGCCACCAATTAAAATCATTGAATAAAATGGGTAAACGTGTAAAAGGTCAGACGTTGGAACCACTGTGCCAAAAAATCCAACCAGGGAAGAAACTAAATAAAATAGAATGGGCAACTTTATTTTTTTAAAATTTTTAATAAGAATTAATAAATAAATGATGGGTAAGTAATAAGGTATTAACTTAAAGATCCCAAAAGGCTGAGCGAGAAAAGATATCGGAGGATAAGAAAATGGATAAATTGATAAATATCTTTGATTATGAGAAATAAATCCACCCAGCAAACTCCAGTTTGTATGAAAAAAATAATAAACCCAAGAGACCGAAATAGCGACAAACGTTAAATTTAAAACTAAAAAATCTTTGACTCTGTTTTTTGAATTCAGTAATACAAAAATGTTTGTCAATAGAAAGAAATAAACGCCTAAATTCTGCTTAAGGGCAAATAAAAGCGCTAGACAAAGACCAACAAGCACTATATTTTTATCTTTTTTCAACCAATAAACTATCGCATAGTTTAAGAGCATTACAACAAACACACTGATCCAAGCAAGTATCGAAGGATTGTTGATGAGAGGAAAACCAAACGATATTATAGAAAGAAAAACGAGGATTTTTAACTTTATGCTTCTAATTCCAAGTTTTTCAACCAATTTCAGGTTAAGAAATAAGATAGAAAGACAAAGAAAAAGGGTAAGTATTCTCTCAACGATTATTTCTTCGCCAACCACCTTAAAAACTCCTGAAAGTATATAGAAATATAAGGGAAAAAATTGCAAAAAGAAGTCTCGATAAGGAATCTGTCCTTTTAAAATTCTGTCAGCAATATGTAAATAATATCCTTCGTCGTAAAGAACTATTCCTTTATTTACAAATGGCAGATAATAAAGAAGCCCAAAAAGAGAAAGCAAGACATTTAGAAGCATACTTTTGCCCGGCAGAGAATATTGCCAAGATATAAAACAAGAATAAATACCGCCCAAAGGAAAAATATCACTCCAAACGCCTTTGATTTAAAGTCCATAATTTACCTCTTACAAGAAAAGAATGAAAACTCATCATAATAGCGAATACAAAACCCTCTATCCCATCCAAAAATCCCAGCTTTAAAATATAGTTTATAAGAAATTTACCTTTTGGATAAAGAAGTATCGTATACCATTTAACTACCACTCCCTTTTTATGAAGTTCGTCCGCCTTTAGGTCCGTGTAATAATTTATCTCTCTAAGAAAGGAAGAAATATTTTGGTGAGGGTAATGATTTAGAAAATTTTTAAGAGTTGCGGTCTTCCCTTCAATTATCCATTTTTCGTGAACTTTTCCCTCCCACCTTCCTTTATTTAATTTTCCTAACCTTAATAATTTTAAATTTAATAACTCTCCATGTTTTAAAGTTTTACCCCACATAGTATCGTATCTTTTCATATAAAATCCGTCGTACTTATTCTCCGCTACCGCGTAATCTATTTCCTTGGCTAAAATCTTACTTATTCTTTCGTCCGCATCTACAAATAGAACCCACTCATTCTTTACGTTTTCTAATGCAAAATTTCTCTGTCCAGAAAAATTATTTTCCAACGTGTGAGTTAAAACTTTGGCATTCATCCTTTTTGCTAGCTCACATGTTCTGTCTGAAGAATTGTCGTCTACCACAAGAATCTCGTCGCAAAAAGATAAACTTTCTAGACAATCGACAATGTTTTTCTCTTCGTTTTTAGTCAAAACAACTGCACTTATCATTTGTAAAAAATCTTATAAAGGTTATAAAAAATTACAGGCAAAGTAACGGAAGTTCCAAAAAGAGCTGACAGTGCCGCACCTGAAATTCCCCACATCAAGACAAAGGGAATGATCGTTACTCCTAACCCAATAAGTCCGACCAACGAAATGACTGTAACGATATGTTGTTTTTCTAAAGAAAGAAAAATGCTCGATGAGAAGACTGATATTGCCCTGACTACGCCAAATATTGCTAAAACTTTTAAAACCGGTGCAGCACCAATCCACTTTGCGCCGAGCACTAATGAAATTAGCTCCCTGGGGAATAAGAAAAGAATAATTCCGACAGGAACGGTAAGTAGAACAACAAAAATTAGTGATCTAAAAAATGCCCGCCTCAATCTATTCAAATCACCAGAAATTTTAATATACACGGGAAAAGTAACTCTAAACATTACGTCCGCAACGTCGGTAAGAGGAATAAGCGATATTCTGTAACCCATATCATAAATACCCAAAGAGCCTGCCCCCAAAATTCTTCCAACAGCCATGTCGTCTCCATGCTGATAAAAGTAATTAAAAATTGTGGAGGCGGTAATCCACTTGCCAAATCCCGCGACCTCCTTAAAGATACCTGAATTAAAAGAAATTCCGGGTCTTGGAGAAATAATAATAAATGAGAGGAAAAGTTCAAATAAAACACCTACTATCATACCCAAAATCATTCCTTCTATAGATTTTGTAATTAATATTAGAGTTATACTGGAAACCACCTCAACGAAAAAAGTGCTTGTTCTATATAAGAATTCTTTTGAGAACATTAGTTCCTTTTGGAATTTAACAATACAAGGGTTTATAAATCCCCTAAGTAAAGGAACTACTGCTATTAAAAAGAGTAAGTTTGTTGTTGGAGTTTTAAAGAAATTCGAAACAAAGGGAGCAGAAACAACAATTGCAGCGGAAATTAATATCCCTCTAAAAATTGACACTATCCAAGCAGTATCAATGTAATCTTCTAGGTTCTTTTTGTTTTGAACTAAAAATATATTTACGCCTGTTTCGGTCATTATCTCTACAAAAACCAAAACCAGAGTTGCGATTCCAAATAAACCAAACTGGTACGGTGAGAGGACCCTGGCAACGACTAGGGTTCTTGCAAAAGAAAGAATTCGTGTCGCTATCCTTACTGCGCTCAACCAAGACAGACCCTTTATTGCTTGAATTGTGTATCCCATAAAGATTTAAAAAAACCGCAGGTAGTTCCCAAGATTACCGCGAAATCCGAAACAAATTGTATGGTTGGGAGAAAAATTAATGCTCGCTTTTCCTTTACATAACGGTAGTTTTTCCAGATTGACCATATTATATACAGTAAAAGTATATATAAAATAGCCTTAATTATAAAGGCTAATCTAAAAAAATAAGAGTATATTAAAAGCCAAATAACCAAAATATACCTTAGAAATATTAACATAACCTTAGAACGAAGGATTCCGGACTGAGCATCTCCATAGGCAAATTTAAAAAACATAACGAAACTTTCCCAAATGTTTTTTCTTGGAATATAAAATACAACCGCGTTTTTTTTAAAAATTAGGTTAGCGCCTATTTTCTTTAACCTCTTTGCGAAAACAAAATCTTCATTATATGAATACTCAATTGGGAAACCACCGACTTTTCTCCAAATATTTTTTGTGAAGGCCATAGATCTTGCGGAAGGAAGAAAATTCCTTGGATCTACTCTGTCTGGCATAACTAAAACGTATGGAGTTAGAGATTTTTGGAAAACTGAGGATGTTAGACCTTTATAAAATCCAGCGACGACATCAATTCTCGAATCTTTAAAAGGTAAAGTAATGTTTCTGATAAAATTTATATCCAAAACACACCCGGAATCTGATGAAACTATAATACCGGCTTTTGCTTTTTTTACAGCTTCGTTTCTTCCAACAGAACGATTGCCCTTTTTTATTACTAACCTTATCCTCTTTCTAAAATTTTCTGATCTTAAATTTTTAATCCAGTTTTTAATAAAATGGATTGTCCCATCACTTGACCCACCATCAACTATAATAACTTCATCAGGCTTCCTGGTTTGCTTTCGCAAAGATTCAAGTAAAAATTCTATGTTTTCTGCCTCGTTATAAACAGTTGTAATAAAAGCTATTTTAATTTCCATAGTGCTAAATATTGATTAGTGATCTTGTCCCAAGTCTGGTTTTTAATCCATTCTGAACTTTTTAGAATCAAAGACTCTCTTAAAATGCGATCACCCATCACCAATTTTACTTCATCCTCTAAGCGTTTTGGAGAGCCTTTTATAACCGTAAATCTTGCTAAGGGACTCATAAGTAAATAGTCCCTTTTAAAATTATTTTCGTATATAGAAAATACGGGCTTTCTAAAACTTAACCCTTGAAGCATTGAGAGGTAAGAGGAAGCAAATATAATATCGGCCTTTTTAAAATACGGGTCAGGATTTTTGACAAATCCATGAACCGTACCGTACTTTCTAAGTTCTTCTCTAAAACTTCCGTCTCCCAATACATCTAGATTAAAATTACTCAAAGTTTTTAAAGTTTCAATATAAGATTTAATTCCAATATCACTTTCAAGCCTTCCAATAAGCAGAATCTTGGGTTTTCTCTGATTAAAGGAACCGGTACTTTTGTGAATTTTGTCGATTGCACCATAAGTTACCAGATTAGAATTTGTTCCATACCACTTCTTTATATAATCACCTACCGCAATATTTCCGCTAGACAGTTTTTCACTCAATCTTCTAATAAAAATCTCTTTTATTTTTGGTGGGATGTTTTCAAATCCGTGGAATGTGATAAAAACTTTTTTTCCTGGATACATAATTCTTAGTGGAAGGTACCAGAAGAAAACATCGTGGCAGTGGATTGTATCCGCCGACCTTATTAACTCTCTGTACTTTAATATTTTTAGCCAAATCCTGAACTTCTTAAACCAATTTTTCTTTCCAAAATAAAGCCTGTACACCTCGATTCCCGAAATTTTTTCCTTTTTATCTCTATTTCCTTCGGTTACGACAATTACCTTGTAACCTTTTCTTTTTAATCGTCTCGCAACTTCTAACGAATGCTTCTCTACGCCTCCGATGTGTGGATAAAAGTAGGGCAGAAAAAAAACTACCTTCATTCTTAAAATAAGTGGACCCGAGAGGGGTCGAACCTCTGACTTCTTCGATGTGAACGAAGCGCTCTACCGCTGAGCTACGAGTCCGAACAATTCACCTGAATCTTACCATACTTTAGCTTGACAATCCAAGCTTAATTCTCGACAATTAAAGGATATGGGAATCCTCCGAAAACTTTATGCATTTCTAATCGATATTCTCCAAAGTCTGCTCATCGCAGCCGCAATTTTTCTTGTAATTTATATTTGGTTCTTTCAACCCTTCAACGTAATCGGACTTTCTATGTACCCAAACTTTCAGGACAAATCCTATGTTTTGACAAACAAGATTAGATTAAACTTTGAAAAGCCTAAGCTTGGAGACGTGATTGTATTTAAGGCGCCTCCTGATCCTGAAAAATCTTTTATCAAAAGGGTCATAGGGACTCCAGGTGATTCTATAATTATCGAAAATGGAAAAGTTATTCTTAACGGAAAGCAACTAGACGAAAGTGCTTATCTTAAACCTTCGGTTAAGACCTTCGGGGGAGCTTGGATAAGGGAAGGGCAAGAAATTACAGTACCAGCAAATTCTTACTTTGTTTTAGGAGATAATCGGGAAGCTTCATCTGACTCGAGGGAATGGGGACTTGTTGGCGAGAAAGCTATTGAAGGATACTCCTTTTTTGTTTATTGGCCTATTCCTGATATAAAAGTTGTGCAAAACCCTTATCAAAAATAATTCTACTTGGTTAGAATTTCGAAGATTTGTCTTATTTTAGGCCCAGTCATCTCTATATCTCCTCTAACATTAAGCTTTATTTCCGCATAGATTCTCGACTGGTTTATTCTGACTTTATCCAAGCTAAGTTTTTCTTGAATAACTTTTGCCATTTCGTCTAGTTCTGGAATCCATAATTTATTCGTTTTCTTAACCGATTGTCTTTTTTGAACGTCGCTTTTAACTCCCCTTGCTAATTCCTCCGTTTGTCTTACTGTACTGTTTTCTTTTAGGATTTTTTTGAAAAGTTCAAGCATCATCTTGGGGTCTCCCAAAGAAATAAGAGGCCTTACATGTCCTTCTGTTATAACTCCCGCAACGAGTGCGTCTTTTATCGCATCGGGCAAACTTAAAAGCCTTATCGTATTCGAAACAGTTGGCGCACTTTTTCCAACTTTCTTTGCAACTTCATTAGTTCCCAGTCCAAATTCGTCGATAAGTCTCTTGTACGCAAGAGCTCTTTCGATTGGATTTAGATCTTCTCTCTGGACGTTTTCTACTATTGCCATTTCAAGCATAGTCTGGGGGGTTGCATCTTCTCTTATGATTACTGGCACCTTAGGAAGACCTAATATTTTTGCCGCCCTCCATCTTCTTTCTCCAGCAACAATTTGATATCCTGCCGGAGTATTGGCAACAACGATAGGCTCTAAAATTCCCTGTTCCTTTATAGAATCTACTAGCTCTTGGAGTGAATCTGAGGATATTATTCCTCGGGGTTGCAAGGGGTTCGCCTGAAGGAGATTTGTTTCAAGCTCAAAAACTCTATCAACTGCTTCCATAACTAAACTAGTTCTACTATCTTTCTTCCTCTTTGATTTTTAAACTTAACTATTCCCTCAGAGAGCGCAAAAAGCGTAAAGTCTTTTCCCATAGAAACATTTTTCCCTGCGTGAACTTTACTTCCTCTTTGTCTGGCAATTATATTCCCGGGGAAAGCTTTCTGCCCGGCATAAATTTTTATACCGAGTCTTTTCGAGACCGAATCTCTATTTCCTTTTACTGATCCCTGTGCTTTTGTATGTGCCATTTTTCGTTTTGCGACGCGTTGTGAAAACTTATTCCATTCTAAACCGAGTTTTCACAAGAGTCAATAGTACAAATTATATCTAACTACTTTACGGAGATCTTTTCGATTTGAACTACCGTAAGCTGTGGCCTGAAGCCTGTTACCCTTCTGAACCTAACCTTAGATTTAAATTTTGCAACCCTCACTTTGTCACCTTTTTTGTTTTCCAAAATTTTAGCCGAGACTTTTGCTCCGGAAATGCTTGGTTTGCCCACTTTCACATCTCCATCGCTGGATAAAAGCAAAACGTCCTCAAAAACTACTTTCGATTCTTTTGAATTCAATCTTTGAACCTCGAGAACGTCTCCTTCGGAAACTTTATATTGTTTTCCACCCAATCTAATTACTGCGTACATAGATTAGTTATTCTAACAGAAACCTAGCGAATTTCCAAGGCTTCCGTCCTTCTTTCTCCCTTCGTAACCGAGGACAAAAGACCCAAAAGTATAAAATTAGATAATAGTGAACTTCCTCCATACGAAACAAAAGGAAGAGTTACTCCTACAACGGGTAAAATTCCTATATTCATTCCTACATTCACAAAAAACTGTACGAGAATAATAAAAAATGCAATTGCACAAAAAACTCGACAAAATTGATCATCTGAGTAAACCATAAGCTTGTAGATTCTATAAAGAAGAAAAACAAAGGCGCCTATTATTATTAGGGCGCCGACAAACCCCAATTGTTCGGATATTGTTGCAAAAATAAAATCCGTATGCCGCTCTGGCAAAAACGACAATCCGGATTGGGTTCCCTGCCCTAATCCCTTGCCCCAAAGCATTCCCGATCCAACAGCAATTATCGATTGTATTGCATTATACGATGTGCCTAAAGGGTCCTTGGTAGGATTTATAAAAGTTAAAATTCTTTCTCTTTGGTAGTCTCTTAAAAATCTCCAAATCAAGGGAGCGATAATCCCAAGAAAAACCAAACCCGTTGCAAAAAATCTTAATGAATAACCAAAATAAATAAGGGTTAAAATCGTCACAAAAATATAAATTATTGCGCTTCCCAGGTCCGGTTGAAGAAAAATTAACATAGAAATAACCATCATAAAAAATAGGATTTCAAATAGTCCCGAAAAAGAATAATTTGGTTTTCTAACTAAAAAACTGGCTAATGAGACTGCTAGGAAGGGTTTAAGTATTTCGGAAAGTTGAAGTCTTGAACCAAAAATTTCGATCCATCTAACAGCCCCGCGACTCTCTATTCCTAAAATAAGAACACCCACTAGAAGTATCAGAGATACTATATATATAGGGACTCCGTACATCCTTAGAGCGTTGTAATTTATTTGGGAAAATAGAAAAAACGCCGCAATTGATACTCCTGTAAAGACCAATTGACTTTTAAAAAGTGCTGGGCTTACTGAAAAAAGAGTGGTTAGACTTAGGATCAGAAGAACCAAAACAGGAATAAGAAGACCGAAGTTTATTCTCCAAGCTCCGCTTTTCATCGCTCGACCTTAAACTCTGATCCTTTTTTTATTTCTTTTACCATCGCCTTTCTTTTTATCTCATCTTCGAATTCTTTTGGCCAGTCGGGTAATATGACCGAAACCCTGTCGGTAAGTTTTGTCCCTAGTTTTTTTCTCTCTTCTTGAATCGTCCTAACAATATCCCTTGCCTCTCCAGCTCTTAGATCTCTATTGTTCATATCTTTTAGTTCTGAGTAATCATCAGGAGTCCAAACATCAAGTTCTTCTGTTAAAATGAGGTCGTTCACATTTACTTCTTTTTTTATTACCTCAATGAGTTCCGGATCGAGCTTGTGTCCTTTGTAAGAAAATCGCTTGAGGGGAATTTTTACTGGAATCTTGTGTTGTTTTCTTTCGTTATGAATCATAGTAGCTAAAGTTGCTGCCTCTGCCATCTCTTCTTCAAGTTCTCTGTTTATTAATTTGGGATCATGTTCCATCCAATCCGTCAAATGAACAGACTCCTCACCTGTCAAATTCCTATATATTTCCTCTGTTACAAATGGAATAACGGGAGCTAGAACTTTACAATATTCCTTAAGAACAAACCAAAGGGTAGAATAAGCATCGTTTTTGTCTTTTTCGTCCGTTGCCGTAGGACCAACCCTGTCTCTACTTCTCCTAACATACCAAAGTGATAAATCTTTAAGAAAATCCGACGATTTATCGATTATTTCCGGCGTATTGAACTTTTCATATGCCTCAGTTACGCTCGAAATAGTATTGTTGAGTCTAGAAATTATCCATTTATCTAAAACATTATTTTTCGTATTAAATTCGGATACTTTCTGTGCCCAATTATCTGCATTGGCATTTGAAACGAAGAAATTATATACATTCCACAGAATTAGAAGAATTCCCCTAACCTGCTCTCTATATTGATCCCCTGAAATTATAATATCCTCGCCCTTCATAACAGGTGAACCCATTAGATAAAGCCTTAGGGCATCTCCACCGTATTTTTGTATCATTTCCTTGGGGTCGGGGTAGTTACCGTAGTTTTTACTCATCTTTCTCCCGTCGGTCCCGAGAATTACTCCTTCGACTGCAACATTTTTAAAAGCCTCCGACTTATAAAGCGCTCCTCCTATTACATGGAGTACATAAAACCATGCCCTTATTTGTCCAGTATACTCGGCAATAAAATCAGGAGGGAAAAAATCTTCAAGCTTTTCATCTTTACCAAAGGGGAAGTGCCTTTCTGCAAAAGACGCAGACCCCGCCTCTATCCATGAATCTAGCACTTCCGGGGTTCTTTCTGCCAATTTTCCGCATTCTTTGCACCTTACCCTAACTTCGTCAATCTCTGGTTTATGGAGATCCGAAATCTTGACACCCGAAGCTTCTTCCAACTCTTTTATTGAGCCTGGAACAAATCTGTGACCCTGTTTACATTCCCACACGGGCACAGGAGAACCCCAATATCTGTTCCTTGAGATATTCCAGTCGGGCGCGTTTTCCAAACTCTTTAAAAATCTTCCGTATTTGAAATGTTTTGGAAACCAATTTACTTTCTCGTTAGTTTTCTTAAGAAGCGGCTTCAGCGTTTGAACATTTACAAACCATGCGTCTAAAGGTGCGTAGTAAAGCCTGTCATGCGACCTCCAACAAAGAGGAACTGAATGAGGGAGAACTTCATCCTTGTAAATTAATCCCCTTGAAGCTAGATCTTCGTTAACAAACTTATTTGCCTTTAAATAAAACATTCCGCCAAATTTTGGCACGTCATTTTTTATATTTCCCTCCTCATCCAAATGCATTTCTATATGAATATTGTGCTCAAGCATTGCTTTGAGGTCTTCCTCCCCATAAGCTGCAATCGTTACAACCCCTGTCCCTTCCTCGGCCGTAACAAAATCGCCCCCAATTATTTCCCAGGCCTTTTCGCCTTTTGCGATTTTGTAGTAATCGTAGTGCGGGAGAAATTTTTTGCCTACTAGCTCTAAACCTTTAAACTGATCTACAATTTTCCACTTTGGTTTCTCATTTAACATTCTTGTTGTGGATTTTGCCAAAATATAATACTCCTCCCCCTGCTTTACCTTAACGTAAGTAAGCTTAGGATTAACAGCTAATGCCGGAGTTACAATTTTGTTCCAAGGAGTTGTTGACCAAGCCAAAATGAAAGTATTTTTTTCGTCCTTTAGAGCATATTTATAGGTGGTAGCCGCATCCTGAACCTCCTTGTAGTTATCGGCGTCCATAGCAACTTCAAAATTAGATATTGGCGTCGCACAATGTGGACAGTAAAGAGAAACCCTTAGCCCTTTATATATAAAACCTTTATCGTACATTTGTTTAAAAACCCACATTACGCTTTCCATGTACGAAATGTCCCAAGTTTTATATGCATTTTTAAAGTCCACCCACCTCCCTATTTTATCTACGTACCACTCCCATTCCGCCGAAGTCTCGTTAACGTATTTCTTGCATTCATCAATGAATTTTTTAACTCCTACTTTATCTTCAATTTCTTTTTTCGATTTTAGTCCAAGCGCTGTTTCTACCTTATTTTCAATTGGAAGTCCGTGTCCGTCCCAACCCCAAACTCTACGGACTCTATAGCCTTTCATTGTCCAATAACGGGCAAATAAATCTTTAGGAATACTTGAAAGAAGAGAACCGTAGTGGGGGACACCCGTTACAAATGGGGGGCCGTCTAAAAAAGTCCATTTTTTATTTAATGGACGGCTTTCTATTGATTTCTCAAAAATCTTATTTTTCTTCCAATACTCGAGTATCTCTTCCTCGAGTTTTGGAAAGTCGACCACAGGACTCACAGGCTTGAACATAACCTAAATTGTATCAGATTTTCTGTGGCTTGAAAAAGCGGGAAACGATGGGGATCTTTCTGGCAGTCTTATGTCCATAAACTTCGGAAACCGAATAAGCTATAAATAGGATCGCTGCGATAATCAGAAATGCGTCTACGCTAAACCTCCCCTGTTTTTCCCAATAAACATCATTCAAAAATAACCAAAGAGCAAACTCGTCTACCGTTAAAGCTGCTCCTATTCCAAATAGTATTGCCATCGCCCAATGAATTCTACGTTTATTCCAAAAAGACATTCCTACGTATCCACTTATAATTAGAAGAAAAATCCCCGGAACAAGATGGTGTATGTGAAGACCATGAACTACAATTGGCAAATTAATATTTGTGGATTTTAAATCTATATAAACAATAATTCTTGTAATAATGAATGTTATAAGGAAACTTGTAAGAATTAATAGCTGTGTAAGCTTCTGTGCCTGTTTAAACTTTGATATAAGTTCTCCCACAATTAAAGTATAGGCAAATTTCTTTAAGTATTCAAATGACCCATATTATATTTGTTACAAAGCTTGAACGACTCTCTTACTAGTTCTTTTAGTACAAATCATATCATTAGTGCATGCTTTATAAGGAGGTGAAAATACTTATGGCAGCACAAGGAAGAGGATGGCACGGAGACCCACAAGGCCACGCTAAGGCCGGACGAAAAGGCGGACAATCCAGCGGCGGAAACTTTAAACGAGACCGTGATAGGGCTAGGGAAGCCGGAAGAATCGGCGGAAGCCGCTAGCCCATAAGGTAGGGGCTCTCCCCTGCCGAACTTATCCCCTAGATGATTACTGAATTGCTTCATGATACAATCTCTGCGTGAATTGGTTTTATTTAAGGAAAGAAAAAATTATTGATTTCACAATTTTCGCAGCATGCATTTTTTTAGCAGCGTATTTAAGATGGGGACTTAGAAATTACGTTAACTCCGATACGGTATTTTTCTCCGACAAATACGAGTTTATAAAACACCACGGCGGATTTTCGGCATTAAAGTTCAATTTAGAATTTTACCAACCGCTCTACTATTACTTCTTAGCTTTTATGACCTACATCCCTATTCAAAAATTCCATGTAATTAAACTAATTCCGACAGTTTTTGATTTCTTTCTTGCATACTTCGGTTACAAGATAGTTGAAATTAAATACGGAAAAACTATTGTTTCTTTTGTAGCATTTTTTGTTTTACTTCTTACGCCTACTGTTTTTATGACAAGCACTTTGTGGGGCCAATTTGATTCTATTTATACGGCTTTTCTTCTTGCATCAACATATTTTCTACTTAAGATAAAATACCTTTGGATGTTTATTATGTTTGGCTTGAGTATTTCCATAAAACCTCTCGGATTTTTCTTTAGGGCAATGGATTTTATTTGGCCCACTATTGCAATGTTTGTTATGAGCGTTATCTTGGTCCGTGAAGTTATCCTCTCAAAATAAATTGTTTAAAAAATTAAATTTTTTTGATTGGGCAGCGATTAGCCTTTGTCTAGTTTTTGCACTCCTAGGCTCAATTGTCTCGGTTATAAGATTTTGGCAGTATGAGGTTTTTTATTACGACTTCGGTATTTTTGATTCTGCTATTTGGAACGTTGCTCATCTCAATCCTCCTGTAATAGACCATCTCGTTGTAGGAGGAAAATGGATTTTTGCCGATCATTTTTCTCCCGGAATTTTTATTTTCTCCCCTTTATTTTGGATCACCTCAAGAAGCGAAACCCTTTTGGTAGCGCAAGCTGTAACCGTTGCCTTAGGCGGTTTTGTTATTTACAAAATAGGGATTGAACTTACCAAAAATAAATTTATTTCCCTATCAATTCTTATCGCTTACTTCCTTTTCCTTGGTCTTCAAAACGCCGTAATTTCCGATTTTCATGAAGTAACAGTCGCTACTCTTCCCCTTACTCTAACTTTTTGGGCTATTGTTAAAAAAAGGTTTAAACTGTATTTTCTTTTTTTATTCCTAACACTACTTTTTAAAGAGTCGAATTTTATTTTGGGAATTTCTATCGGACTATTTATCTTTTTGTTAAATAAAAAAAACTGGAGAATTGCTCTGCTGAGCATAATTTTCTCAATAATTTATGGCTTTCTTGCAATAAACATCATAATCCCCTATTTCGCTAAAGCCTCATATCACTATAGCCAATCTGTTGAATTAAACTCCGGACTTATAACGTCCTTTTTTGACAATAAAAAGAAAATCGAAACAATCTTTTATAGTTTTTTAAGCTTTGGTTTTCTTCCTCTTTTCTCACCGGCTACTTGGCCTCTTATTTTGCAGGACTTTTTTACAAGATTTTATTCTCAAGTTGGAGAGACAAGAATAGGGCTAGGCCTTCATTACAGTGCTCTTTTATCCGTAATAATGGCAGTTTCTTCTTTTTTTGGATTCAATTTGCTAAAGAGATTTACAAAATTAATTAAATTTGCTCCAGTTATTATTATTCTGGTAGTCATTTTTCTTTATCGGTTTATACTGCACGGACCATTTGCACTTGCTTATAATCCTGCTTTTTACAATCACACAAGGGATTTTTCTTTCTTAAATGAATTAGTGAATAAAGTTCCAATGAATTCGATAGTAATGACACAAAATAATTTAGCATCTCATTTTATTAATAAAGAAAAAAGAGTTTACTTATTGTCTCTCGACTATCAACAGAAAAAACCAGAATATATTATTTTTGACATGAGAGACGGGCAAAATCCCAACGATTTTTTTGATATAGGCCCTGATAAAGCAAAAAAATTACTTAATTTTATTCGAGAAGACAATTGCTACACCAAATTTTATTCTTCGGACTCCCAATTCATATACAAAAGAACATGCATCTAGCTACTTGTGAGTGAAGCGATATTTTTCCCGGATAAAAAGATAATTCTTTCTTAATTGAAAGCTGCCTATGCTTGCCTTTTTCAAGTCTTATATCTTTTTTCTTCTGTCTTAGTCGAATACTTCAACATTCAAAGGCGACATAAAGTTAGTACTATACAATTCAAAAATAAGAAATTTGTAAGATGTCCGCAAGATAGATATAAATTGGCGTAAAATCCTTGTAAAAATTTACTATAGAGGTGTCCTAAGATACAAAATTACAGTTATGAGGAATAAAAAAATAATATCTTAAAATTCTACTAAATTAAAGAATTTAGCTCTTCTTCTTTTTTGTTGAATTCTTCGGTTCTTTGCTCTCTTATTCTTTTTAGGTCAATATTTACTATTTTGATAAGTTTTCCGTTTTTTATAACCCCAACCCTATCCGAAAGAAAGACTGCTTCCTCCAAAGAGTGGGAAACCATAACTATTGTTTTTGAGGTTTCGTTCCAAATCTTAAGAAGGTCTTTATAAAGTTCTTTTGTAGTAATTGGGTCCAAAGCCGAAAATGGCTCGTCCAAAATTAAA
>Ga0070741_10005948_pt1 | contig 26560 bp, 21 predicted proteins | sample Coa_R1_4_FD_66440 | JGI IMG/M metagenome (GOLD analysis project Ga0070741, IMG submission 66440) | Surface soil microbial communities from Centralia Pennsylvania, which are recovering from an underground coalmine fire - Coalmine... | ecosystem: Environmental > Terrestrial > Soil > Unclassified ... | reverse complement strand
GCCGTTCAGCGGAATAGTGGCCGCACCAAAAGCCTTGGCAATGGTCGGCGGATTAATGACCGTGATGTTCGCTGAAGATGTATTGCCGTTGCCGGCATCCGTGGAGAGGATCTGGACGCTATTGGTGTACTGGTTATCCACCGTTCCAGTAATAGTCACCGAAATTGCGCAGCTCCCTACCGCCGTCAGGTTATTGCTGAAGCTGATGGTTCCGGCTCCGGCAGTTGCAGTGACTGTTCCACCGCAGCTGTTGCTGACCGTGGGCGATGCAGACACCTGCAAACCTGTTGGCAGCAAATCAGTAAAGCTGGTGTTGATGGGCACCACGTTCGGGTTATTGATGCTGAAATTTACCGTGGTTGTGCCGTTTACCGGGATGGTGGCCGCGCCAAAGGTCTTGGTGATTGTCGGCGGTTCCAGGATCACGATGCCCACGTTGGCAGTTCCGCCGCTGGAAGCGCCCAGACCCGTGGTGGGATCCGTGTAAGTAAATTGAACCGGCTGGTTCCCCGGATTCGCCACAATGCTTGCGATAGTAAAGGTCCCGTTGTAGCCACTTACTCCAACACCGGAGACCACCACCGTATCGCCCACGGCGAAGCCGTGCGCTCCCACCGTTGTAATGGTTACTGTTGAACCCGTTTCGCTGGCAGCGGCAATCAGGCTGTCATTGGCTAGGGCCGTTCCCTGGTCCACTGTGGCGGTCGGGTTCGCGCGTCCTGAGGTGCCGCCCGCGTTAAACGTCGCAGTAGCACTCGCGGCCGGACTCAGTATCTCCGGCTGTGCCTGCGGGATGGTCCCAAGCGGTCCGGAAACAAACGTAATGGGCAGTCCGGCGATCTGTGTCAGATTGGCGTTGCCGATGGCCGCGCCATGATTGTCCCTGGCCAAGCTGCCTGTAAGCGTAGTAGTCCCGTTGATCTTGATCTTGGCCGGGTCCGCCGGCCGGACCGTCTGGTTCGTCAGCACGATAAACGGATCGAAGCAGACCACGCTGCTGGTGGCAGCCGCTGGGCACGTGCTTACCGCGGGAGACCCGCCCTGAGAAATCGAGTTCGCAGGCACGTTCGATCCCCACCAGTTATTGGTGGCTGTGACCGGGTTGCCTGTGCCTGCTACCGTGGCGGTCACGTTGAAGAGATTGCTGCTGCCAGGTGTGGAGCTCGCACTGTTACCGGCAAAGCGGCTGAAGTGAATGGTCACAGCGGAAAGGCCGCTGCCGTCACCGGTAAAGATTGCGCCGCCATTGCCCGCGGTGCTGTTCCCGGTGAAGGTCACATTATTCAGCGTCATGCCGTCGAACCCGTCATTGGCGATTCCGCCGCCGCCGGCATGGAACGCCCCGGCTCCGGTATCGGCCGCCGTATTGTTGCTTACTACCGTTCCGCCATCCATCAACAGGTTGGCCGTGCTGCTGATGCCGCCTCCCTTGCCCGCCGCAGTATTGCCGGAGATCGAGCCGCCGGAAATATGGTTCTGCGGGGTCGTGTGCTGCCCTTGCAGGAATATGCCGCCGCCCTCGGGAAGGATCGAGCCGCTCGCGTGCGTGTGATTGTTCAGCACCTGCGTGTTGCTCATCGACATCACGGTGTGAACGTCCGTCATAATGCCGCCGCCTTCACCGCAGCAGCTGCCGTTCGATGTCCCGTCATTGTTCTGGATGATGCTGTTGGTAATCGTCACCGTGCCCGGTCCGGGGTGGGTCACATTGAACACCGCGATGCCGCCGCCCCGGCCGTCAAAAATCGCATTGTTCTGGATGGTGACGTGGTCCATTGAAAGGCTTGCTGTTCCAGCTGAGCCGGTATCGAAATCAAACGCTCCGCCGAAGCCATCTTGAGTAGCGCAGCAATCGCCGCGGTTGCGGCCATGCTGGATCGTCAGGTTGGAAAGGCTCACGGTCGCACTGGAAAGAACCTGAATGTCTTCGTTAAAAGAGAATACCTTGTCTACGCTGTCACTCAGGTTCGCTAGCGCTCCACCCTGGATAATGGTTGTGGCCTGTCCCGCACCCACGATGTTCACTGAGTCAGTAACTTCCAGTGTTCCATGTTTACCGGTTTCATCTCCGGCGACTCGGGGAAGCGTCAGCGTGTAGGTGCCCGCCGGAACCGAGATCGTATCGGTCGTCGTGCCGCCATTGTTATTGGCATTGGCTTCAAGGATCGCCTCGCGCAAGCTGCACTGGCCGGCGACTGCATTAAGGCAGGCGTTCGGATTCGCCGACACCAGATCAACGGTGGTATTGACTACGAACGTAGGGTCCGGCAGCGGCATCAGCATGGAAGGCGCGCTCTCGCCTGCATGGATGGCCAGCACTCCGGCACGTCCGTCAATGTTGATGCGTTGCGGAATCGCGGCGATCGGGGTTCCCGAATAAGGCCGGGTGGAAAGCACGGCCGGCGCAAAAGTCTCTGCCCCCGGCGCCACGTCCGGATGCTGCACGATGGTCAGCAAACCAGAAGCCCCATTGAGCACCATCACATCGTCCATCTGGTGATCGGAGATGCGGGTGCGGAACATCACCGGCGCCTGTCCCGCCGGGAACGTCGCCGCGGCATTAATGTCTTCCACAATCTTCCAGCCATTCGCCGGAAACGCCTTCACTGGCTGCAGCGGGTTGACCTCGCCGAGAATTCTTGCGCCCTTGCGCATCGCCTTCAACTCGTCAATGGTATAAGCCCGCGGATCAAATTCGTTGTGCGCCGCAATGTGGAGCGCTCCATCAGCGGTGAGCAGTGCCAGTTGCTGTCCGGGGATGCGATCATTCACAAACTTGCCCACCGTCAGCGCGCTGGCCGTGATCGGCAGAGAAACCTGCTGCAACTTCATGGTCGCCGAACGCAGGATCTGCACCTTGCCTCCGGTAAGGAAAGCCAGGTCGGTGCCGCCATCGCCGAAATCGGCAAAATTAAGATTGGAAGCCTGTCCGCTTAGCGGAAAGGCAGCCAGCGGATCCAACCCGTCAGCGCTGCCGGTGAAAATGGCCAATTCAGGGCCCGAAGCCGCGTTCATTCCTACAACGATCTGCTTAAAAGGCTGCACTTGCCCCAGGTCGCCGCCAGCCATTACCGTGACGCCGCCCGGAAGTTTCACCTCCTCAGGGGATGCGAAATTGCCTGTGCCGTCGCCCGCAAAGACGTAAAGAGCGCTGCTGCCCTTGGCCGCGATCACCAGGTCATTGTGGCCGCTGGGGGTGAAATGCCCCACAGCAATAAAGTCCGGGTTTACTGGCGTGCTCAGCACCGCCTGCTGCGGCAGGAACGGCGCCGGAAACTGTCCGTGCGTGATCGCCTGGAAAGACGCATCGCTCTGCGGCGCAAACGCGTCCACGTTGCCGCGCTGTATGCCCAAATAGCCGTTATACCCCACCAGCAAGTCAGGGACGCCGTCTTCGTCCACATCAGCCGTCAATAGTGAAATTGGCTGTCCAGCCGTAGGCACACTCGTAGCTGCCGCGCTGGCAAAAGCCCCCTTCGCAGCCGGCGCGCCTCCTGCCTGCATTGGCAATTGCTGCCGCTCACCCAGCCATATCTTGGGTCCTTGCGTTGAAGATTGCTGCAATGCACCCAGATGGTTTGCCGCTCCGCCCAGTACGAGCACCAAAACCAGCATGATTGTGAACTGAATTTTTGCAGTAATTCGATTGCAGAGAAACCAACGGCTTCTAGTCACGGCTAGTAAACTCCTTGCACAATTTCTTTTGTTTGGTAGGTTCCGGAAGTTTAAAACGCCTCGGGCACAGGCGCAGACGAGCTAAAGCCCACCTTCCGGAACTTGGCGGGACAACGCTCAAGGGAAAATTAGTTAGTTAGCCTAGGGGGTTATCAGAATGAAACCAGTGAGTACTCTGCTTCTAAGTTCACGGTTTGTCAAGAGAAAAGCTGTTTTTTATTAAAGTGAAAAGCAATTCATACATGACTAAGGAGTGCAAATTTAGTCTTAATACCAATGAAGCAGAGGGTCATCTTTGGCGGGTTTTAGCGAAAAGAAACCATCTTCCAGCCTGCTAGTAAAACCTTCCTCATGGATGGTTACTAAAGTTTTTTCCAAAATTACAATAATCCTCTTGGCATAGTGACCATTCGCGGGTACCATCCAGCTACTACACTTTAGTTTCACGCTCTCAGGTTTGGTTCCGGGTACCAAGTTCAAGACCTCCCCCAAAAATATATTCCCAATACGGGAATATCAGATCGAATCTATTTTGCGAGGTGCCATTTGGCAGTTTCTCGACGGATATTTTTGCATCAAGGGGTTCTGGCAGCCGTAGCTTGCGCCGCCAGCCCTGTTTTCGCGCTGGGCTCCCAGCGTATGGCGGATGGCAGTGAGGATACTGGAGCGTTGTCAAGACAGCTATTAACCGGCAGATCCAACAATTGGCAAGATCACGCAGCGGCAATGCAGGGTATGAGCCGGGGGCAATTTGCTGGAGTGGTCGGCACCAATTTCAAAATCATCTTGCCTGACAATGCGCAGGCTGTGTGGATTACGCTGCTGGCGGTGGAAGACTTGCCTGGAATCACACCTGTTAACCCTGCGAGCTTTGCTGTTCCTTTCAAGCAATCTTCGGTTGCGCCCAGCACCAGCGGCTTTTTCCTGAAGTTTGGCGGCTCAACGCCGGTGGCGCAAGGAACCTATCTGATTGAGCATGACTCGCTGGGCCAGTTTGCTTTGTTTATTGTCCCTGCGGGCAACGGAGAGCAGGTTTATACCGCGGTGATCAATCGCCTGAACGCGCCAACCATCATCGCTGTACCCTTTGCGGTTGGAACAGATGCGGGAAGCACCACAAAGGTAACTACTCCTGCGGGCGTAGTTACCGCGTCGGTTCCCGCTTCAACAAGAGTTGGAAACCAATCTCCTGATCTTTCTGGAAGCCTAGGCGTTCAAAGAAGCGTACTGATGGATTGAAAGTTTCCACGTAGATTGTGACTGTTTTGCCGCTCTGGCCGGCTTCGTCAAGGAGTCGGCGGAGCAATACCCCGCCGATTCCCTGGTTGCGGTATTGCGGCAGAACCGTGACATCGAGGATATGGAAGTTCTCAGCTCCGCGATCAAGATAGATCCTTCCTACATCTGTTTCATCCATGCAGATCAAATCGTGGCTCGCCTGCGGATAGCTCGCCTCATAGTGCTGTTTCTGCGAGGCGAACTGCATTTTCACAAACGCTTCTTTTTGCTCCGCGGTCCAGGGGACTTGCTGCAGTTCATCGGCCCGCGTGCTTGCATAAACTGAGAGGATAAACGTATCGTCCGCCGCGCCAACCGGACGCAACCGCACCTGTTCCGCGCGGACTGTCATGGTTGCTTACGGAAACGATGGAAGATCGACTCGTAAATGGTGCCTTTGCCGTCAGCGCTGATCGGGGTAAAAAAAATCTCGAATGTTCCCAGCCGCTCGTGCTCCAGGCGATGAGTCTGCTGCGGCAGTAAAGGCTGGACTGGACCAAGAAAATGCAGGCTGAAGAATTCTATCGTGGGAGAATCGTTGCGCTCCTTCACCTCAACCAATTCCAGCAGCACTGGTTGAGGACCGGTATGGACTTTGAATTGTGTGTGCAACTGCTCGCGAAAAACTTTGCCATTGAGATCTTCAAGGGATGTGGACATGAAGCGACAGGCTATGCAACTCAGACAGTAGGTGTCAAGCCTGGCCAATAAGCATCTCTGGGCAATCGGATGTGATGGCCCGCGGGAGAATCTTATGCAACTGTTTTGAACTTCATTTTGTCCTTCTGCACTGAAACCTGTCAGTGCTTGTCAAAATTTCCAGAGCCCCGGTGCCCTCGAACTAATGAGACACTCTAACGCTCTAGCGAACGCTTCCCTATTTACTTATCACCTTTTTCCGGGTTCCCTTAAGCAGCCCAGGTTTGCATCCACCAAGAGCGCGCTGCTACTTTATTCTTTAGTCCAACTTATCCCCCCAAGGAAACTAAAGTGCCTAAAATTCAGCGTGCGATCCTGAGCGTTACAGACAAGACTGGCTTGGCCGATTTTGCCAAAAAGCTTGCAGCGATGAAAGTTGAGTTGGTCTCCACCGGCGGAACAGCCAAGCTGCTGCGTGAATCCGGTATCGCGGTGAAAGATATCTCCGAGCTCACCGGCTTTCCGGAGATGCTGGATGGCCGGGTGAAAACACTTCATCCCAAGGTTCACGGCGGCATTCTGCATATTCGTGGAAATCCGGGACACGTTGCGGCTGCAAAAGAGCACGGCATTCAGCCCATCGATATGGTGGTCGTGAATCTTTATGCCTTTGAAAAAACCGCGGCCAAGCCCGGCGTGCACTTTGATGAGCTGATTGAAAACATTGATATTGGCGGGCCGTCCATGGTGCGCTCCGCAGCCAAGAATTTCCGCGATGTTGCCATTGTGACCTCGCCCGATGACTACACTGCGATCGCCAAAGAAATGGAATCGAGCGGCGGCGAGCTGAGCTTGGCAACGCGCTGGCGCCTTATGCAAAGAGCGTTTGCCGTAACCGCTGCGTATGACAACGCCATCGCTTCCACGCTGGCGAGAACCACTCTGAATGAAGCCGGAACAGAGTTTCAACTTCCTGCCGCTCCGCAGGCCGAAAATGAATTTCCTGCAGTGCTGCGTTTCGGGCTGACCAAGGTGATGGATTTGCGCTATGGCGAGAATCCGCATCAGCGGGCCGCGATGTACTCAGACAGTTCGTCTACGGGCGTTGCCAACAGCAAGCAGCTCCAGGGAAAAGAACTTTCCTTCAACAACATTGTTGATCTGCAGGCCGCGTGGGACCTGGCGCAGGATTTTGACGAGACGGCTTGCGCCATCATCAAGCACACCAATCCAAGCGGCGCAGCTACAGGCAAGACTCTGCTGGAAGCGTACTTGAAAGCCAAGGAAACAGATCCCGTTTCGGCCTTCGGTGGGGTGATCGGGGTGAACCGCGTGATTGATGGCGCTGCGGCAGAGGAAATTGTAAAACTTTTTGTCGAGGCCATCGCTGCTCCCGGCTATTCACCGGAAGCGAAAGAGCGTTTTGCTGCCAAGAAGAATTTGCGCCTGGTTGAGGTGCTTCAGGGTGCGCAAAAGTTTGCCATGAAGCAGGTTTCAGGCGGCATGCTGGTGCAGGATGCAGATGTGCGTCCGCTGTCGGATGCAGACCTTAAAATCGTCAGCCAGCGTCAGCCCACGGCAGAAGAAATGCGCGCGCTCAAGTTCGCCTGGAAAGTCTGCAAGCATGTGAAATCAAATGCCATTGTCTATGCTCGTGAAGGGCAGACGGTGGGCGTGGGAGCGGGACAAATGTCGCGCGTGGATTCATGCAAGATCGGCGCGATGAAAGCGATCTTACCTTTAAAGGGTACGGTAGCGGCTTCTGACGCATTTTTCCCATTTCCGGACGGGGTGGAAGAGATCGCCAAGGCCGGGGCCACGGCAATTATTCAACCGGGCGGATCAGTGCGAGACCAGGAAGTAATTGATACGGCAAATCGTTTAAGTTTGGCCATGGTGCTCACCGGAGTCCGTCACTTCCGTCACTAGTAAAGAATCGTTATGGTACGAAAAAAGAGCGATTTAAGGACTAAAATTGAAGTGAGAAATTGCCGCAATCGGCCTGTGCGCGGCGCGCATCAAATTTAAGAGGTAAATTCTCGGTTCGCCATTATGACTCTCATGAAAACCCGCTCTATTTGCTTAGGGACTTTATTGTTCGTATCCATGGGCCTTGTGGCGCAGGAAAAAACACCTGCTGCTCCTGCAAAACCTGCCGCTCCTGCAAAAAGCGCAACCAAAGATGCGCAGCCGGCCCAGCCCGCTACACCCAAAAAAGTTGATAAGGCTGCTGCTTACTATCATTTCTCACTGGCGCACATGTATGAAGAGATGATGGCGATGTATGGCCGGTCAGATTACGCCAACAAAGCAATTGATGAGTACCGGCTGGCAATTGAGAACGATCCCTCTTCTGAGTACCTGAATGCTTCTCTGGCAGAGCTGTACGCCAAGACAGGGCGCATCCGTGACGCGGTGAATGAAGCTCAGGACATCATCAAGCGCGATCCTGACGATCTGGAAGCGCACCGGCTGCTGGGGCGGATTTATCTGCGTTCGCTCGGCGATATGCAGTCAGGCACGCAGTCGCGGGAAGTGCTGAGTCTGGCCATTGAGCAGTATGAAGCCCTGGTAAGGATCGATCCTAAAGATCCTGACAATCATTTAGTGCTGGGCCGCCTGTATGCGCTGGATACGCAGACCAAAGGAAGCAAAGATCTATCTAAAGCGGAAAAAGAACTCAAGACCGCGATTCAGCTTGATCCGAGTTCAGAAGAGGCTGTCACTTATCTTGCCTTCATCTATAACGATGCGGGTGAGACTCAGAAAGCAGCAGAGCTGCTTAGTTCGGTTCCACAAGACCAGCGCACCTCAAAAATTTATACCGCGCTCGGCGGTACATACGAACAGCAGAAGGAATACAAGAAAGCCATTGATGCTTTTCGCCAGGCGCTGAACATCGACAAGGAAAACGTTGATGCCATGCGCGGTTTGGCGCAGAACCTGGCCAATGATAACCAGACTGAAGCCGCGCTGGCGGAATATCAGGCAGTCCAGGAAGCTGATCCACAGGACGCAACGGCTTCGCTTCGGATTTCAGAAATTTATCGGCGCATGGGCAAGTTTGATCTGGCCATGGAGAACCTGAAGAAGGCCAACGCGCTGGTGCAGGATTCTCTGGAGATCCCATATAACGAAGCGCTGATCCTTGAAGCACAGGGCAAATATGATGAAGCCGCCACAATCCTGCAAAAGCTGGTGAGCCATCCCCTGCCGCCAGATGCGCGTGCCGGCGACAAGAGCAATCGTGCAATCTTCCTCGAGCGGTTGGGCAATATCTATCGCGAAGAAGGCCGTCCATTGCTGGCGATAGAGACCTTCCACAAGATCATCGATCTTGGCGGCGACGAGACGGCGCGTGGATACCAGGACGTGATCGATGAGTATCGCGACCAGAAGCAATGGGGAGATGCCACGCGGTTGGCTCAGGAAGCAGTAAAGAAGCTGCCTGATGATAAGACTCTGAAGCTCACGCTGGCCGAGCAATTAGCAGATACCGGCAAGGAAGATGAGAGCATACAACTAGCCAAGTCCGTGCTGAAGGGCGGGCCGGATGATCGCGATAGCTACATCATGATTTCGCAGATCTACATGCGCCTCAAGCGCTGGAAAGATTCGGAAGATGCGCTTGTCCAGGCGGAAAAACTCTCGACGCGTCCGGAAGAAAAAGAATATATCCACTTCCTGCAAGGCTCCATCTACGAGCGGCAGAAGAAATATGATCAGGCGGAGCAGGCCTTCCGTCAGGTGTTGCAGCAGGACCCCAACAACAGCATGACCCTGAATTACTTGGGCTATATGATGGCTGATCGCAACACCCATCTGGAAGAAGCGCTTACGCTGATCAAGAGGGCGATTGACCTTGATCCGCAGAACGGCGCTTATCTGGATTCGCTTGGCTGGGCCTACTTCAAGCTGGGAAATTACGACCAGGCAGAAGAAAACCTGCGCCGCGCCGCAGACAAGACTCCCAACGACGCGACCGTGCAAGACCACCTGGGCGAACTATATGCCCGCACCAACCGCTTTAAGCTGGCTGCAGCCCACTGGGAGCGCGCTCTGGATGAATGGAACAAATCAGTTCCGGCCGATGTTGATCAGCAGGACGTAAGTCGTGTGACCAAGAAACTGGAAAGCACAAAAGTAAAGCTGGCTCAGCAGACCGAACAACAGAAGTAACAGTTGATTTTAGTGCTGAACAAAGGCCCTCGCTCCGGCGAGGGCTTTTTGCTTGCGCTCGCAAAGAGCCGGTGAACCTGTATGGAAATCCAATCAGTGGAAGAAAATTGTATCGGGCATTCAGCTAGTTAGTATGCGCAGTCGTTCTGAGCTTCAGCCTTTGCTTTTTGCTTTGCCGTGCTTGATGGCAATATAGGTAATCGAATCCCAGGCATTGTGAATTCCCACAAATAAGAGAAGCAGCGCAACTGTTGCAACCGCGAAGAGGGCCCATGCGTGCTCCCAGGCCAGCAAAACGGCCGAAGCAGTCCATGCTGAATACAACACAAGAGGACTGATCACGTACCACATCCAGTCTCCTGCATCAGGCTTGTAGCCGGTGGTAAGACGCGCGTGCCGGATGACCTGGATGGCATAGAAAACACCTACGGCTCCACAGATCGCCAGAGCAATGCCGGCGCCAGAGAGCGTGTGCCAGGGGAACTCAGGATTGCCGAAATCAGCAGAGAAGCGCAGAAGTGCACAATGGTAGGGCTACCAAAAGCGCGGATCTCACGCATGCTGCCGGGAGTACGGCCCTCCGCAATCAGGGCTATCACCACGAATTGCAGTCCGGTGAGCGCTCCGGCTGAAGAGCCGACAATGACATAGAAATTTTCCCAGGCGGCGAGCGGCGATTCCATAACCGGCAAGGATACATGGAGCGAGCGATGACATCCAACTGCAAGATGTTCCGCTCTGCAGCGCAGAAAAGCTAAGTGCTAAACTTTCTTTTATGCTTGCTCCATACGCTTTGCGCGCTGAAGAAAGCCGGGGACGGCGATATCCGGAGCAGGCGCATCCTTACCGCAATGATTACCAGCGAGACCGAGACCGCGTGGTGCACTCGCGTGCCTTCCGCCGTCTGGAGAACAAAACGCAGGTCTTCACCCGCCGCCGCTCAGATCATTTTCGCAACCGGCTGACGCACACGATCGAGGTGGCGCAGATTTCGCGCACAATTGCAGCGGAGTTAGGGCTGAATGAGGACTTGGTGGAAGCGCTGGCCCTGGTGCATGACGTGGGCCATCCGCCGTTTGGCCATTCCGGTGAGCGCGTTCTGAATGAAGCCATGAAGCAATATGGCGACCTGTTCGACCATAACCTTCATGCGTTGCGCACGGTGGAGCAATTTGAACAACGCTACGCCGATTTTCCTGGGCTTAACCTGACCTTCGAGGTGCGCGAAGGCATTGTGAAGCATTCGCGTGATTACGATGCGGCAGAGTTTCCCCAACTGGCGGAATATCTGCTGGAAAAGCGGCCGCCGCTGGAAGCGCAATTGATCGATTTGACGGATGAGATCGCTTATTCAACAGCCGACCTGGATGACAGCGTAGAGGCGAGAACCCTGACGCGAGAGCAGGTACGGCAGGGCGTTCCACTTTTTGCGCGGCTGCACGCGGAGGTTTCGCAGCGCTACCCCAGCACCACAGAAAAATTGAAATTCAATGAGACGCTCAAACGCGTGCTGGACCGGCTGGTGAGCGACTTGATTACGCACAGCAGAGAGCTGATCAACCAAGCCGGTGTGCGGTCAGTGGACGACGTACGCGATTTCCCACAGCGGCTTGTGGCTTTCAGCCCGGAGATAAACCAGGAGCGGCAGGAGATCAGGGATTTTCTCTATCGCAACGTATATTTCAGCGCGGGGCTGCAACCGGATAAGAAACAAGCGGAGCAGGTGATTGCAGACATGTTTGCTTTCTTTATCAAATCACCGCGCGACCTGCCGGCCAGCTACCAGGAAAAAACGCGACGTGAGCCGCTGCATCGGGTCGTGTGTGATTACGTGGCCGGAATGACAGACACCTTCATTCTGGATCAGCATCGGCGGTTCTTCCCCGCAAAAAAACGTATCGTGGTTTAACATGAAAATTCTTCTCATCGGCGGCAGCGGCTTTATCGGTCCTTACACCGCGACCATGCTGCTCAAAGGCGGACATCAGGTCACTATCTTCCATCGCGGTAAGACCCGCGCACCTGAAGGCGCTGAAGAAATCTTCGGCGATCGCCAATTTTTGCAAGACCATCAGCTCGAATTTCGCCGCCAGAAATTTGATGTGGTGATCGATTTCGTTCTCAGCTCAGGCCGCCAAGCCTTGCAACTCATGGATACTTTCCGCAGCATCGCCGGCCGCGTGGTTGCTCTGAGCAGCATGGACGTCTATCGCGCCTGGGGCGTTTTCTTTGGATTTGACTCGGGTGAACTTCAGGAGCTGCCACTCACTGAAGACTCAGATCTCAGGACAAGCCGCAGCGTCTATCCGCCGGAAGTGCTGGATCGGATGCGAGCCGCAATCTATCCCTGGGTTGACAAAGAGTACGACAAAATTCCCGTTGAGCAGGCAGTGCTGAGCGAACCAAAACTACCTGGCACAGTGTTGCGCCTGCCGATGGTGTATGGTCCAGGCGATCCGGTTCAGCGCTTTCATCCGATTCTGAAGCGCATAGATGATGGGCGCAGGCAGATCATCTTTGCCGATGATGATGCCGCTATGCGCACGCCTCGCGGATATGTTGAGAATGTTGCAGCAGCAATCGCTCTGGCCGCGACTTCACCACAGGCTTCCGGCAGGATTTACAACGTGTGTGAGACAGAATTCTTTAGTGAATTAGATTGGGCAAAGAAAATAGCGGCCGCCACAGGCTGGAGCGGAGAATTTGTCGTCCTGCCGCATGATCGAACCCCCAAACATCTGCTTTGGCCGGGAAATACCAGGCAACATATCGTCGCGTCCTCAGAGCGCATTCGCAAAGAGCTTGGCTACCGTGAGTTGGTTCCGCGTGAAGAGGCCATCCGCCGCACCATCGATTGGGACTGCGCCAACCCGCCCACCCAATCACTCGCTCAATTTGACTATCCGGCGGAAGATGAGGCTCTGGCTCAATTCAAAGCGTCAGCTTAGGCGCAAGAGCCACGGCCAGCTCTTTCCCTTGTAAACTTAAAGCATCATGCTCTCCATCCGTAAAGCAACCCAGACCGATGCTTCTCTCATGCTGGACTTTATTCGCCGTTTGGCCGAGTACGAGCGCGAGCCTGATGCAGTGATCGCTACGGAAGAAGGACTCATTCGCGATGGATTTGGCCCGCAGCCTAAATATCGCTGCCTGATTGCCGAATGGGACGGTAGTCCAGCGGGCTTTGCTTTATTTCATTACAACTACTCCACCTGGCGCGGACAGCCGGGACTTTACCTGGAAGATCTCTTCGTCCTTGTGGAGATGCGCGGCAAGGGGATTGGCAAAGCGTTGTTGCAGAAGCTGGCGCAGATCGCGCTGGAAGAAAACTGTTACGGCTTGCGTTGGATGGTATTGGAGTGGAACACGCCGGCGTTGAAGTTCTATGAATCGCTAGGCGCTGAGCTGCTGGGCGAATGGGAAACTATGCTGCTGCGCGGCGAAGCGTTGGAACGGCTGGCTAATGTAGCCAGTGTCACAAAAACTTTTCCTCCAACAGAGACAACTAAAACGAAGTGACTGCCATTATCAAGATCATTGGCGCTGGCCTAGCTGGTTGTGAAGCCGCATGGCAGTGCGCGCGCCGCGGAATCGAAGTCGAGCTGTATGAAATGCGGCCTGTGCGCTCCACGCCCGCGCACCAGACTGACAAGTTTGCCGAGCTTGTCTGCTCCAACTCGCTTAAGTCTGAAAGTGAGAACACTGCGCCCTGGCTTCTGAAAGAAGAGATGCGGCAGGCGAAATCTCTGCTGCTGCAGATTGCGCAGGAAACCAGCGTTCCTGCAGGCCATGCGCTGGCAGTGGATCGCGAGAGCTTTGCCGCCAGAGTCACTGAAGCAATCTCTGCCGAGTCTAAGATCAAAATCATCCGTCAGGAAATTACCCAAATCAGAGAAGACGATGGCCTGACCATCATCGCTACCGGGCCGCTAACCTCAGATGCTCTTTCACACGAAATCGCACGCCTAAGCGGAAGCGATCACCTTTCTTTTTACGATTCCATCAGCCCCATTGTCGAAGCCGATTCCATCGACATGAGCAAGGTTTACATGGCGGCGCGCTATGGCAAGGGAACGGCTGACTACATCAACTGCCCATTTACCAGAGAAGAATATGACCGTTTTTATGATGCGCTGGTCGCAGCGGAGTCAGTGGAAAGCCATGCCTGGGAGAACCTGAATTATTTTGAAGGCTGCTTGCCCATTGAGGAGATTGCGCGTCGCGGACGAGACACGCTGCGCTTTGGCCCTATGAAGCCGGTTGGACTTGACGATCCCAAGACCGGCAAATGGCCTTACGCCGTGGTTCAACTCCGGCAGGAAAACCTGCGTGCCGACTCTTACAACCTGGTCGGCTTCCAAAATCACCTGAAATTCAGCGATCAAGCTCGCGTGCTGCGCCTGATTCCGGGGCTGGAGAATGCCAAATTCCTGCGCTATGGCCAGATCCACCGCAATACTTACATTAATGCGCCAGCTCTGCTTACAGAAACATTGAACTTAAAGGCGCACCCAAACGTATTCTTTAGTGGGCAGATTTCCGGAGTAGAGGGTTACACGGAATCCATTGCCATGGGCATGCTGGCAGGCATAAACGTGGCCTGCATTGCCCAGTCTCACGCGGCTACACCCCCGCCGCGTGAGACTGCGCTAGGCTCTCTGCTCCACTATATCTGCCATGCTGAAGCCAAAAACTTTCAGCCGGCGAACATTACTTTTGACCTTTTGCCGCAGTTGGATGAAGCCACGCGACGGCGCATCCGCGACAAAAAGCTGAGGCACAAAATGGTTTGTGAAAAGGCGCTGGAAAAGCTAGCATCGTGGCTTCAGCAGGCCGAAGCGGCCGCCAGGAGTTCTTATGAATCGTCTGTCTGCCATTGATTCGATTGGGCCTGCGTTTTCACGGGTAGGAACCATTCTGTTCAAGCCCTTCCGCCTGGGTACGTGGATCAAGATGGGGTTCATTGGCTTGCTGGGCGGCGGACTTGCCACCTTCAGCATGAATATGAACTTCCACGCGCCAATTATGCCGCCACGAGATTCGCACGGTGATTTCCCCAGCGATCTTTTGTATGAAATTCAGCGAGCCATTCATTCCGTTCACCTGGAGAACTACCTTCATACCCACTTCCACATCATTGTGGCCGTGCTGGCCTTGATCATTGCGATCTCGCTCATCTTCCTCTATCTGTTCTGCCGCTTTCGTTTTGTTCTTTTTGATTCTGTTATCAGCAGCCAGCCCACAGTAAAACGAGGCTGGCGGCAATATGCCTCGCAGGCCAATCGCTATTTCGGCTTCTGGCTGGCCTTCCGCATCGTGACCTTGGCGTCAATGGTGTTTATTATCGGCGTACCGCTCTGGCATGCTTATAAGAGCGGAGCGTTCAGTGGCGATGGTTCCATTGCATCGCTGTTCCACATGCTTGCTTCCATTGCTCTCAGTGCATTCGCTGCTGTTGCGGTTTTCGCCATCGTCTCCACGCTGATGAAAGATTTCATCATGCCCATCATGGCCTTGGACGGCCTTTTGCTCGGCGACGCATGGTCAGCCCTTTGGCGCGTGATTGCTTCTGAGCCTGGCGCGTGGCTCGGATACCTGGGCATGAAAGTGGTTCTCGCCATCGGTGCAGGCATTGCTCTTGCAATTGCAGGGTTCATCGCAATGCTGCCGGCCCTGTTGATCATTGGAATTCCAGTCTCGGTGCTGGTTGTGCCGGGAGTCTTTGCTCTTAAAGCTGGGGCAACGGCGGGGGCAATAATCTTATTTGTGATTGCGGGTGCGCTGGCGATCACGGGGCTCTTCTGCCTTTATATGATCTTGATTGCTCCGCTCACCGTGTTCTTTCCTGCGTATGCCTTCTATTTCTTCGGCGGACGATATCCCAAGCTGGGAGCGCTGCTCTGGCCGGAGCCAGTGCCGCCTGCTCCAGTTCCGCAAGTAGCAGGCACGCAACAGGTGGTGTAAGTGGTTATCCCGTGTCACGAGCACTCTTGCCTGTGACAGTGCTTGTTTTTGGAGCGTAGCCGCCCTCGGCTGCGTACTGTCAACGCAGAAAGGTGAAGAACCGTCGCTAACGCCTGCGTTCTTTCTTTGGCCCTAACTCCACCTTGCTCCTTGCCCGGTTCTTGATCCAGATTGGCGTGCCCACAAAGCCAAATCTCTTGCGGATCTGGTTTTCCAGGAAGCGTTCGTAAGAAAAGTGGAGCTTCACGTCCTTGTCAGTAAAGAGGATGAATGTGGGTGGCGAGGCATGCGCCTGCGTCATGTAAAAGATCTTTACCTGCTGGCGATGTGGAACCGAGGCGCGGTCAAAATCCACCGATTCCAGAAACTTGTTCATCTGTGAGGTACCGATGCGCTTGCGCCGCTCCGCTGCGACCAACTCCAGCGCGCGAAAGATCTTGTCAATGTTTTTCCCTGCCGAGGCGGAGACAAAAACAATGGGAGCGTAATCCAGGAACTTCAAGGCCCGCCGCACCTGCTTTTCATAGATGTCGCGGTCTGCAGGCATGCGGCCATCCGTCCGCGCCGGGCCAATCAGGTCCCACTTGTTCACCACGATGATGACCGAGCGACCGCTCTCATGCGCGTAGCCGCCAATCGTGGCGTCCAATGCAGAGACCCCCTCCACGGCATCAATCACCAGCAAAGCAACATCGGCGGCTTCAAGGTGCTTGCGCGCCATTACTACAGAGAGTTTTTCCGCCATCAACCGAGTTTTGCCTTTGCGGCGGATGCCGGCCGTATCAATAAAGCGATAAGTGTTGCCGTCTTTCTCTATCAGTTCATCCACCGCATCGCGCGTGGTTCCGGCGATGGGAGAAACAATCGCCCGCGAGGTGCCGGTGAGAACGTTGAGCAAAGTCGACTTACCTACATTGGGGTGGCCGATGATCGCGACCTTAGTTTCTCGACGTTCATGGCGTTGCGGAGTTTCTTGAGCATCATCGTCCGAAGGAAGCCCATCTTGCTGCTCTGCTTCTTCTGGCGCAGGAAGCAGTTCTTCATGGTTTTCGTCAGCAGAAGCGGGGATGATTTTCAGGATTTCGTCCAACAGCTCTGCAGTTCCGGTGCCATGCTCAGCGGAGACTGGATAGAGGTTTTGAATTCCCAAAGTGCGAAAATTTTCTGCTTCCGCCTCAAGCTTGGTGGAATCAACTTTGTTCACCGCCAGAAACAGCGGTTTGCCCACGCGGCGAAGAAGCTGCGCCAGTTCAAAATCAGGCGCGGCCAACTCAGTCCGTACATCCACCACCAGGATGATGGCTGCTGCCTCTTCCAGGGCCAGTCGTGCCTGGCGGAAGATTTCCGCAGGGATGAAGTCTTTATCATCTGGAATGATGCCGCCGGTATCCACAACGCGCAGCTTGCGTCCTTCCCAAGTCGTCTCGCCATAGAGGCGGTCGCGGGTGATGCCCGGCTCGTCGCCCACAATAGCGCGGCGCGAGCCAATGATTCGGTTAAACAGCGTAGACTTGCCCACGTTGGGCCGGCCAACGATGGCGACAAGGGGTGCGCGTGATGAATCTGCTGGTTTCAAAGGGACAATCAGACCTTATGAACGCTGAATTTCAAATTTGAAATTTTAAATTTGAATTTTGCAACTGCTTTAACGCTATTATAAAAGCACGTTCGCCATGGCTTCTCCCTTTCAGCCCGAAACCACCGTTGCGCCCCCAAATCGGCTGCCCACGCTGCATCAGTTCTTTGCTCCCGGCGGCTTGCTTAGCCAGGCGCATCCGAACTATGAATTCCGGCGCGGTCAGTTGCAAATGGCAGACGCCGTGGAGCGCGCCCTGGCAGAGAAGCGGCACCTGATCGTAGAAGCTGGAACGGGCACCGGTAAGACTCTAGCCTACCTGCTGCCTGTCATTCGCAGCGGCAAGCGCGTAATCATCTCCACCGGCACCAAAAATCTGCAGGAACAGCTCTTCTTTAAAGATATTCCATTTCTTGAGCAGCACCTCTTTGGCCAAAGCCAGGAGAAGCTGCACGTCTGCTACATGAAAGGTCGCGGCAATTATCTCTGTCGCCAGAAACTTTATGACCTGACCAACCAGCCGGTGCTCAACGGGCTGCAGGAGATTGAACAATATCAGCAGATCGCCGAATGGGAACAGACAACGGAAAGCGGCGACCGCGCCGAGCTGAAAGGCCTCCCGGAAAACACCCAGCTCTGGCAAAAAATTGATGCGCGCACAGAGCGCTGCACCGGGCAGAAATGCCAGCAATGGGAGCGCTGCTTCATCACGGAGATGCATCGGCGCGCCGCAGAGAGCGACATCATCATTGTGAATCACCACCTCTTTTTTGCCGACCTCGCCTTGCGCCAGTCCGGCGGGCCGGATGCCGGTGTCCTGCCCGACTTCAGCGCGGTGATCTTTGATGAAGCGCATGAACTTGAAGACGTGGCCGGAAGCTACTTTGGCGTGAGCGTAAGCAATCTGCGTTTTGAAGAGTTGGCGCGCGATATTGAAGCCACCCTACAGCAAAAGAAAGCTATTTCGCCGGGAATTATTCAGGCTGTGGCCCGTTTACGTGAACGCTCGCGCTTTTTCTTTGGACTTTTGCCGCCGGGTGAAGGACGCTCTGCTTTTACTGAACGGGAAGAGTTCCTGGAGAAAAATGGGGATGATTATGACTCGCTGATGCAATCTCTGGAGCGGATTGTGGCTGAGCTGGAGTTATTGCAGCCAAAGCCTGAGGAGATATTCAACTTCATTCGCCGCAGCCAGGAAATGCAGGCGCAGCTAGCCTTCATCATGGAATCGCAGGACAAGAACACTGTTTTCTGGCTGGAGTATCGTGGCGAGTCGCGCCGCTCGCGCAGCGGCCAGACTCACATTGTGTTGCAAGCTACGCCCATTGATGTTTCGCAGATCCTGAAGCAGACGCTTTTTGAAAACGTGGAGACTGCCATCTTGACCTCAGCCACGCTGGCAGTGGCCGGCGCTCCTGATCGCGGTAACTTTGAGTACATGCGCCAGCGCGTGGGGTTGGAACATGCCCGCGAGATGGTCGTAGCGTCGCATTTTGATTATGGGAAGCAGGCGATTCTCTATGTCCCGCCAGACATGCCAGATCCGCGTACGCCTTCTTTTGGACGCGCTGCTGCGGAGAAGATTCGCCGCGTGCTGGAGATTACCCAGGGCCGAGCTTTCTGTCTTTTCACCAGCTATGCGCAGATGAATGACATTCACGATCGCCTGCTGGGCGAGCTGCCTTTCCCAATGCTGCTGCAAGGCAGGGCGCCAAAAAGCGCGCTGCTGGAAGAGTTCCGCCTTACGCCCAACGCTGTGTTGTTCGCGACCTCATCATTCTGGCAAGGCGTGGACGTGCAGGGCGAACAGCTAAGCTGCGTGATTATTGACCGGCTGCCGTTTGCCGTGCCCAACGATCCCGTTGTAGCCGCGCGCATTCGCGCACTTGACGCGGCAGGTGGCAATGCTTTCTTTGAGTATCAGGTGCCGTCAGCGGTCATCGCGCTTAAGCAGGGTTTTGGCCGGCTGGTGCGCTCGGTGAAAGATCGCGGCGTGCTGGTGCTGTTGGATAACAGGCTGCTCAAACAGCGCTACGGCAAGATCTTTATCGACAGCTTACCAGCCTACAAGAAAACCAAAGACCTGGCTAACGTAGAGGATTTCTTTGGGACTTACTCTGAGTTTGTGTAAGCCACCTCGGCAGCTTTACTCCTTGACCACTCTCGGCCCCACGGTGGGATATTCCTCCAGGACTTCAATGATTACTTCGCGAACGGCAAACTCTTCGTGCGTGGCGTGAGATGAGGTGGTAACGCTTTGTAAGGCCACTGTGCCTGCCTCAATGTCATCTGCCAACTGGCGCAGCGCCGCAACAGCTTTGGCATTATTTAATCCGAACGCGTGCTTACCCGCACGGTCAGCACACGCGGCCGCATGGATGGGTGTTCTGCCTCCGCTAATCATGTAGGTGTCCCCTCGCTACCAAAGAACGGTCCGCGCACCATCCTTTGCTTAAGAAATTTTCGTATGAAATGGCCTAGCAACTCTTTGACCAGGCTGCAGTTGCAGAATAGCCCAAAGATCTGATTGCCATGTTGTAATAAAGGCTCGCATTGCTGCTTGCCGACAAATAGCTTATTTTCAGCTAAATACAGATGTTAAACCATTTGCCGAGCCCTAAAATGCTAGCGCCACCGTTCCCTTAACGTCCAAGTTGTGGGGCCGTGCCTGAAGCCTTTGTGCGTCCGCAAGAGACAGTGATGTAGAGATTCAGGCACGCTGCCCCTACTTCTGGCCCCCTTTTATAGACACCATTTACAATTGAATTGGTAGGGTTCAGCGCCACAAGTTAAGGGGAGAGGATGTACGAGGTTACGGTTGAAGATTCATTTGCCGCAGGACATTACCTGCGCAATTACAAGGGAAAATGCGAGAACCCGCACGGCCACAATTACAAGGTGCGTGTCACGCTCCGCGGCGCGGAGCTGGACCAAGCCGGTCTTTTGCTTGATTTCAAGGACTTAAAAGACGTAATGAAGCACGTAATCGAACGGCTGGACCACCAGATGTTGAATGAAATTGCGCCGTTTACTGAGCTGAATCCCTCGGCGGAAAACCTGGCCAAGTACTTTTTTGACCAGACAAATGGCCGCTTGCAGTCGCTCACCACCGGGCGCGTCACCGTGAAGGACGTAACTGTCTGGGAGACGGACATCACCACAGCACGATATTCGGAATAAAAAAGCCTGCTGTCACAAGTCCTAAGCTCAGGGCAGATCATCAAAATTGAATGGGCCTATCCGGCCAAATATCTGGCCGTTTTGCGATAATTTAAGTGATAGGTAGGGCAGCTAAAGCAGACTGCCCGACCATCTGAGAGAAGTAGAATTTTCGCAAAATCAGGGGTAGCTGTGACACTTGGAAAAGCAGGATCTGTCGTGCTCGTAAGTGGAGGCATGGATTCATGTGTCTGTGCCGCGCTGGCGGCGCGTGACACCGATGCTGCGGCCCTCCACGTAAGCTATGGGCAAAGGACAGAGGAAAGAGAACGCCGTGCTTTTCAGGCTATCTGTGACCGTCTGGGATTGAAGCGACGGCTTCTGGTGCGTAATGATTCGCTGAGCATGATTGGCGGGTCTGCGCTCACGGATAACAGTATTCAGGTGCCTGACGCAGGTGAGCAAATCGGGGCAACGGTGCCGGTAACGTATGTCCCGTTCCGCAACGCGCATTTTCTTTCGGCTGCGGTGAGCTGGGCGGAAGTTTTAGGAGCGGAGAAGATTTATATCGGTGCGGTTGAGCAGGACAGTTCGGGCTATCCAGACTGCCGCCCTGCGTACTATCACGCGTTTAATGCAGTCATAAAAACTGGTACGCGAGAAGGCAAGATTGCTATTGAGACCCCGCTTATCGGTATGCGTAAGGCACAGATTATTAAGCTGGGGCTGGAACTGAATGCGCCGTTTGATTTGACCTGGTCCTGCTATAGCCGTGAAGATAAGGCTTGCGGGGTGTGCGAAAGCTGCGTACTACGCCAGCGTGCTTTTGCAGAAGCGGGAACTTACGATCCCATACCCTACTTAGCGCTGGCAGGCAGGCCATAAAATATTAAGTTGAAGACGCCGGAGGCAGACGATGAAAAGGAAACTGTTGCATGTAATTATAGTGGCCCTGCTGTGCGGGCTGGGCGCTGGAACGGCATGGTCCCAGACCAGCAAGGTTGAAGGGCATATCACCAACCAAAGCAAACCAGTTCCCAATGCGCAGGTCACACTTAAAAATATTGAGAATGGCCGAGTCATCAAAATGAAGGCTGACAAGGATGGTTACTTTTTCGGCATGGCTGTTCCCTTTGGCCAATACGATCAGGAAGTTGAAGGCTCAAGCGGAGAAAAGCTCTTTGCAAAGAGAGTCCTGGTTACGGGCCAGGGCGTCAATGGCGAAGGGGCGGGAACCGATGACCTTTCAGTGGATGTCAGCTCAAGCGGAGGAGCAACGGTCAGTGATGCAGAAGTGGCAAGAATTAAGGCAGAGAATGCTAAAGCAAGCAACATCAATGCGCTAATCCGTCAATACTCAGCAGCTATCGACGCCAAAAACCTGGCCGACAAGAATTTTGAGACAGCATCTGCCAGCCTTAAGGGCAAGCAGGACCAAGCCTCTGTTGAGCAGTTGAAAACTCTCACCGATCAGCACGACGCTGAGGTGCAAAAAGACTGGACAGACGCAGAAACGGCTTTAAAGCAAATGGTGGCAGCCGATCCCACGCACTGGGATTATTACCAGGTATTAGGCGGTGCGCAGAGCAGCCTCAAGCAATATCAGGACTCGATTGACAGCCTTGAAAAAGGTATTCAGTTGGCGCAAGGAGTAGCTGGCGGCAACGCTCCCAAGGGCGGTGGCGCCAATGCCGATCCGGCAAAAGCCAAAGCCGCAATCGCCCAGATGCTGTCTGTGGAAGCCAATGATTACCTTAAGTTGAATAAGCAAAAGGAAGCCATTGCCACATTCACAAAAGCGGCGGAGATGGATCCGCATCCTGCTGTAGCCTACTTTAATATCTGCGCCACACAATACAATACCGGCAACACAGAGGGCGCTTTGACCGCGTGCGATAAAGCGATTGCCGCTGATCCCAATCGCGCGGACGCCTACTTTATAAAGGGCTCTCTTCTCATGGGGAGCAGCACCATGGACAAGGCGGGCAAACTGCAAGCCCCGGAAGGGACTGCCGATGCGTTGAATAAATACCTGCAACTTGCCCCCACAGGCGCCCATGCAGAGGACGTAAAACAAATGCTGGCAGCGATTGGGGCCAAGGTCCAGACAACCTACAGCGAGAAAAAGAAGAAATAAAGATTTAGGAGTAGTGTTCCGATAAAGAGCGGCTGCTGATGCCGCTCTTTCTTTTTCTGCAATAAAATTATGCTGTGTCCAACCCCTTGCTTCCTGATGTCCAGGTTCGTGTTGCTCTTCCCGCAGATGTTCCTGCCTTGCGCGAACTAATACAGCTTTCCGTCCGCAAGCTGCAGGCACAGGATTATTCACCCGAACAGATGGAAGCAGCCCTTAGATCAGTTTTTGGTGTAGACAGCCAACTGATTGCTGATGGCACTTATCTTGTGGCTGAAGCAGCGCTTTCCCGCAACGATTCTGCGGTGATGGAATCGCAAGAGGGGAGATCTGGTTCTGTTCTGGCGGGCTGCGGCGGATGGAGCAAGCGCAAGACGCTCTATGGCGGAGATCGCTGGAGAGAGCGCCAGGACGATCTGCTTGACCCAAGACACGATGCAGCCAAGATTCGCGCATTCTTTATCCACCCTGACTGGGCGCGGCGAGGCGTTGGCACCAAGATTCTTGACGCCTGCGAAGCGGCTGCAATGGCTGCCGGTTTTACGCGGTTTGAAATGGGAGCTACGCTGACTGGCGCGAAACTCTTTCGTGAACGAGGATATGTGCCCTTGCAAAAGATAGCTCTGGCGCTCGACAACGGAATCACTCTGCCTATCATTCACATGGAAAAACAAGCGCATCGATAGCAAGGCTCATTGCAGCTGAGCGGCGGTGCGGTTGTTATCCGAAAGAAGTCATTATCCTCTTGGAGCAGTGATGACCTAAAAGTTGTACACTGTCTGGCAAAATGAATGGTCATTCAGTTTGCTGATGGCCAGGCATTCTACGCCATGATCGCGTGTGAATACCAGGAGCACCTATGGACCTGAATCTCAGCCCGGAAGAAATCAAGTTTCGCGACGAATTACGTTCGTGGCTTGCAGCCAACGTCCCCAAAGATTGGGATGAGCGGCGCGAAGAATCGCTAGAGTCGCGTTTTGACTACCTCAAGCGCTGGCAGCACAAGCTGTATGAGGGTGGATGGGCTGGAATTTCCTGGCCTAAGGAATACGGCGGCCGTGGCGCCAGCCTGATGCAGCAGGTGATCTTCTGGCAGGAGATGGCGCTGGCCCAGGCGCCGCCGCTGGCGAACGTGCTGGGATTGGGAATCATTGGGCCGACCATCATTCATTTCGGCACAGAAGCACAAAAGAAGCGCTACCTGGCAAAAATCCTGAGCGCGGAAGAGATCTGGTGCCAGGGCTTTTCTGAGCCGGATGCAGGCTCAGATTTGGCTAACGTTCGTTGTGAGGCGCATCTTGACGGCGATCATTATGTCATCAACGGACAAAAAGTCTGGAACAGTTACGGCTGGGCCGCCGATTGGTGCGAGCTGGTTGTGCGTACCGATCCCAACGTTCCCAAGCACAAAGGATTGACCGTGCTGCTGGTGGATATGAAGTCTGCGGGTGTGGATGTGCGTCCTCTGCGGCAGATGACCGGCGAAACTGAATTCAACGAACTTTTTTTTCATGATGTGCGCGTGCCTGCCGCGAATGTGGTGGGCAAAGTGAACGAGGGCTGGAGCGTGGCAATGGGCACGCTCATGCATGAGCGCGGCACCTTTGGCGCGGGATTGCAGATCACCTACAAACGCAATATGGAGCGGCTGATTAATCTGGCGCGAACGACGCAACGCAACGGGCATCCGGCAGCGCAAGATCCAATCATCCGGCAGAAACTGGCGCAGTGCTATGCGGAAATTGAGATCATGCGCCTCAACCAGATGCGCGCCTTCAGCCGCATCAGTTCCACCGGCGTCCCGGGGCCGGAAGGGTCAATCCAGAAAATCTTTTGGAGCGAGCTAAACCAGCGCTTCCAGCAGATCGCACAAGAATTGCTGGGAGCTTTTGGGCAGCTTGAAGCCGGAGACCATCACGCTATCGACAATGGCATGTGGGCCTACGGCTACCTGCGCACGCGCGGCAATACGATTGAAGCTGGAACATCAGAAATTCAACGCAACATCATTGGGCATTTTGTGTTGGGATTGCCTAAAAGCTATTAGCAATTGATCTCTCCAACCTCAAGTTCATGTCAGTTCTACCATCAGTTGATCGTAGAGATCGATTGCCAGAGCTACTGAGTTTTCATCGGCTGGGAGTTCCGCATCAGTTTTCTCATACCGCGAATCCAGCGCTCATAGTCATTGGCCTTGTTCTGAAAGTATTTCGCTGCCTCAGGATGAGGGAGAATCAGGAATTTTTCTTCAGCCATGGCCTTCACCACGTCATCAGCAACCTGCTCCGGTTCTAAAGCACCTTCCAGTAGAAAAGCTCCACCAGCAAACTGTGCTTTGAGCAGCATGTCAGTCTTTACGCCCTGTGGGCAGAGCGCGGAGACGCGGATACCCCGTTCGCCATAGGTAACGGCGAGCCATTCAGCAAAGCCCAGAGCTGCATGTTTGGTGACCGAATATGGCGCCGATCCAATCTGCGTGAGCAGGCCGGCAGCGGAGACCGTTTGGAGCAAATACCCCTCTTTGCGGGCCAGCATCTGCGGCAGAACGGCGCGCGCGGCATAAATGTGCGCCATTACATTGATCTCCCAACTGCGCTCCCATTCGCGATTGGGCGCTTCCGGTCCACCCGCCGCTCCAATCCCGGCGTTGGAGCAGAAAATATCGACCCGGCCAAACTTTTCTGTCGCCATCGCCACCAGGGACTGGATTTCAGGTTCTTGGCTCACATCGCATTTCGCGGCAAGCCCGTTGATCTCATCGGCAACGCGAGCGGTCCCCTGCGAGTCGATATCGGCAACAATCACCGCCTGCGCGCCTTCTTTGGCAAACCGGTGGCATAGCGCCCGGCCAATGCCATTAGCGCCACCAGTCACAATCACAACTTTGCCCTGGATTTGCATGGAAAACAAAGATAGTCTCCCGAACGGGATTGTTCAAATCAGAGCAGCGCTTTATTGCAGCCGGTATTAACCTAAGGCAGGCATCATTCTTCATACTCAGGAGAGTCAAACCTTCCATGACCATGTTTGCGATTGGCGTTGATTTGGGAGGTACGAATTTACGGATTGCCGCCGTGGACGGCAACGGCAAGGTCTTGGAGAAAACCACCACCGGCACTGAGGTCGCGCGGGGCCGCGACCAGGTGATTGACGCAATGTGTGCGGCCATCCAGCAGACTGTGACCAAGCTGCGCGGCAGCGGCGATCTGGCGGGAATTGGAATTGGCGTCCCGGGGATCATTGAGTTGCAATCCGGTATGCTGCGCGAGTCGCCGAACCTTCCCGGATGGGAGGATTATCCTGTGCGCGACGAGATTGAGCGGCGATTGCAAACGACCGTGGTCTTGGAGAACGATGCCAATGCAGCCGCTCTGGGTGAAAAATGGCTGGGCGCAGCCGCCAGCGTGGATGATATGTGCATGCTCACGCTGGGCACTGGCGTTGGCGGAGGCATTGTGCTCAATGGCCGAGTATGGCACGGCATGACGGGAATGGCCGGCGAGATTGGGCATATTAATGTTGAGCCGGATGGCCCGCCTTGTATGTGCGGAAGCAAAGGATGCCTGGAGCAGCTTGCTTCCGCCACCGCAGTAAAGCGTATGGCAGTAGAAGCCGTTGCCACCGGCAAAGCGCCTGAACTGGCACGCGCTATGAATGAAGAACCGGAGTTCAGCTCCAAGGTGGTGCATCAGATGGCCATGCAGGGAGATGAACCGGCGCGGGAAATTTTCCGTCGCGTGGGCGACGCTCTGGGAATTGTGCTGGCGGACGTGATCAATATTTTTAACCTGCCCATGTATGTGATTGGCGGAGGCGTCTCCAGCGCCTGGGATGCGTTCGCCCCGCCCATGATGGAAAGGATTCGTAAAAATTCTTTCGTTTACCGCGCAACGGCTCCAGCAGAGTCTGCGCGTGGCGTGCAGGGAAACACTGTTTCAGATGATGTCCTGCCTGCG
>Ga0070741_10005947_pt1 | contig 26566 bp, 22 predicted proteins | sample Coa_R1_4_FD_66440 | JGI IMG/M metagenome (GOLD analysis project Ga0070741, IMG submission 66440) | Surface soil microbial communities from Centralia Pennsylvania, which are recovering from an underground coalmine fire - Coalmine... | ecosystem: Environmental > Terrestrial > Soil > Unclassified ... | reverse complement strand
TCCCTGACCAGATCCAACTCGCGCCGGTCCGTCGCGATCCCATGATGGGATTTCTTCTGGAAGCAGTGAAGCACGTATATGGCCTCTGGAAACTGAACAGTATAAACGGCGCGATAGGTGCTCCGGTCGTGGTCCTCGACAATCTCCATAACGCCAGCGCTTCCGAAGCCCCTTAAAGGCTTCGCATCGAGGTGTTTTTCGCCCTCTTGCGCCATCTTCAGCGCGTAACCGATATGTTTTTGGGCCAGCAGGGGGAAGCGCTTAAGGTCTTCCTTACTGCTCCGCACCCATATGATCGGCCTCACCCAAGTCCCACCCTCTCAGCCGCCCTTTGCGCCGCGCAGGATAAAGGATGGCAAGTTTACCATATATGTCAAGACTTCTATAAAACCGCCATAATTCCCAGCCATTTGTCAGGGATTCCTTTTGTTGCTCTTGCCCATTACTCCCACCTCCATCTGACCTTCTCCGCGAGCGCCTCCGCCTCCTCCGCCGCCTCGCGGTACGCCTCGACCAACTCGCCTCCCCCCTCGGCTGACCAGGGGTTATCCTCGCCGCGCGCCGCCCGCTCCAGCGCCTCGCGATAGTAAATCAGCAACCCGGGCTCGCCTTCGCGAACGAAGTTGAGCGCATGGACCAGCGCGTCAACCTGGTCGTCATGCGCGCCCGCCGGGAAATTCGCCGCCTCCTCAAGAAAATCACTCAGCCACTCCGCGCGCTCGGGCAGGAAGACCCGCCCCGCCTCGACCAGCGCCGTGACCGCGTTCGCCCGGCTGACCTTGTCCGAATCGACCCTGACCGCCGTCACCGCCAGCCGCGTCTCGACCCTCAACGCCTGTATCAGAGACTGCCCCGAAGCCTTGTCCTCGATGATGACCCGTTCCGGGTTCCACTTCGCCGCCAACACCTCGACCATCCGCCGCAGCTCGGGAAACTCGACCCGCCCCCGCCAGACATCAAGCACGTAATACCCCGCCTTCCCAACCCCGATCACGGCCGCCGCCGAGTAATCCGCCGTCTCGGTCGCTTTAAACGCGGTATCAAGCGAGAGAATGACCCGCTCGAAGCGCGCGGGCAGGGTTGACTCGTTGTAGCTGCGCCACCACTCGCGCTTGAAGATCGCGCCCTCGGCCGCGCTCGGCCGTTGCTGGTAGAGCGCCGCCCATGCCGCACCCCCGATCGCCTCCCGGATCCGCCCGAGCGCCTCCGCGCCAAAGCGCTCGGGCCACAGCGGCTCGCCCTCGGCCCTGCCCAGGACATCCCCCGCCTCGGCCAGCGCGGGCAAAGAGACAACCTCCCACCCCTCCGCCGCATGCTCCCGCAGCAACCATCCCGCCAAGTCGTCCTGGTGCCAGCGCGTCTGAATCAAAACAATCGCACCCCCCGGCTCCAGCCGCGAGTACGCGACAGACTCGTACCACCCTTGAAGAGCCTTCCGGTACGCGCTCGAGTCCGCGTCTTCACGGTTCTTAATCGGGTCGTCGATGAGCAGCAGGTCCGCCCCGCGCCCGGTCAGCGGCCCTCCCGCCCCGACCGCGTAGTACGCCCCTCCCGCCATCAGGTTAAAGCGGTGCCTCGCCGTCGAGTCGTCCGCCACGGCCGCCTTGGGGAAGATGCGCTGATGCAGCGCGTCGGTCATGTGATTCCTGACCCTTCTCCCAAAATCGGTCGCCAGTTCCGCGCCGTAACTCGCCGCGATGACCGAGCGCTCGGGATGCCGTCCCAAGTACCACGCGGGGAAAAGCTCCGAGCAGAGAAGCGATTTGCCGTGCCTCGGCGGCATGAAGACCATTAACCGGTCGATCTCGCCGCGCTCGACCGCCTCCAGCCTCCCGATGAGCAAGCGGGTATGCCTCGCGACCCTGAACCGCCTCCAGACAAGCGCCGCGTATGCCGCGAGATGCTCCCTCGCGAGCCCGACCGCCCTTGCCGCCGTCTCCCGCCTCTTCTCGCCCGTTCCCACAGACATCGCAGTCTCCCCTATATCTCCCTCGTACCTTCGCGCTCCAGCTTCTGGACGCCCCGAGAAACTGACCCAACATGGGGCAAATCCGGGGGTGTTTTACGCCGATGGGCGCGGCCTTGCTCAACGAACCGAGCCCGCTCCTCCTCGCTCATCGCCTCCCATCTCTCCCGCATTTGAGCCCGCCGCCTGTCCCGAGCCACCTCCGACGCCTTCAGCCCGCCGGTCTTAAGCACCCCGGGATACCTCGCCGCGATCGCCTCCCTGGTCCGCCGGGTCGCCCTGCACTCTTCCTCACCCTCAAGCCCGACCCGCTTCTCCATGTCGGGGTCGAGCGGACAAAGCGGAGCCGCACACCGCTGAAAGCTCGGACACTCCCGAGCCGGATACACGTACCTACCCATCCTTCCCATCGTCCTTCCCATCCACGACCTCGACCGCTCGCTCGGCCGCCTCGGCATCGACCGCCATCGCCGCCGCAAGGTCGAAGTCAGCCTTCCGCCCGGTAGCCTTGATCGCCATCCGCGCGGCCGGAGTCATGCCCAGTTCCCGCGACAAGACAATCTGCGTTCCGCGAAGCCGCCGGTAATCATCCAGGAGCCGCCTCGCCTCACCCTTGCCGTTCATGAAGCCGCCCGCCTTAAGTTCCGCGTAGACCCGAGCCGCCAGCAGCTCCATCTCCGCCCACGCCCTCATCGCCGGATAGTCCGCCTCCTCAAGCCACGGCATCGCCAGCCGCATCCTCCGCACCAGCCTCTGCACCGCCCGGTCCCTCAGCCGAAGTCCGTTTCGAGACTTCACGTAGAGCCCGTGCTTGAGAGTCTGAACTTCGCGCTTCGACAGATTCACAATCCGCTCCCAAGGTTGGCACCGCTTTGGCACCGATGCCGCAAGCCCTCGAAATCACAAGCAAATTCAAGGCGTTTCTGATTATCTATCAGCGGGCACCCCCGCTCGGCCGCTCCACCAGCCACCCCGCCAGCCCTCTCTCCATCCGCGCACCGCTGGAGCCGCATCGGTGCCACAACGGTGCCAGACCAGGACGCACAACCAGCGCACTCAGCCGCACTAGGAAAACAAACAGTCACTTGGAAACCCCTGATTTGTGTGCTGGTTTAGCGTCTTGGTGCGTGCTGGTGAGGTTGGAGAGGGTACTCTTAATCAGCGGGTCCGGAGTTCGAGTCTCCGACGGCGCACCAAGAGATCTGTTCTGTCGAAATCAAAGCACCGCAGGCGCACAAGGGTGATCATCGCCGGCGCCAACCTACGATGATCCCTGTAACGCCCGCTGCCACACTGATACCGGCTTCGCCACCCAATCTCTCGCTCACCGCCGGCGGCAGCCATTTTCTGCCGGGACTTCGCCCAGCAGGCGGATGCCGAAGGCTGGTTCGCTCCTATCCCCTCGGACCGCCGGTCCTTTTGTTGGGCACATGCCGCGCGGACACCAAGACCACGGAGACCGAGAAGTTGCGGATTCATGCCGCAGATTGCGGCCTCAGAGCATCAAGATCAATACAAGGCGCGCTCCGCCTTCAGTCGCGGTCTGCTTTGGGCGGCGCGCATTTCGGACACTGGTGGTCCGCGACCACCTGCACTATGCTCTTGCCCACTGCGGCGGGTTCGAGAACACAATCCGCACTTCAACCGCCCCGAGACCGGTTCCACGATACGGCAGATCGCCGAAACCTGACCAGAGCAAGGGACCGGAGGCGCAGCGAGGATCACTTTGGACAAATTCGACAGGGTATTCTGGAGCAAGGTAGCATATCTCATCAAGCTTTACTGGTTGTCGGGCCAGCGTCGCAACGGAGTAAAGCTTCTCGCCTGGGTCGCAATATTGAGTGGATTGGGAATTGCGCTGAATGCGTATAGTTCCTATCTGAATCGCTATTCGACCGACGCGCTCGTGGGGAAGCATCTGCACCACTTTTATCATCTGATGCTGTTCTGGGTGGCGGTGGTGGCGCTCGGGGTATTTGCCAGGGTGGTTGGATACTATGTCGGCAGTCTGCTCTATATCGAATGGCGGGAATGGCTGACGCATTTCTTTGTCGATGCGGGATTTGCGCATCGCGCGTTTTACCGGATGGGCACGGTAGGCAAGGTCGACAATCCCGACCAGCGCATCAGTGACGACCTGAGTTCGTTTGTCGCTTCGACGCTGACGTTAAGCACGACGGTTGTGTTCGCGCTCACCGGCGTCGCCACCTACTTCGCGATTCTGTGGTCGATCTCTGCAGCCCTGGCCCTGAGCCTGGTGGGGTACGCGATCGTGGGGAGCTACTTTTCGGTCGTGATCGGGCGGCGGCTGGTCAGTCTCAACTACTACCAGGAGCGATACCAGGCGGACTTCCGATTCGGCCTGGTGCACGTGCGCGACAACGTCGAACCGATCTTCATCTATGGCGGCGAGGAGCACGAGAGCAGGCAGTTGCACGATCGGTTCAAAAAGGTGGTCGCGAATTTCAAGGACCTGATCCTGTGGAAGCGCAATCTTGGTTTCTTCACGGAATCGTACGATGGAGTGGCGGCGCTGGTCCCGTACTGGTTTCTTGCGGCGACCTACGCGAGCGGCCATCTGCAATTCGGGCAGGTGGTCCAGGCGGCGGCGGTTTTCATGTCGCTGCATGCCTCGCTCTCCTTGATCGTGTCGAATTTTCCTTCGCTCGCCGAATACGCGAACGTGGTCGTGCGCCTGAGCGAATTCCTCGAACAGGCGCGCGCGGCCGAGGCTTCCGAGAGCGACGGCCGCGCCCGGATAGAAATCGCCGAAGGGCCGCGCGTCGGCTTCGAACATCTGAGCGTGCTCACGCCGCGCGGCGACCGCACGCTGATCAGCGACCTGACCGCCGACGCAAGCGCGCTCGAGCCGTTGCTGATCCAGGGACCGAGCGGAACCGGCAAGACCTCGCTGATGCGTGCGATTGTCGGGATCTGGCGCGAGGGCGGCGGCAGGGTGATGCGCCCGCCGCTTGGGGATGTGATGTTTCTTCCCCAGCGCCCCTACATGATTCTCGGCACTCTGCGCGACCAATTGACCTATCCGCGCGCGGCGGATGCGAGCGACGAGCAACTGCTCGAAATCCTGGGCGCGGTGAACCTCGCCAATCTGCCCCAGCGGTTCGGCGGCCTCGACGTGGAGATGCATTGGGCGGATGTGCTCTCGCCCGGCGAGCAGCAGCGCCTTGCCTTCGCCCGGCTGCTGCTCAATCATCCGCAGTACGCGTTTCTCGATGAGGCGACGAGCGCGCTCGATGTTGACAGCGAACAACTCGTGTACAGGTTGTTGAACAAGCAACGGATTCCGTTTCTGAGCTCCGGCCATCGTCCCACGCTGCTCAAGTTTCATCGCAACGTGCTGAAGCTGTCTCCGGATCGCACTTGGACGCTCGAACCAAGCGCGGAGTACGATACTCTAAGCAGCGCGGCATAGAGGCGGTCGGCATGAAAGATCTCAGGGGAAAAACCGCGGTCGTGACCGGTGCGGCCAGCGGCATCGGCAAGGCCCTGGCGGCCAAGGCGATCGCGCAAGGGATGAACGTGGCGCTCGCGGACATCGAGCAGGCGGCGCTGGAGAAGGCGCGCGAGGAACTCGGACGCGGTGATGCCAAAGTCATCGCGGTGCCAACCGATGTGTCGCAGGCTCAGGCGATCGAGAGACTTGCGCACGAAACCATCGCGGCGTTCGGGAGCGTCGATCTTCTGTTCAACAACGCTGGCGTCGGCGCAGGCTCGACCATATGGGAGAGCACACTCGAAGACTGGACCTGGGTGATGGGGGTGAACCTGTGGGGCGTGATTCACGGGATCCGAACCTTCATACCCATCATGCTGAGACAGAACCGGCCCGCCCATGTCGTCAACACCGCCTCGATCGCGGGTCTCGTGCGGGGCCATCACAGCGCTTCGTATGCGGTCACCAAGCATGCGGTGGTCGCGCTCACCGAGCAGCTCGCGATCGAACTTGAGCGGATCCACGCGCCGATCAAGGCCTCGGTGCTGTGCCCGAGCTGGGTGCGGACGCGAATAAACGAATCCGGACGCAATCGGCCTCGGAACCTTCGCAATGCCGCCGAAGCGCAGCCGACGCCCGAGATGATAAGGCGATGGGAGCAGTTGCGCGACGTGATGACGAATGCGACACCGCCGGAGGAAATCGCGGATGTGGTGTTCGAAGAGGGTATCCGCCAGGGCAGGCTCTACATCGTCCCGCACAAGGAAACCGCCGCGTACATCAAGGACCGCTTCGATGCCATCATGAAGGACGTGTAGTGGTATCGCGCGCCGGAGGTCGAAGGAGGCGGCCATGAAGAGGGAAGTCACGATCTGGAGCGAAGGAACGCGGATGGCGGGGGATTTGTTTCTGCCCGACGATCTGCGCGATGGAGAGAAGCGGCCGGCGATACTGCTGTGTCACGGATGGGGCGGTCCCAAGTCGCATCTCAGCGCCACTTACGCGCCGTTTTTCTGCGAGGGAGGTTTTGTTTGCCTTACCTTCGATTACCGTGGATGGTTCGAGAGCGATGCTCGAATAGCCACTTTTGAAAAGCATCCGGCGCCCGACGCGGAGGGATTTGTTACGGTGCGGGGGAAGCCGATGCGGGAGATAGTCGATCCGCTCGACCAGAATCGCGACATCAACAACGCACTTGATTTCCTGATCGGACAGCCGGCGGTTGATTCCTCGCGAATCGGGCTGTGGGGTTCGAGCTTCGGCGGCGGCCACGTCCTGTATGTCGCCGGGCACGATCCACGCATAAAGGCGGTGGTTTCGCAGGTTCCAGGCATGGGTGCGGCGGCGGATGACGAGGGATTCGTGATGCCGGCGCCAGAGGTGCAACAGCTCGCCAGCGCTATGGCTCGGGGCGACATCCGGGAACTGCCCCGGCCGAAAGGCCAGCCCGAATCACTCCGGGGCATCGGGGATTTCAGGACGATGTGGCGTTACCGCCCGCGGGTCGCCGCCCGCAACATCCGGGTCCCCACCCTCATCATTGACCAGGAAGACGAAGAATACGGCGGCCGCGAGAATTCGGGTCTGGCGGCAAAAGATGCGATCCCTCCCACTACGATCGTAAAGTATCACGTGTTTCCGGGCACCCACTACGACATCTACGACAAGAACTACCGCGCCAGCGCGAAAATGGCCCGCGACTGGTTCATCGAGCATCTGATGCCGCGCGCCTCGTGACAGCGCTGCGGAGCGCGGAAGCTGTGCGCTTCTCAGGTCGGCGCCGACTCGACGCGCCAATCGTGCTCTGAAACCAGTAACGCGCCAGTCTGTTTGGACGTGCGCGCCGGCGGTTCGGGAAACGAGCAGCCGGAGGGCGTCTATTTGGCTGCCTGATGGAACGGTCCTGGGCGCATCGCCTCCCCGAACGCACGCGAAGAACCGAAAGGCGCAGCCGGAGCGGCGGGGCAAACGCACGGCGGTGAGCGGCGAATCTTGACGTTCATTGCTGACTCATGGTAGATGCTACGTCGTCTGAGAGTCATTTCAGGAAATACGAGCCGAACAGCCAGATGAAGCCTGTGGAGTTCAGGCGCGCCGGGAGTGTCGGACTCGCGGTGATCCTGTGCCTGTTGCCCGCGGTAAGCTGATCAACCAGGCTTGGGGCGTGAGTTGCATGGCAATTCCTCCCCCGCCATGGCTTCGACGCGCTTCGGCCGCCGTTTCGCGAGGTTGCCCGGGTGTTTCGGGTTTGCTACAGGCTCGGACGTGCGTGGCTGTTATCGCCGTTGAAACAGACCAGGAGTGTTGAGTGTGCTGACCGCTGCCGAACAGCTCGAGCATCTCGAGCTGATTGCCGACCATGCCGGACTGAAGCCTCCCGAGATCGCTCTTCCCGAGTCGCATCATATCGTCGTCCATCGGATGCGCTTTCACTACCTGGACTGGGGTGCGGCGGGGCGGCCGCCGATCCTGTTTCTTCACGGCGGAGGACTCAACGCGCACACGTGGGACGTGATTTGCCTGATGCTGCGGCGCGAGTATCACTGCCTTGCGCTCGATCAGCGCGGCCACGGCGACAGCGAATGGGAGCCCACTGCGGACTACAGCCATGAAAGCCAGGTGCGCGATGTCGAAGGTTTCATCGACAAGCTTGAACTGCGGCGCCCGCTGATCGTCGCGCATTCGATGGGCGGTTTTGCGGCGCTCGGCTATGCGCTGAAACACGCCTCGCGCCTTTGCGGCCTGGTGCTGGTCGATGTCGGACCCGAACTCAATTTGAGCGGGTCAAGGCGCATCCGCGACTTTCTAAGCCAGGATCGCGTGCTGGATTCGGTCGATGCGTTCGTGGAGCGGGCGATGGCGTTCAACCCGCGGCGAAATCCGGTGTTGCTGCGCCGCAGCCTTCTTCACAATCTGCGCCAACTGCCCAACGGCAAATGGACATGGAAGCACGATCCGAACCGGATGGCGATGGCGGGCGATTTCGTGAAGGAAAGGCTCGCCCGGGCGCGGCAGATGCTGGAAGAAATCGACAGGATAACCTGTCCGACCCTGGTCCTGCGCGGCGATCGAAGCGATGTCTTCACCGATGAGAACGCATCGAAACTCGCCGCCGCGCTTCCAAACGGCCGATGGGTGAGAGTTCCGGACGCGGGCCACACGATTCAGGGCGACAACCCGGCGGGACTGCTCGACGCGCTGAGGCCGTTTCTCAGGGAAATCGGCATCTGACCGGCGCGGCCGCCTCGAATCCTGCGCCGCAGGTTCAGCTTGCGCCGATGCGCAGGCGCGCGCGCAGAACGAAATGATAGGACAGATGCGGTATCGGCTCGGTCTCGAATCCTGCTTCGGCAAGACGGGCGCGTGCCTCGGCGACAGTATGCGTGTGATCGCGCGGAGGGCCGGTCGGTCTTTCGATGTCGCTGTCCCAGTCAACTATCAGCGCCCGGCCCGCCGGCTTTAGAAGCATCGCCATCTCGCGAAGCGGTTCATCGCCGACTTCGTGAAGGACGTTGATTGCGAGAATCCGGTCGGCGGCGCCCATCAACGAGCCAATCTCGTCGGTGAGCATCGGATGCACGTTTCCCAGCTCGCGGATCGCCGGCTTCGCCTTCATCAGATCGATCATTCCGGGCTGCTCGTCGAGGGCGATCACCTTGAGGTCGGGGCGGCGCCGTGCGAGCTCGATCGAGAACGCGCCGGTGCCGGCGCCGAAATCCACCACGACGCCATCGCAGGGAGCATCGAGGGCGGCAAAGATCGTGTCCGGCGGCAGGAACGCGAACCTTGCGGGATCGTCGAGCAACGCGGCGCGCGACGGATCGAAGGCCCGGGGCTGCTTGGCGCCTTTGCGGCGATGCGAGTGGCCGGAGTCGTGTTTCGATGGCATCGGCAATCTCCCTTGAAACCGCGGGCGGCCGTTTCTCCAACCCTGCCATCATCCCGACCTCCAGGAAAGCGTTTGACATCGGGCGCCGCGCGGCCTAGAAGTCGAACATGTTCAAGCTTGAACATTTTCATTCACAAGTGAAGGGATGAAGACGATGGAGGCGCGATCGCGGGTGCGGATGGCTCGGGAAGGGCGCAGGGAGCGCAACAAGGCCGAGATGCTCGCGCGCATCAAGCGCGCTGCGCGCGCGCTGTTCAGCCGCCGCGGCGTCGAAGCGACCACCATCCGCGACATCGCAGAAGCCGCCGATATCGGCCTCGGCACGATGTTCTCCTACGCCGCCAACAAGCAGGAACTGCTGGTGATGATCTTCCTCGACGAGGTCGATCCCGCCGTCGATCGCGCGCTGGCCGCGGTGCCGGAGCGGCCGCTGCTTGACCAGGTGACGCACGTCCTCGGCTCCATCGTGGCTCATCATCAGGACAATCCCGCGCTGGCGCGCGTGTTCGTGAAGGAGACCCCGTTCATCGACGGGCGCCGCTACGGGCTTGCGGGCTTCATGGCGAAGCTGCTGGCGGGGATGGAGCATTTGATCGAGCGGGCGAAGGAGCGGGGAGAGCTTGAGCGGGGGGTGCCGGCGGCGACGCTCGCGCGCAACCTGTTCGGACTTTTCTTCCAGCAACTGCAGATATGGCTTGGAGCGCCGAATCCCCGGCCGCGGTTCGACTACGGCCGGCTGCGCGAGTCGCTCGAGCTTCAGTTGTGCGGGCTGCGGCGGACAGGAAGGCGCGGCCCCGGAGATCCGGATGCGCCGGGAAAAGATGAATCAAGGCGGCGGGCTGGAAAAAGCGCGCGAGGCCGGCGGCGAACGCACGCCGTGTCGCGGGTGTAGGGAGCGCGCCCACCGCCAATCGGCAGGGAGAGTTCGATGGTTATGGGAAGCGAGGGCGAGGGAAACGGCGCGCGGGCTTCGGCAGGTCCGCGTCCGCTCAACGGAAGCGAATACCTCGAGAGTCTGCGCGACCGCCGTGAGGTGTGGATCTACGGCGAGCGGGTCAAGGACGTGACCACCCATCCGGCGTTTCGCAACACGGCGCGGATGCTCGCGCGGATGTACGACGCGCTGCACGATCCGGCGCGCCGGGAAATTTTGACGGCGGAAACGGACACCGGCAGCGGCGGCTATACGCATCGCTTCTTTCGTGCGGACCGATGCGCCGAAGAAACGGTGGCCGCGCGCGACGCGATCGCCGAGTGGGCAAGGGTTTCATGGGGATGGATGGGGCGGTCGCCCGACTACAAGGCGTCGTTTCTTGCCACGCTCGGAGCGAACGCCGACTTTTACGCGCCCTACCAGGAGAATGCGCGGCGATGGTACCGGATGGCGCAGGAGAACTGCTACTTCATGAACCACGCGATCGTGAATCCGCCGGTCGATCGCAGCCTGCCGCCGAGCGCCGCCAACGACGTTTTCGTGCACGTGGAGAAGGAGACCGATCGCGGAATAGTCGTGAGCGGAGCGAAGGTGGTCGCGACCGGTTCCGCGCTGACCCATCATAACTTCATCGCCTACTACGGCGGAATTCCGATCGATCGCCCGGATCAGGCGGTGATCGCGATGATCCCGATGGACACGCCGGGGCTCAAGCTGCTGTGCCGGACGTCGTACGAGATGACGGCGGCGGTGATGGGGACGCCGTTCGACTATCCGCTGTCGAGCCGGCTCGACGAGAACGACGCGATCCTGGTTTTCGATCGCGCGCTGATTCCGTGGGAGAACGTGTTCGTGTACCGCGACGTGGAGAAGACCAACGCGTTCGGTGGGCGTTCGGGATTTTCGCAAAGGCTCGTGCTCCACGGATGCACGCGGCTTGCGGTCAAGCTCGACTTCATCGCGGGATTGCTGATCCGGGCTTCCGAGATCACCGGAGCCAAGGGCAACCGGTTCGCGCAGATGCAGATCGGCGAAGTGCTGAACTGGCGCCATCTGCTCTGGGCGCTCAGCGATGCGATGGCGCGCGGAGCGGAGCCCTGGCATCAGGGGACGGTTCTTCCGAACGGGCGGGCCGGGGCCGCCTACCGGATGGCGGCGCCGCTGGTTTATCCGCGAATCAAGGAGATCGTCGAGCAGACGATTTCGAGCGGGCTCATCTATCTGAACTCGAGCGCGAAGGACTTCGGCAATCCGGAGATTCGCCCGCTAATCGACAAGTATCTTCGCGGGTCGTTCGGCCAGGATGCGCACGCGAGGGCCAAGGTGATGAAGCTTCTGTGGGATGCGATCGGAACCGAGTTCGGCGGACGCCACGAGCTCTACGAACGCAACTACGCGGGTAATCACGAGAACATCCGGCTCGAAAGCTACTTCGCGGGCGAGGCCGGCGGGTTCAACGAGGAACTGAAGGACTTCGTTGGAGATTGCATGAAGGATTACGACCTCGACGGCTGGACCGCGAGCGACCTGGTGAACCCCTGGGATGTCAACGTCATCCGCGGCGGAGCGCGGTCGTAGCGGGCGGCCGGGGCGGGGGCGATCCTTTCCCACCCCGGCGCGCTTTCGTGGTACAAAGGCGTCGAGAGCGGCGGCCAAATCGGCCGGCGCAGGGAAGCCTTCCGCAATCGAAAGGAGAGACGCCATGATTCCTCGCGGCATCATCTCGGCAGACGGTCACGTATGCGAACCGCCCAACTGCTACGTGGATTTCATCGATCCGAAATTTCGGGACGTTGCTCCGAGGATGGTGGAGCAGGCCGACGGCACCGAGGCATTCGTCGTGCACGGGATGAAGCGGCCGTTCGCGATCGGATTCATCGACGGCGCTGGGTTGAGCGTCAGGGAAAGGATGGAGCGGGCGAGAAGGATCAAATTCAGCGATATCCGCCAGGCCGCGTACAGCGGGCGGGCCCGGGTTGAGTATATGGATCGCGACGGAATCGCCGCGGAGATCATCTACGCATCGATCGGGATGGGCCTGTGCATGCATCGCGACCCCGCGTACAAAGACGCCTGCATGAAGGCATACAACCGATGGCTGCAGGCGATGTGTTCGGAGGCTCCGGAGCGGGTATTCGGCCTTGCTCAGACCGCGGTGCTCGACGTTGACAGCGCGATCGACGACTTCCGCACGGCGAAGGAGATGGGGATGGTCGGGATGATGATGCCGGGGCATCCGGTGTACGAGGATTACGACCATCGCGACTACGATGCGCTGTGGGAATGTGCGGAGGACCTGGGGCTGCCGATCTGTTTTCACATCCTGACCTCGCGTGAAGGGAGCCTGACGATGCCGCATCGCGGGCACGAGATGAACAACTTTCTGGCGATCATCAGGGCGGTGCAGGACGTGGTCGGATTGTTCGTTCTGGGCGGCGTGTTCGAGCGTCATCCGCGGCTGAAGCTGGTGTGCGCGGAGGGGGACGCGGGCTGGATGCCCCATTACATGCATCGGATGGATCACGCGGCGCGCTTCAATTCCGAGAACGGAATAATCAAGGGGCTTTCGAAGCTTCCCGGCGAGTACATCAAGAGCAACGTCTGGATGACCTTCCAGGACGATCCGACGGCGTTCAACTCGCTCCACCAGATGCCGTATACGCAACTGCTGTGGGCGAGCGATTTTCCGCATACCGACTCGACCTGGCCGCGTTCGCGCCAACTGCTGGCCGAGCATACCGCCCATCTGAGCGAGGAGCAGCGGCAGGCGATCATGCGCGACAGCACGGCGCGGCTGTTCGGACTGCCGGCGGGCAACGAGTCCTGGCGGATGAACTGATCGCCGCGCGCGTCACCGATAACAGCCCTCCAGCAGGGCGGAGGCATCATGATTCCATTGCTGTCGCTCGAGGAGGCCAGGCGGCGCGGAGCCGAAGCCGGAATCCCGCAGGATCTCGCGGGCGTCAACGCGTTCAGGAGCCTGCTTCAAAACGTCCCCGTTGCTGGCGCGATCGGAAAGCTTTTGACGACGCTTCTGTTCGAAGGGTCGCTCGATGCGCGGTTGCGCGAGCTGGTGATATTGCGCACCGGATGGCGGTCGGGGTCGGAGTATGAATTCTGCCAGCACGTGGCGGTCGCGCGGCGGCTCGGCATTTCCGACGAGGATATCCTTGGTGTGCGGGATCCCGAATCATGCCGGTCGTACAAGGACCTTGATCGCGCGGTCATACGGCTGACGGACGCGCTGCTCGAGGGCACTGAGATTCCCCCCGATCTGTGGGAAAAGCTGAGCCGTACCTTCGCTCCGCCCCAGCTCGTCGAGCTTTTGGCGGTGACCGCGAACTGGCGCTTCTTTGCGCTGTATCTCAAGGCGGCGGAGGTTCCGCTCGATTCGGGAGTGCCGGGATGGCCCGAAGGACGCGCTCCCGTATCGCGGCGCTAGTTGTCGGAGGCGAGCCGTCCCAGGGTCTTGCGACACTGAGCGGCCCTGGCGCGTTCGCCCGCGCGATCGCAGAAGGAGGCCAAGGCCGCCAGCGAGTCGCGGTCGTAGGGATGCCGCTCGAGCGATCGCTCCAGGATATCGATAGCGCCCCTGACGTCGCCGGCATCGCCCGTCGCGACCGCGTAGATGTAGGCATAGCGGGCGCTGGACGGATCGGCGCGTGCGGCGGAGGCGAAGAGCGCAAGCGCCTGCGACTTGTGCCCCGTCCGCACCTTCAAAAGACCCATCGCGCAAAGCACCGGCGCATCGTTCGGGGATCGACGCATCGCTTCCTCCAAAACCGCCTCGGCCCGATCGTCCCGGCCAAGCATGCGATACAGATCGGCAAGGTTGACGGCCGCGGGACTGAAGGAGGGGTCTAGCGACAGTGCGGTCTTCAGGTCCGCCTCGGCTTTTTCGACCTGGCCTTGCCGGGCGAAGAACGCGGCCAGGTTCATCAAAGCTTCAGGCCGATCGGAGTTGAGTTGCTCGGCGGCGATGTATTCGTCGGAAGCGCGTTTGAGAGGTGCGCGGAGCGCGTCCGGAACGGCGGGGGGCGGCGCGCCGGCGAGTGAATCGGCCGCGGCGATTCGCACCACGCGCACGGGATCTTCCAGCAGCGTGAGGATCACCGCGGATTCGGTATCGGGGCGGACTCCGGAGAGAGACTGCGCCGCGGCGCGCCTGACGAGCGCCGAAGGATCTTCAGCGGCTCGGCGAAGCATATCGGCATCGAGAGCGCCCATCAGAAGAATGGCGCTGGCGCGCGCGATCGCAGGTTGAGTGCTGTCGGCGGTCAGGCGGCGCAGGGTCCCGCGGGCGCCGGGCGCTCCGATCCTGCCCGCGTAAAGCGCCGATGCGAAGCGCTGGAATCCGCGGTCGGGGGCCGGGTACCACGCCCTGATCCGGGCATCGGCCCACTGCGCAGTCCTGTCCGCGTGGCAGGTGTTGCACGCGTTGGGGACGCCGAGCGAGGCGGAGAGATCGGGCCGGGGGACGCGGATGCCGTGGTCGCGGCGCGGATCGACGACCATGTAGGTCCGCCGCGGCATGTGGCATTCGACGCATCGCGCTCCCGAAGAGCCGGCTGGATGGAAGTGATGGCGGGGATTGTCGTAGCGGTCCGCGCGATGGCATCGCGTGCACAAGGAATTGCCCTCGGCGCGCAAAGAGGCGGTGTGGGGATCGTGGCAATCGCTGCACGAAACGCCGGCATTGAACATCCGGCTCTGGATGAAGGATCCGTATTCGTAGTCTTCGGCTTCAATCTGGCCGTCGGGGAAGTACACGCCTTCATCGAGCATCGCGACGCGATAGTCATCGCCGATCCGCTGTCCGTGAGGGTAGTCCTCATGGATCTCGCCGCGGCGCGAGTGGCATCGCGCGCACAACTCGACCTGGTTCGAATTGTGCGGAGGCGAGTCGGGGCGAACTTCGCCGCTTGCCGGATCGGTGTGCCATCCGATCTTCGAGGCCCGGCCGAGATTGACTGTGAGTCCATCGCCGATGGCGCCGCGGGCGCCGGCCTTCGCCGATGCCGAATGGGCTGAGCCGGGGCCGTGGCACGCTTCGCATCCGACCGACACTTCGTCGTACGAAGTCGCGTATGAGCGGGTTGCGGGATTGTAGTTCTTGCGAACGTTGGTCGAGTGGCAGTCGGCGCACATGTAGTTCCACGTCTGATCGATCGCGGTCCAGTGGGAGGCGTTGCTGCGATGCCCGACGGAATCGGGATACAGAGCGAACCATCGATGCCCACCCGCGGCTTTGGGCCGCGAGTCCCATGCGATGCCGAAGGCCTGCAGGCGCCCGCCTGGAAATTCCACCAGATATTGCTGGAGAGGCGAGACGCCGAACGTGAACCCGACCTCATAGTCGTGCATCACGCCGTCGGGGCCATCGGCGCGGATCATGAACCGTCCGTTTCCGCGGAAGAAGGTGATCGTGACGCCGCCGAGGGTAAGGCTGGTTCCTGAAAAATCGCCAAGCACCGTGGAGTCGCTCGCCGGTTGCATGGCCAGTTGATGATGCGATCCGAGCCATTGGCGGAACTCGGACGGATGGCACCGGCCGCAGGCGGTTGAACCGATGAAGGAAACTGGGGCCGGACGGCGTGGAGCCGTCGCCGGGAGCTGCCGCTCGCTTCCGTGCCGCCGCGCGAAGACGGCCGCTCCCAGTGCGATCGCCGCGAGAATGGCAACCGAGATGGCGGCGCGCGGCCGCGCGGGCGAAGAGAAGTGGCCTGGCTTGAGGCTTCGCACGGCGGCCGGTGCTTTCGACGGATCCTTTCCTTCCTAGTTCATCGGAGGTCGAAGGCGCGCGTGCGGCCGCATTGAGCGGCTAGCCGGGCGCCGGGCACGCTCCGAAGCTCGCCTCGATAGTATCGAGGTCGGCGTTGTTCGTCAGGCCATCCTGATTGACGTCAGCCCAGCTCGAAAGTCCGCCCGACAGCGACGAGTACATCGTCCACTGATCGACATCGAGATCGTTGACCACGCCATCGAGATTGATGTCGGACGGGCAGGAAGGCTGCGATGCGATGATCGCGTTGTATGTCGCCATCAGGGCGTCGAAGTTCTTTTGCTGCTCGGGAGTAAGCGGGTTGCCGCTATTGAGCAGGTCCGAATCGGCGGTGTCGAGCTCGGGCGTCGGGACTTCCTCGTTGATCTCATAGAACTCGGTGCTGGTGCTTGCGGCGCAGGCGTTCGTGTCCTTGTCATACGACTGGTACTTGTTGATGACGAGCTTGTAGCGGTCGTTGCGGACGCCGTAGGCCTGAAGCGGGTAGATGTCGGTGATTACGGTTTGGCTGTGATCGTGCTGCCATATCGCCACGTCGCAGCACATCGCGAGTCCTTCGGGCGGTATTCCCTGGGTGGCAGGGTCGGTGGCTCCCGCTCCCCACCATACGCCGTTGTTGTCCTCGCATACGCCCTTGGTGGGCGCGATCTGGGTGCAGGTGGTGGTTTGGTACACGCACGGCCCGTTGATCGCGCCGTTCGCGTGCAGGTTGGTGCCGATCTCCGTGTAGTTGGTTTTGCGGATGCTCGCCTGCCGCGGATTCTTCAGATACGGCAGCATCGGCCGCGAATCCACGGTAATCGGGACCTGCTTGTGCACGTCGATTCCGGCGAGCTCGGCAACGAGCTGGTAGAGGTCGACGATATTCACCATCGCGCCGACCTTGCGTCCGGGGCGCGCCACGGCGGGTCCGGCGACGATCCCGGGCACCCACACCCCGGTCTGATAGGCGGTGGATTTCGCGCGATTGATGTCGAATGGCTGCTTCACGACGGCGCCGTTGCTGCCGTTGTCGGTGACGAAGATCACGTAGGTGTTGGATGCGCGCGGATTGTAGAGCAGGTCTCCGTTGGGAGCGCGCGTCGCCAGCCCGAGTTCGACCATGAAGCGGCCGACTTCGAAGTCGAGCGCCTCCTCCATCTGGTTGCTGATGATTCGTTGATCGAGGTTGGAAGCGCAATCGAGGTTGCTCGAGTCGGGCTCGTTGGAAGGCAGGAGTTGGCTCGGCGGCTGCATCACCGGCGCATGAGCGGTGGCGAAGCTCAGCACCGCCATCCACGGCCGATCCGCCGGCTGCTTCCCGATCCACGCGAGGGCGGCATCGACGGGCTCAATCCCGCGAAAGGTGCGGGCGCGGGGATCGGTCAGCGGGAGCTTTTCGACCATCCCATCCTCATGGTTGATGACCAGCGGCGAAACGTAGTGCCCGCTTAGCGCTTTGAAATTGATGTAGCCCGGAGCGGGGTTGTTGCAGGGCTGGTTCGGATCGAAAATTCCGCCCGAATCCAGGCAGACTCGCCCGGGCGCTTCGGCGCCGGTCTTGTTGAGGACCGCACAGGTGCCGTCGCCCTTGTAGCAAGCTCCAGAGTCCGCCCCGCCGTGGGCGGCATCGCGAACGAACCCGCACGACCAGGTGCCGAGCGGCGCGACCCCGCCGGCGCTGGTATCGATCGAGGAAGGATCGCCCGTCTCGTCGAGCCATCCCTCGAAGTAGTCGAATCCCACCGATTGCACCATCCCGAGGCCGTAGGGATTGTTGGCCTGGATCCCGAGGTGATACTTGCCGAAGAGGGCGCTCGTATAGCCGCGCTGCTTGAGCAGTTTCGGAAGCGCGTATTCGCTGGGATTGACCATGTAGTTGGCAAGATCGTTGTTGCCGAGCGCCGTCATTACGTGCGTTCTGAGCGGGTAGCGCCCCGTGAACAGGGCGGCGCGTCCATTGGAGCACGCCGGCATCGCCCACATGTTATGAAACCTGATGCCGTTTTCGGCGATCGCGTCGATATTGGGGGTCGAGGCCGGGGTGGAGCCTCCGTAACCGAACAGGCTCCATTGGTCGATGCCGATATCGTCCATAATGACGAGGACGATGTTGGGCGGCTGGGACCCCGCGGTTGACCCGGAACCGGAGCTTCCGCCGCCGCATCCGGCGAACAGGATCGCGATGAAAATCAGGATTCCGGCGCGCACAAGGGGGCCGGGCGATTCGATCGGACGTTTACAGCGATGCAAGGGCGAACGCTCCTTTCTTTTCGGACGGGCGGAGTGCGCGCGAACCGACGCTTCGGGAGATTATTACAGTTAGGCTGCAATATCATATACACCAGAGCGTGCCTTGGCATCAAGATCGCCGTTAAACGGCATCCTGGCTCACGCCGCATCGAGCGTTAAAAAAAGCTGCCGGCCCGGGGGCCGGCAGCCTTTGCGGCGCAATTCTCCGGGCGGGAGAACGCCGTCAATGCTTCTTGGCGACGCCGTTTCCGGTCACGTTGATATGATGCGGATTGTTCTGGGCGTTGCTGTTTATGGTCACGGTCGCGCTCTTGTTGCCCGCGGAACTCGGAGCGAACACGATCGTGACCGTGCACTTCTTTTTGGGGGCCACCGCGCTGTTGCAGTTCGTGAATCCGCTGAAATCTCCCGAGCCCGAGATCGATCCGCCCGAGAAGGTGACCGAGGGCCCGCCCTTCGAGGCGTTGTTCTTCAAGGAGAATTTCTTCGACTTGCTCTTTCCAAGTTTGACGTTGCCGAAGTTTCCGGACGCGGGGCTGATAGTCACGCTTGCCGCCACGGTGGGACTGGCAGTGGGCGCGGGACCGGGGGTGGGGCTTGGACTTGGGCTCGGCGTGGGAGTTGGGGTTGGTGTTGGCGTTGGTGTTGCCGCGGCGGCATTGACGACATTGAGGGCGTCGGTGATTCCCGCTCCCGACAGACTTTGAGGGCCCGGGTTTTCGCTCGGCAGCGCCGTGTTCTGCATTATCGTTTCGAGCGCCGACGGGCTCAGGTTGGAATTGACCGACAGCGCCAGCGCGGCGATCGCGGCCGCATGCGGAGCGGCGGCGGAGGTGCCGAAGAACGGGTCGAAACCCGGGGTTGCGGTCTGAACGCCGTCGGCGGCCGCGATGTCCGGCTTGATGAGAAGCTCGCCGCCGGTCGACAGGAAGTTGCCCGGGGTGATCGGGGAGCCGTTGGGGTTGTAGAAGATCCGTCGCGGGCCGTCGGAGCTGAAGGTTTCCACGGGATTGGTGGTCGATCCCACAAAGGCCGTGCACGAGGGGCAGCCGGTGGTCGCGACGTCCACGGCCGCGACCGTCACTGCGCTCTTCGCGGCGTTGTGGCCGAAGGTCGCGCCGTTGGTGCTGAACTGCAGGCGTCCCCGGAAGTTGTGAAGATGGATGAAGCGCGGCTGTCCGCTTGCCAGCACGACCACCAGCCGATAGTTAGTCGCGTTGCCGCTGTAGTCGAGGAACTCGAACGGGTCGTCGTTGCCGTTCTGGATATTGGTGGATGACAACACCACGCTGGTTCCTGTCGGATCCAGCATGTACAGGTCGTAGTCGTTGCCCGATGCGTCGAACGCGTCCGACCATTGGAGGGAGATGAACTGGGAGGACGAATTCTTGGTGATTACGTCTGTGTTGTTGCCGGAGCCGAAGTTGAGTGCGGACAGTCCGGCGCCTGCAAGCGGCGCGGGCAGCGAGGTTCCCGAATAGTCCCCTTCCCACACGCCCGAGGTGTTGTCGCGCTTGTTCCCGTCGTTGGCCGCCGACGAAAAGTAGATTGCGCCGCTCGACACCACGGTATTCACGGCCTGAGAAATGGGGCCGTCCTGGAAGACCGGTTCGAGGAAGTAGGTCACGTCGTCAACGATGACGTCGGCGCCCGCGTTCCTGAGAGCGACGATGTTGTCGGCGAACTGCTGTTGCCCGCCGTTGGCAGTGGAGAAAATCAGATTCGATCCGGGTGCCAGGCTGTTAACGATTTCCATCATCGCGGTGCCTTCGGAGTGTCCGGAGCCCGCCTGGCCCGGAAGGACGGTGACACAGGGAGGACCCGCGGGACAGGTGGGAGGCAGATTGCCCGAGGCCTGCAGCGAGGCGAGCGCCTCAACCGAATCCGAAAGAACCCCCACGGTGATACCTGACCCGTCGATTTGTCTCGATGAACGGGCGGTGTTGGCGCGATGAGTGATATCTCCCTCGCTGACCACTTTATTGAAGATGGGTTCCTCGGCGGGACGGATGAATCTGACCTCGCTTGCCGAGGCAAGTTGTTCGATTTGATTGGGCGGAAGGGCCGCCCTGATCGATTTGTACTTCCCAAAGGCGTTGATCACGGTGCCGCCGAGGCTCCTGATTCGCGCGAGCAACTGATCCGACACGTCTGCCTTGATGTCGAGGAGGATCGTGCCATCGCTTTGGAGAGGGATTCGAGCGCTTACCACCGAATCCCCCGGCATCGCCTGCCGTGCGCTCATGGCCTGTGAGGCGCCCAGAAGCTGCGAATCGATCTTGCGCTGCGCCGGAGTGCGCGCCGCCTTTTTCGCTTCGATCTCGAGAATCTGGTTGATCGCGCTCGAGCTGATGCTCTGCGCGACGGCGCGGGAGGGCATCACGAGCACGGCGGCGAACAGCAGCAAGAAGACAGTCGAGCGGCACCTTGTTCGACACATGAGGGGTTTGCTTCCTTTCCGGCCGCAGCCGGGTCAGTTTTGAATCGAGCCCGAGGACGGCTCGTTCAGGATTGGTTCCTCTGCGGGACGGATGAAGGTGACGTCGCTGCGCGCGGCGAGATCCTCCAGCTTTGCCAGCGGAAGGCGCGCGCGCACTTGCCGGTGCTGCGGAAAGGCGCTTACCACCGAACCTCCCAGCTCCCGAATCCGCGACAGGAGCTCTTCGGAGACATCCGCCTTGATGTCGACGAGCACTCGGCGGGAGTCGTCGATTGGAAGCCGCAGCGACGGACGCGGTCCGGGCGCCGCGACCGAGGGATTGCTGATGGCGGCGAGCAGGGAGGAGTCTATCTTTTGCCGGACCAAGGGGACCTGCTTTCGAGGGGCTGCCGTTGGCGGCTGACTTTCCTCAGATCGTGCGTACCAAGGGAGGTTCAAAGAGGCGGCCGCAAGCAGGGCCAGGGCCAGGGCGCCTGAGCGGCGGATTAAGGCGGTGCGCATGAATGCACCAGAAATTCATTCATTGTGGCCCTGAAGCCATATTTTCATTCAATATGTTAATGAAACTGAACACGTCGGATCCAGAAGAACGTTGATTGAAGAGTACCCAAGTTTGCTTGCGTTTCAATCTCGGGTCCCATATGTTGGACGCGAATGTCCTATTTAATGGAAAATGGGGCAAAAGCCCGCAATTCGGCTATCGTCGCGCGAATCGGCGCCCGAGTCCGCGAACTGCGCGCCGCACGTGCGATGTCGCTGGATGCGCTCGCGGTGCGCAGCGCCGTAAGCCGCTCGATGATCTCGCTTATCGAGCGCGGCGAGGCGAGTCCGACCGCGGTGGTGCTGGACAAGCTGGCCTCCGGACTCGGGGTGACGCTTGCCTCGCTGTTCGACGCGCCCGGCCACGAGGACGAATCCGTCGGGCCGGTCGCAAAGCGTGAGGATCAGCCGCTATGGAAGGATCCCGCATCGGGGTACATCCGGCGCAACGTGTCGCCGCCGCGCACGGGGCATCCGATGCAGATAGTTGAAGTCAGTTTTCCGCCGGGAGCCAGGGTGGCGTTTGAGAATCCCCCGAGGGAGACGCCGGTGTATCAGCAGGTTTGGGTTTTGGAGGGAACGATCGAGATCGCGCTCGGAGCGCAGCAGTATCGGCTTCGCGACGGCGATTGTATCGCGATGCAGCTCGACCATCCGACGATGTTCCACAATCCTACCCGGCGAACGGCGCGGTACGTGGTCGTGATCGCATCGGAGGCGGGGTCGAGGCGATGAACCCTCCATCGGATTGTTCGATTCGCCGTGCGGGCACGGTTGACGCTCGCGAGATCGACGGTCTTGCGGAGGTTCTGATCGATTGCGTGGACGGAGGCGCGTCGGTCAGCTTCATGCATCCGCTTTCGCGCGAGCGCGCGCGGGAGTTCTGGCGGCAGGTGGCGCGCGATGTGGCCCGCGGGGCGCGCGCCCTGCTGATCGCCGAAGATGCGAGCGGAATCTGCGCAACCGTGCACCTGGTGCTCGACCTTCCCGAGAATCAGCCCCATCGGGCCGAACTCACCAAGATGCTTGTACATCGCCGCGCCCGCCGCCGGGGCATCGCGACCGCCCTGATGCGCGCGGCGGAGGATCTCGCGCGCGACTGCGGAAAGACCCTGCTGGTGCTCGACACTGTGACGGGCGGCGACGCCGAGCGCCTCTATGAGCGGCTTGGATGGGACAGGGTGGGGGTGATTCCCGACTATGCCCTGATGCCGCGCGGCGGGTTCTGCAGCACGACCTTCTTTTATCGAAAACTCGATCGCCAGGGCCCGTGACTTACAGCGGCACGTCGCGCTTTCGGCGCATCGCCAACACCCGCGCAAGCGCGGGCCGCTCGGCGCACAGTCTCGCCCATCTTGCCGCGTTGGGAGGCGCGTCCAGGTTTAGCGAGCCCGTCGCCGACAGGGCATTTTCATCGAGCGAGTCGAGATAGGGCGTGCGCAGCGCGGGATGCCGCCATTCGAGGATGCTGAAGACGTTCAGGTCGGCGACCGAGAAGCTGTCGCCGAGCAGGAAGGCTCGATCGCGCAGGGCGCCATCGAGCACCACAATCGACTTGTCGAGCGCTTGCAGCGCGTCGATCGCTTCAGCTTGGCTTCGGCTGGCGGGCGGCAGAAAGAGCCGATTCATCAGCAACCTGATAATCGCGGGTTCGAGTTCGGTGGCGGCCCACAGCGTCCATTGGATGGCTCGCGACTGATCGTCGGGAGCGGCGGGCCACAGGTTCGCGCCGTATTTCCTTGCCAGATGGAGGTTGATAGCGAGCGACTCGAACATCACCAGCCCGTCGTCATCGAGGGCGGGAACGCGGCCGTTGGGGTTGATGCGCAGGTATTCGGCGCAATGAGCCTCGCGGATGAAGTGCACGGGCACGTTTTCATACTCGACGCCGATTTCCTCGAGCATCCACAGGCATCGCGCCGTCCGCGACTGTGGAATTCCGTAGAGTTTGATTGCCACTGGCCTCCGGCCCCTACGCCGGGGACGATTCAGTGAACGCGGAGTAGACCAGGGTGCGCAGTTCGCGGCGAATCGTGTAGGTCGTCGACGGCATGAGCTGGGTCATGAATATCGCGATCAGTTGCTCGCGCGGATCGATCCAGAAGTACGTCGATGCGGCGCCGCCCCATGAAAAGTCTCCCGCGCTCCCGGGAATCATCGTCCGTGCCGGATCGATCGTCACGGCGAACCCCAGGCCGAAGCCGATGCCGTTGAAAGTCACCTCGCTGAACAGCGAGCGCGAGAGCGCCGGCAGGTCCTTCCCATCCGGCAGATGGTTCATCGTCATCAGCTCGATCGTCTTGGGACTCAGGATCTGATGCCCGTCGAGCGAGCCGCCCTCAAGAAGCATCCGCGTGAACCGAAGATAGTCGCCCGCCGTCGAGACCAGCCCTCCGCCGCCCGAAAGCAGGCGCGGCGGCTCGAGGTATGGACTGGTCTGCGGGTCGTCGAACAGCATCATCCCGCCCTTCGGAGTCGCGGCATAGCAGGCTGCAAAGCGATCGCGCTTTTCTGATGGGACGAAGAAAGCGGTGTCGGCCATGCCGAGCGGCTCGAGTATTCGCGTGTGCAGGTAGCGGTCGAAGGGCTCGCCGGAAATCCTCTCTACGAGATATCCGAGCACGTCGGTCGAGACCGAATAGTTCCATGCGGTGCCGGGTGAGAACTCAAGCGGCATGCGGGAGAGCTGCGCGATCAGGTCGGCGAGGGTGGAATCGCCGGCGCGCTCGCCGATCTTGAGCTTGCGATAGGCGGCATCGACGTTGGTGGACTGTTGGAAACCATAGGTCAGGCCGGAGGTATGGCGGAGCAGGTCGATCATCAGCATCGGGCGATCGGGGCGCCGGGTGCGGAAGGTTTCCATGAATCCGCCCTCGTACACGCCCAGCTCGCGCCATTCGGGGATCAGGCGATGGACAGGATCGTCGAGGGCGACCATCCCCTTCTCCACGAGCATCATGAAGGCGACGCTCGTGATCGGCTTGCTCATAGAGTAGATGCGGAAGATGGTGTCGGGCGCGAGGGATCTTTTGCGCTCGACATCGGCGTGGCCGAGGGCGCTGAGATGGGCGAGTTCGCCGCGGCGGAAGATGAGTGTAAGGGCGCCGGGTATCTTTCCGGTCTCGATGTAGCGGCTGAGAAGGAAGTCGTCGAGGATTTTGAGCCGCTGGGGAGAGATTCCGGCCGCCTTTGGATTCGTGGTCATGCGTTGGTCCTCATCGTAGGTTTTGCGATTTCATGCGGGCGATCGGGGCGGCGCGTTTCGAGCATGCCATTCAATGCGCGGCGGAGAGCGCGTTGTCGCGCTGCGCCGGATGGCGCAGATCGAGCCCGAGTTCATCGCGCAGCGCGGCGCGGCCTCGGTCGGTCAGGCGAACCGCGCGGCCAAGCCGCACCCTGGCTATCCATCGGCTTTCGAAGCATCGCGCGGCAAGCGCGTCTCCGAGCACGCCGGCAAGATGATACCGCCGTTCGCTCCGATCCAGGCAAAGGCGCGCAAGCGGCCGCCGGTTGCGCCGCATCGCGCCGATATCGATCCCGAGCCGCCCAAACCATTGCTCGCCCGCGCGCGTGACGTCCATGCCCGCGTCGCATTCGCGCAAATAGCCCTTCGTTCGCATCGCATCCATCACCGCGACGCCGACCACACCTGCGAGATGGCCGTAGCAGGTGCGGGCGAAGCGCAGCGTCTGGGCCGCATCGCGAGCCATCGATGTTAATGCGGGGCGGCGCGGAGCGACGAGCGAAATCGCCTCGAACATCCGGGCGACTTCGGGACGCGCGACGCGGTAGTAGCGATGGCGCCCGTGGCTTTCCACGCTTACCAGGCCGACTTCGAGCATCCGGGCAAGATGGGCGCTTGCGGTCTGGGGCGAGACGCGGGCGAGCCGCGCCAGTTCTCCCGCCGGCATCGTGCGTCCTTCGGCCAACTGCGAAAGCATCACGGCGCGCGAGCGATCGGGGAGGACGGCGGCGACGGCGGAGATGTCCGGGTCGTGCGGCACGTTTCGATGCGTACCGAAATATGATCGCGCTATCAACCCTGGCGGCGCCTTGGCGCCAGGAGGTACTCGAGATGAACGCGATCAACGTGAGAACTCCGGATGCCGACTGGAGACCCGCGAGCCGGATGTTTCCGGCCGGCGGCGACGATCCGGCGCTTTCGGCGCTGCGCATCAAGATCCTCAGCGACCGCAGGGCGGAGGGCGGCGGAATCGCCTACCTGCTCCGCATCACGCCGCCCGGCAAGATCATCAAAACGATTGCGATCGCGCGATCGGACGAGCACGTTTACGTGCTGGAAGGCGGCTACCGCAACAAGGCCGGGGCGATCATTCATCCCCCGGGCGACTATATCCTCAATCCTGCGGGTCATCCCCACGGCGTGTTCGTCGGAATCGAAACCGCAACGCTGGTGATATGCCGCAGCGAGCCCGACGAAGTCCGGGAACTCGCGCTGATCGATCCCATAAGTGACCCGGCACGTATGACTCCTTGAGTAATTTCGCGGACGATGAGGCGGTGGGCGCGGCGGGGGACTCCCGCCGTGCACTGCCGCCCGACCGGGGGCGGATACGCCGTTACCGCGCCGGCTGGGATTGCTGCTACTAAGGGAGGAACCGGAAATCGAGATGACAAGCGAACGGCGCGGAGGTGACCGCGGATCCGTTCGGGGAGGGCCACTATGCTGCTGCAGGACAGAGTTGCGCTGATTACCGCGGGCGCGGGCGCCGGCATCGGTCATGCCGTCGCGACGCGCTTTTTGGAGGAAGGCGCCAACATCGTGATCACGGACGCCCATCCGCGCCGCACTCCCGAGGTCGCCGCGGAGTTGAGCAAACAGTTCAATCGCGAGGTGCTCGGCATCGCGGTTGACGTGACCAACCGGTCGCAGGTCGAGGATGCCGTGGCGAAGACGGTGGACAAGTTCGGTCGCGTGGACATCCTGTTCAACAACGCCGGAATCAACAAGCTCGAACCGATCTGGGAATTGAGGGACGAGACCTGGGACCTCGTGATGAACGTGTGCCTGCGCGGCACGTTCTGGGCGATGCGCGCGGTGCTGCCGCACATGATTCGCCAGGGCAAGGGCGCGATCGTCAACATGGCATCGGCGGCCGGATGGATCGCATCGGCCGGGGGCGAGGCGGCCTACTCGGCGGCCAAGGCGGGCGTGATGGGTCTTACGCGGGCGGCCTCGGCCGAGCTTGCGGGCAAGGGCATAAGGGTCAACGCGATCGCGCCCACGGTCATCTACAACCAGTTTCTCGAGCGGATCTATCCCAAGCAGATGTTCGAGGCGGCCAGGAAGCGCAATCCGATGGGCCGG
>Ga0070741_10005946_pt1 | contig 26570 bp, 22 predicted proteins | sample Coa_R1_4_FD_66440 | JGI IMG/M metagenome (GOLD analysis project Ga0070741, IMG submission 66440) | Surface soil microbial communities from Centralia Pennsylvania, which are recovering from an underground coalmine fire - Coalmine... | ecosystem: Environmental > Terrestrial > Soil > Unclassified ... | reverse complement strand
ACCGGCGCTGAACGCATCATCGAGCCAGGGGGTATCGCCCAGCCGACTGGAAAGGTCTTCCAGCCGCTTACGCAGGCGATCCTCGAGCACAGGCAGGCGCTCCTGGTACCAGGACTTGTCGCGCTCCAGGAGCGCAGCCATTTGGCGCTCGACGATCGGCGGTTCCACCGTATTAAGGGCGGCAAACATCCAGCTGATCGCGCGCGCTCGGGCATTCGCGGCTGCTGGCAGCAGCCCTGCATGGCGCTCGGCGATATGCAAGACGATGCCGCCTGACTCGAACAAGGCGAGATCGCCTTCCTCGTAGGTGGGGATTTGCCCAAAAGGATGCAGTGCCCGATGCTCACGCTCCTTCATCGCACTGAAGGACACCAGACGCACTTCGTAGGGCTGGCCCACTTCTTCGAACGCCCAGCGAACGGGCATGTCACGTGCCAGGCCCCTGCCGCGATCGGGCGAACTTTCGAATGCGGTAATGATGGGAGTCATAGCAAGGCTCCGGATGGTGGATTGCACGATACGCTGGAAGCGCCGGGATGGTGAAGTGCGACCACTAGCACGCCCCCGGCAGCGCCGCCTTGCCGAGAACGATAGCATCGACGAGCTTTCTGACCCGTCTGCGCCAACCGGAGCGTGGCCCCTTGCATGACGGACCGCTTCGGGATGGCTCAGCGGGTCGCGGGCACTTGCGCATTGAGACTGGTCGCAGGATGCCTTACGGTGCACCCTCCATTGGGGGGTTTCGATGACTATTTCCCGCCGCAGAATGTTGCTGGGTACCGCTGCAACGGCATCGCTAGCCGCGACCGGCCGACCGCTCGAACTGCTCGCTGAGGGAGCACGCCGCGCGCCCGCCTGGAGTTTGCCTGCCAAGAGGCCTTTCAAGGTCATCGAGAATGAGTGGATTCCAATGCACGACGGCGTGCGCCTGGCCGCTCGATTCTGGATCCCCGAGGGCGCCGAAACTCACCCGGTGCCGGTGGTGTGGGAGTATCTCCCGTATCGCCTATGGGACGATTTGCGCTGGCGGGATGACAAGACGGCCGAGAATCTGGCGCCCTATGGAGTGGCGTTCGTACGCGTCGATGTCCGCGGGACCGGTAACTCCGAAGGCGTCATGGTCGATGAGTACGATATTCCCGAACTGACCGATGGCGTCCGGATCATCGCCTGGCTTGCCCGGCAAGCCTGGTCGAACGGGTCGGTCGGCATGCGAGGCATCTCCTGGGGCGGAATCAATACGCTGCAGATCGCCTCCATGAGGCCTCCGGAACTGAAAGCCATCATGCCGATGGGATGCGTCGTCGATCGTTATACCGACGATGCGCACTACATGGGCGGCGCATATGGCGAGCAGAACATGGGCTGGGGAACTGCCTTCAAGGGAGTCATGGCGGGACCGCCGGATCCGCAAGTCATCGGCGAGCATTGGGAAGCGGTGTGGCGTCAGCGTCTTGAGGCAACGCCGGACATCTTGCGAACGTGGACGACGCATCAGACCTACGACGCTTACTGGAAACGCGGCTCCATTGCCACCGACTACGCCGCCATCACCTGCCCCGTGTATGTCGTCGACGGCTGGGGCGATCCGTACGAGAACATCATCGGGGAGTTGCTCGCCGGTCTCAAAGTTCCGCGCAAAGGTCTGATCGGTCCCTGGGGGCACATCTTTCCGAATCTGGCGACGCCGCTCGGGCTCGATTGGCCATACGAGGAAGTGCGCTGGTGGCAGCAATGGCTCGCGGGGATAGACACGGGAATCATGGATGAGCCGATGCTTCGCGTTTATATGATGTACAAGGCGGATTCGGAAGCCTTTCCCGACGAGATACCCGGCCGTTGGGTGGCGGAAAGCGTCTGGCCGTCGCCTCGCACGGAGTCGTCCAATCTTTACTTCGACGCCGCTAATCGCTTATCGCCGCGTCCGAAGTCCCGCGAGCATGTTCAGTACGTCGGCAACAAGATCGTCGGGTTGACCAAGCCGCAGTGGGTCTATGGGCGCCCGACAGAATTCGAGCAGAGTCCGGACGACCACAACTCACTGGTGTTCGACTCCGCACCGCTGGAACACGACCTGGAGATCCTCGGCTACCCGACGGCGAAAATCCGCGTCAGTGCCGACGTCCCGATCGCGCAGATCGCGGTGCGCCTGACGGAAGTAACGCCCGAGGGCAAATCCTGGCTGGTGACTTACAACGTACTCAACCTGACTCGGCACACCTCGATGGAACAACCTGCCGCACTGAAGCCCGGCGAATTCTACGATGTCGAGCTGCCCCTCTACTTGATCGCGCATCGGTTCAAGCGTGGCAATCGCATTCGAGCTGCCCTGTCGGAGAACTTGTGGCCGCTCGTTTGGCCCTCCCCCCAGATCGCAACGCTCAACATCGCACTCGGCGACTCGTACCTGGTACTGCCAGTGCGGCCCGCGCCTGTCCACGAGGCGCCTTTCACCATTCCCGTCATTCATGCGGCGCCCGCAAAACTCGCCCTCCCCACCACGCCCGGCGCACAGATGCCGACGCGCGATGCAACCGGTCGAATTCGTTATGATCGCAGCTCCCAGCCCACTGCTACCTTCATCCCCGCGGTTGGAACTACCAGCACGGAGGCGATGCAGCGGACGATCGAGATCACGGAGGGCGACCCTAACAGCTGCCACATGAAACTCGAACACATGAATCGCTGGCAACGCGGCGCTTGGGACTGCACGATCGAATACGGAGCCGACCTGACCTCGAGCGCGGAAGAGTTCCACTTGAGGGAATGGGTCGTGGCGAAGAAAGGCGACGTGGAGATCTTCCGCCGAGAAACCCCCAGCACGATAAAGAGGGACCTCCTGTAGCGCGCCGGCGCGGGTCCAATTCCGGCACCCAATTACCGAATCGGATGCAAGCAGCGCCCCGACTGGCAGCCGATGACCGCCTCGAGAGCACCGACCTGCTGAAGCAGCTGCTGGGCAGTCTGCGGACTGATCTTCATGCCCGTCTGCGCCAGCCACCTTGTGCCAGCTCGGCACGATGAGACGCACGGCATCGATGAGGTCCCAGGCCGTCGATGTTGGATTTCGTTACGCTGAAAACAACTGCGATCCCATGTCTGAGTGACGCATGGCACGCAAGCTGCCCGCGAGCCACACCCGCGCCGGCCCTGACCAGCCGGAGGCACACGGGACGGAAATTCGGGCCGCTTTGGGTGTAATCTGGCCGGATATTCAGGTGAGGAATCCCCATGTGGCTGCGCAATCTTCTGCTCGCCTTGTGTGCTTCGTTGCCCGCGCTTGCTTCCAGTGCAACCGACAAGCCGCCCGTGCCCACCACGAGTTACTTGCTGAAGGCCGATCGCGTGTTCGACGCCGCCAGCGAGCAGACGCATTCGGGGTGGGCGGTGCTCGTCCAGCACGACAAGATTGCCGCGGTCGGCCCGGCCAATCAGATCAAGGCGATCGGCGATGCGCAGGTGATCGAGATGCCCGGCGCCACGCTGCTGCCGGGCCTGATCGATGCGCATTCGCACATCTTTCTGCACCCGTATAACGAGACACTGTGGAACGACCAGGTGCTGAAGGAGACGCTCGCCTACCGCACCATCGAAGCGGTCATCCACGTGCACGATACCCTGATGGCGGGCTTCACTGCGCTGCGCGACCTCGGCACCGAGGGCGCCGGGTATTCGGACGTGGATGTCCAGCATGCGATTGATGAAGGCTTGATCCCGGGTCCGCACCTGTTCGTCGCGACCCGCGCCACCATCGCCAAGGATTGCTACGGCCCGGGCCCGATGGGATTCCGCGAAGATATGGCGCTACCGCAGGGAGGTATTCCGGTCGCGGGCGTCCCCGAGATGATCGCGGCGGTGCGCGACCAGGCCGGCCACGGCGCGAACTGGATCAAGATTTACGCGGATTACCACTGCGGCCAGAGCCACGGTTCGGTGCCGACCTTCACGCAGGAAGAACTGAATGCCGGGGTGGAGGCCGCACATTCACTTGGCCTTCCAGTCTCGGTGCATTCGACCACGCCGGAAGGCATGCGTCGCTCCATCCTCGCCGGGGTGGACACGATCGAGCACGGGTTCTATGGCACACGCGAGGTGTTTGAAATGATGGCGAAGCACCACGTCGCCTTGCTGCCAACGCTGGAAGCCTCGGCTGCCTACGGGGAGTACTTCGAGCATTGGAAGCCCGGCGACCCGCCGACCGAGGAGATGCGTGCCTCCCAGAGCGCATTCAAGCTCGCGATGCAGGCCGGCGTCACTATCGGGTGCGGCAGCGACGTCGGTGTGTTCACGCACGGCAGCAACTACAAGGAGCTTGAATGGATGGTGCGCGATGGCATGTCGCCCGCACGTGCGCTGCTCGCCGCCACTTCCGTGGATGCGAAAATTCTGCGCCAGCAGGACCATTTCGGTCAGCTGCGAGAAGGCCTCGATGCTGACATCATCGCCGTAAAGGGTGACCCCACGCAGGACATCAGCGCGCTCGCACACGTGCAGCTTGTCATGAAAGGCGGAGTGGTCTACCGCAATCCCTGAATGCGCTGCTCAAACGGTAAGGCCGAGCGCCAGCGAGCACGCCTTCACCTCATCGAGTTGTTCGCGACACTCTTTCGCAGTTGAGCTCCATGTGCGTCCCAGTGCTTGCTCGAGCTTCCCCTTCACGGCAGCCCGCATCCGCTCCTCTGCGGGACGGCGATGCTCTTGTCCATGCGCCCCATGTGCGGCATCGGCGCAAACTTCGATTCGTGCGGCCGCATCGTAGCGGCCCTCTTCGCAGGCGAGGAACGCCATGGCATCGAGCGCCGTATAGAGCTTGGTTGCATCAAGTCGCAGAGCCAGCACGTAGAGCTCAGCGCCCCTTGCGCGAGCCTCCTCCAGCTGACCTGACAGCAATAACGCACTGAAGCTCAGAACCAGAAGCTCCAGACGCGTCTCGAGGCGTCCCAGGCGACGCAGACGCAGACTGAGTGTCATCGGGCGGCTGAGCTGCAAAGCCGCCTCGGTATCCCCGCAAGCGATGTCCAGTTCGACGATGCTCACTGTCGCCGCAAGCGCTTGCCGCTCGCTCGTTTTCAGGGCAAGTCTGACTGCGCGCTGATACGCCTCGCGTGCCTCGACGAATTGCCCGGTGCTCGTCAGCAGCGCTCCCTCGGTCAGGGCGCCGTAGGTCAGCAGTCGTGGCGGCCAGTCGGGATCCTCGAGAAGCCGTGCCGCATCGAACGCCGAGCGTGCGGCGGCCGTGTCGACCCGCCAATTGAAGGCGAACTGCATCAGCGCAAAATACTGCGAACGGCTATCGCTGGCTGCCGCATGCATCGCAGCCGCCAGTTCGGCAGCGTAACGTGCGCGGTCGCATTGCCTCGCGGAATCGTATGCTGCGATTGCCTCCCAGAAGCGGCCCACGCGCTCGCGCGGCAAGGTATCTGAAAGCAGGGTCAGTACTTGCGCGTAACGAGTACGTCCCTCGGCGTAGAGGTCCGTTTCAACCAGCAGAGGCCACGCGGAACCGAACAGCGCAACACCCAGAGCTGCATCATTGCCTACCGCCCAGTCGATGGCCGCCCGTACATTGTCCAACTCAGGCTCGTATCGCTGCAGCCAGATCGCCTCATCGATCGACCAGTATTCCTGATACGCCAGATCGAGCACGCCGAGCATGGTCGAAGCCATGCGCGCCATCGCCGCCCCCAGCTCCTGCTTCTCTCCAAGCCTCTCCAGGGCATATTGCCGTGCTGTCTCGGGCAGCGTGTATCGCGGCGGGTCGACCTCCAGTACCGTCACGAGCGAGCGATCGACCAGCCGTCCGATCAGATCGATCGCTTCGGATGGGTCCATACCCTCATTCGCAACGCAGTGTGCGGCTGCCGGCAGCGAGAACGGTCCCGCGAAGGTACCCAGGCGGTCGAAAACCTCCTGCTCGGCGGGCGATAGCAGCCCGTAGCTCCAGTCGAAGGCGGTGTGCAGCGCGTTGTGACGCGGATCGTGCGCCTGACCTGCGACCTTGAGCAGACGGAATCGATCATCGAGACGCCCGAGCAGCCCGACCAAACCGAGCGCTGGCACGCGTGCGGCAGCGAGCTCGAGTGCGAGTGGAATCCCATCCAGGTGCCGGCAAATCTCCCCGACCGTTGCGTAGTTAGCGCTGGTCAGCTCGAAACGCCGGTCTGCCGCCGAGGCGCGCTGGACGAACAATGCAACGGCCGGACATTGCGCGGACTCCGCCTGCCAGGCATCTCCGGCAGGAACGGGGAGCACCGGCAGCCGGTAGACCACCTCCCCTGCGATGCCGAGCGGCGCCTGGCTCGTAACCAGGACGCGCACGGCCTGAGTGCGCGAGACCAGTGTCGTGATCAGCGCCGCCAGCGCGTCTCGCACGTGCTCAGCGCAATCCAGGATCAGCAAAACGGATACGGTTTCCAGAGCTTCGCAGAGCACCACAAAGGCATCGACGCCATCCGGCAGCGACAGGCCCAGGGCTAGCGCGATTGCGGACGGAATGTGCTGAGCTTGCTGGGTCGATCCCAGTGACACCCACGCAACGGCGGCATCCGGTTTCTCGCCCTCGCGCGCGAGCACTTCCTGGGCCAGACGTGTCTTGCCGACGCCTGCGATTCCCACGATGGTGACGAGCGCCGAGTCCGCGAGGGCGTTCTGCACCGCCCGCAATTCCTCGTCTCGACCGATCAAGGGCTTGAGACGGTTCGTCCAGGTCCGTCGAGGCAGCGAGATACCGGAAGATCGGCGCTCCTCTGAGGCGGGTGTTGGAACCTCAGCCGAGTCGGCGGATCGCGTACGGGACACCGGAAGCTCGAGCCGATAGCCGAATCCGGGCACGGTTCGGATGGCATCGGCTCCCAAGGCGCGCCTGAGGGCGGCGATCTGTGCCGGAAGATTGTTCTCATCCACAATAACGCGAGGCCAGACGCGTTCCAACAACGTGGATTTATTTACGAGCCGGCCGGCGTTCTCGGCGAGTACCAGCAACAAGTCGAAAGCGCGCGCGCCGAGCTCCACCGGTTTGCCCGCGGCGGAAACCATCCGTTCCGACGGATAGAGATCGAATTCTCCTACGCGTATGCGATCCATACGGACTTTCGCTACACCTGGCCCGCCGCGCCGCGGCTGAGTCTCTCGGTTGTGGTGCTGTCCACCGGTTGAGGTGACATTTCAAGGGATATTCAGAAGCCCTTCAAGACGGCGCCCACCCGGTGCGTCATCTTACATCTCAACACCTGACCCGATCGAAAGCGGTGTCAGGTGCGAGCGACAGTGTCATCACCCTTTGGATCATTGTATGGGAGTTTGCTATGAAACATCTGACCGGAGTCCTGGTCGGCTCCGCTTTCGCAACACTCGGTCTGTGCAGCATCGCGCAGGCCGACACAGGCCTCGAGGTGCGTTCCGTAACGGTGCCCTTCGAAGATCTGGATGCCACGCAGGAACGCGGCGCTGCCGCGCTTTACCGCCGCCTCGAGCATGCTGCGGTAACCGTCTGCGGCGTTCCGACGCGGGATCGCGGCCACCTGCAGCCACGGGAGGCCAAGTGCGTTCAGAGATCAATCAGCGGCGCGGTCGATGATGTCAATCGGCCCGAGCTGACCCGCTATGCGGCCGCTCACGGGGTGTTACTGGTTCCTGCAGGCGGCAGTGCCGACCCGGGCAGGTAATCAGGCGGGATAGCGGAGCCCATGGAGGGGCCGCGATCCCGGTCGTTTCGGGCGAGGACGTAAGACATTGAGGATACTGGAGTTATCGCATGGTTAGGCACGCGGGGTCTCTTTCAGAGAGATTTCATGCGCGCTTCAAGACGTGCCGACAGCGTTGCGCGAGACTGTACGAACGCACCGAGCGCGGTTTTGGCCAACACCTCTTTGCCTCGCCAAGCCGCCTGCAGGGTGACCCAATCATCATCTGGGGAGAAAGTTCATGCCCAAATTCGTCATCGAGCGAGAGATCCCTGGCGCCGGCAAGCTGAGTCCGGCCGAACTCAAGACGATCTCCAGGAAATCCTGCGGGGTGCTGAGCAGCCTGGGCCCGAGCGTGCAGTGGGTTCACAGCTACGTCACCGCGGACAAAATCTACTGCATCTATCATGCGACGGACGAATCCCTCGTCCGTCGTCATGCGGAGCTCGGCGGCTTTCCGGCCAACAGGATTTCGGCCGTGGCCTGCGTGATCGATCCGACAACCGCGGAATGAGCACTGGGCGGCGCGGGCCCCCCCGCGCCGCCGTTCAGTTAAGGCTCTCGCGCAGCGTCCGCAGATCCACCGGCTTCACGAGATGCGAATCAAAGCCGGCGTCTCGCCCACGCTCGATGTCATCGGACTGTCCGTACCCTGTGAGTGCAACGATGCGGGCAGTGCAGCCGCTTGCGCGGATACGCCGCGCCACTTCGTAGCCATCCATCCCGGGCAAGCCAATATCGAGGAGGATGACATCGTGCTGCGAGTTTGTTGCGCGCTCGAGCGCGAGCGAGCCGCTGTACACCGCCTCGACGCCGTGGCCTTCCAATCGCAGCAGCAGGGCCAGGGACTCCGCCGCATCGGCGTTGTCATCTACGATGAGAATGCGCCGCGGGGGAATTGATCTTGTAGCGGGCACTCCCTCGCAGGAATGCGGCGGCTCGATGAGGGGCAGACGAATTTCGAACCGTGTACCTTGTCCGATGCCCCGGCTGAAGGCGCTCACCTTGCCGCCGTGCATCTCGATGAGCCTCCGCACAATGGACAGTCCGATGCCCAGTCCGCCCTGCGCCCGATCGAGAGAACGATGACTCTGTACGAAGGGCTCGAAGATCTGCGGCAGCAGATCCTCCGGAATGCCAATCCCGTTGTCAGTGATCGTGACGACCGCCGTGGCATGCAGCTCACATACGTCGATCCGGATCTCTCCGCCGGGATCAGTGTATTTTGCAGAGTTGATCAGGACATTAGCGATGCACTGAACCAGGCGTGCACTGTCCCCACTGACATATAGCGGCCCGTTGCCCGCAGCGAGCAGTACGCGGTGCCGCTTTTCGCGCACCAGAGGCTCGACACTTTCCATGGCCTCGGCGATCACGGAGGAGAGTTCGACGGCAGCACGCTGCAGCTCGATGCGACCCTGGGTGATCCGCGAGACATCGAGCAAATCGTCCACCAGGCGCGCGAGATGCGTCACTTGGCGCTTCACGACGTTGATCGCCGATTTCACCCTCGGCTCGGTTGCCGTCCTCGCCAACAGCTCGCTTGCATTGCGAATGGGCGCCAGCGGGTTACGCAGCTCGTGCGCGAGCATGGCCAGAAACTCATCCTTGCGCCGATCCGCCGTGTGAAGCTGGCGCTCGCGCATTCGCAACTCTTCTTCTACCGCGCGCAGCGCTTCGAGCTGTTCGCGTATCTGATACTGCCGGAGGCGGCCTCGAATGGCAGTCTGCACAGCACTCAGCAGAGTGCGCGCCGATGTGGGCCGGTCCAGTATGGTGACGTTGGTCAGCGAATGGGCCACGCGCGCCGCGACCACCGACTGGGTGCCCGCCTGGATCAACAGCACCACAGGCAGATCGGACCACGGCGGCTGCCGGGCAAGTACGGCGAGAACCTCGTCCATGCCGGGCGTGACGAGTGCAGCATCCGTCAGAACAATCGCACCCCCTCCCGCATCGATCTGCGTGGCGAGCGCGCTCGCATCGTGACAGACGTAACAGGCAAGCCCGCCGCGCTCCAGCAACTCGCGAGTCACCTCACCGTCGCGGCGGCCCGGCGGAAAGACCAGTACGCGTTGCTCGTTCATGGCTGCTTCAGGTGCTTCGCGAGTCGCGCGTAGCGTTCCCGGTGCCGTTGTGCGCGGCAAGCTCGATAGGTACGCCTGTCAGCACGCCGCGGAGCTGCAGCAGCGGTTCGCTCAGGTGAATGCCCCTCTGATCGAACCAGACCTGCCGTATGGAATCCTCGTGGCCGCCGGTGCGCTTCTTCAGTACCGAAATCGCCTTCTTGAGCCCGCCGGCATGCTCGAAATAGCGCAGCACCACCACGGAATCGGCCAGATAACTGGCATCCACCGGTGCTGTCATGTTCGAGCCCAGCATGCCCTGCTGGGCCACAACCATGAAGGTCGTGACGCCCTGATTGTTCAGATAAGAGAGCAGCTCGTGAAGCTGTGCGCTCAGGAAATTGTCCTGAGGCATGGCGTTCAGGTAGCCATTCAGGCTGTCGATGATGATGACCCGGGCGCCAGCCTGTTCCACCGACTGACGCACGATCGCCGCGAACTCGCCGGGCGAGATTTCCACTGGATCGATCTGGCGCAGCATGATCTGCCCGGGGCCATTGCCCGCCCGAATGCTCAGGCCCAATCCCTCGCAGCGGGTGAGCAGGGCAGCCTTGGTCTCATCGAACACGAAAACTGCCGCGTGATCGCCACGGTCTGCGGCCGCGGCCGCATATTGCAGGGCGATCGTCGACTTGCCCGTACCGGGCGGGCCGATCAGAAGTGTGCTGGTTCCGCGCTCGATTCCGCCGCCCAGGAGCCGATCGAGCGCCGTGATTCCGCTTGCAATCGTGGACCGTCTGAACTCGGAAGTGTGCTCCGAGGCAATCAGGCGTGGGAATACCTTGAGGCCTCCGCTGTGGATCGTGAAATCGTGAAATCCCGTAGCGAACTCGCTGCCGCGGAATTTGAGTATTTGGAGCTGGCGGCGCGCTCGCCCGTACGCGGGGCAGGCGACGTAGAGTCCCAGGACCCCGTGCGCGATGCTGTGAAGCTGCTGGTCAGGCCCCTCGGCCGTGCGATCATCAAGCAGGAGGACGGTGCAGCGGCGCCCCACGAAGTATTGCTTCAGGGCGAGGATCTGGCGTCGATAGCGCAGCGAGCTCTGCGCAAGAAGACGCATCTCGGAGAGCGAATCGAACACGATTCGTGCCGGATTGCTCTGCTTGATGGCATCCAGGATCTTGCGCATGGTCTCCGACAGCTCGACATCGGACGGGTGGATCATCGTGAGCTGCCCGTCTCCCTGCAGCTCACCCTGCTGCTCGGGGATCAGCTCGACCACCTCGATGCCTTCGAGTGACCACCCGTGTGAACGAGCGCCTTCGGCCAGCTCCTCGCGCGTCTCGGAAAGCGTCACATAAAGGCTTTTCTCGCCCTTGCGGACGCCTTCCAGAAGGAACTGGAGGGCGAGGGTCGTTTTGCCGGACCCCGGGTTGCCGTCCACCAGGTACAACCGGTGGGGAATCAATCCGCCGCACAACACCTCATCCACGCCTGGAATGCCGGTACTCAGCCGGCAAGCGTCGTCAGTCATAGGAAACCTCATGCGAGTTGCCGCGTTAAGGCCCTGAACCGGCGCTTTAGCAAGGAGCGTGCCGCCAAGATGGAGTCTGAGGTAGTCGCCAAGCGGCGCTTTGCTGAGCGCCAAACCCCCGAGGCGCTAGGGCGAGCCGGCGGCGGGAAGATCTTCCAAAGCCCGATACGGGTGCGCTGCCGTCCCGAGCGCTTGGACTTCAATGGCGCTCGCCGCGCCACCGGCGCGCAAATTGTCCGCGTCAGCGTCGGCGGACGGTTCGCCGAGATCGCTTGGTCTGATCGGCACGGTCGCTCGGCCCATCGCGGAGTTCCCTGTTCTCGGCCGCGTGGCGCAGTTCGCGTTCGGCCGCCGAACAGACTGCCAGTACCCGGCAAGCGCCCGCGCCGAGGGCGATGTACGCATGACCCATCGTGCTGTCCAGGTAGGCCGACTCGTCCTTGGAAAGCACGATGGGCGCATAAAGCTCGGTGTGAACCTCGAGCTGGCCTTCGAGGACGTAGATGAACTCATCGCCCGAGTGGCGCACCAGCTTGCCGAATTCCTCGATCGAATGTGCGCGAATCTCGGCGAGAATCGGAATGAATTTCTTTTCCGTCACCTCGCCGCTGAGATACAGATAATCGTAGTTGCGCGTCGAGACCAGCTCGCCGGCAGCGACTTTGTTGATGCTGCGGCGGCCCGTGATCGTCATCGGCGCCGATTCTGCTTCCACCGGCGCGAACAGCTGGGCGATGTCGACTTCGCAACCTTCGCTGACGCGAATCAACTTGTCATAGGAGAGCGAGAGCTTGTCGTTCTCCACCTTCGAGAGGGTGGGGACCGAAAAGCCGGTGCGGCGGCTGACTTCCGCCAGGGTCCAGCCCCTGCGCCGGCGCAGAGCCTTCAAGGCTGCGCCCAGGCGCGCTCGGCCCGCCTTCTGTTTCACTCTCGGCAACGTTGGAGCTCCTGCCTGGGCAGTGTACCGGCTTCTGGGCCCATCCCGCCTGCCGAACCACCCTGGAAGGGCACGACCCCTGCTTCCCTGGAGGACTGCCGTCTCAACTTCCGGAGCGATGGCCCGGGCCATAGAGCACTTCGCCGGGCTTGGCGCCGGTATGGCGCCCGTGCTCCACCACGAGCTGGCCATTGACGACCACGTAGTCGATACCCGTCGGGTACCGCAGCGGCTCATCGTAGGTCGCGGTGTCCTGGATTCGATCGTAGTTGAAAATCGTGAGGTCAGCCTTTAACCCTTCCCGTATGGCGCCCCGCTCGGTGAGATGCATTCGCGACGCCGGCCACGAAGTCATCTTGCGAATGGCGTCCTCTAGCGTCAGTACGCCACGCTTCTTCACGTACTCGGCAATCACGCGCGGGAAGTTGCCATACGCGCGCGGGTGAGGCAGACCGATGGCATCTATCTGGCCTTCCTTCTCATTCGCACCCGCATCGCTGCCGATACTCATCCAGGGCCAGCGCAAGGCGGTTTCGATGTCCTGCTCGCTCATCATGAAGTACAGCGCCATGGCCCGATTCGGCTGCGCCGCCAGCACGATGTCCCATGCAACATCCGCGGGATCCTTGCCGAGCTGCTGGCCGATGTAGGCCAGACTCTTGTAGCGATACGCGTCGTATTTGGGATTGAAGGCATTGGCAAGCACCACATGGTCCCAGCCGCCGCTGGCTTCGATCAGATTGGACCAACCGGGCTGCGAGCCTGCGGCCACTTCCCGTTTCAGTCGCTCGCGGATGTGTCGCTCCTTCAGTCGTTCCAGCCCCTTCTTCTCGCCTTGTTCCCATACCCAGTTCGGCACTGTGATGTCGAGTCCGGTACCGCCCGCCGTGTAGACATACATGTCCGAGGCAATGTTGACACCGCGCGCGCGGGCGTCGCGGATGAGCTGCCCGGCTTCGTTGACGAGCTTGCCCCACCCGGGGGCGTAAGCCACCTTGAAGTGAAAAATCTCCACGGGGATCCCCGCCTGCTCACCGATCTCGATCGACTCGCGGATCGCCTTCAGCAGATTGGCGCTCTCATCGCGCATGTGGCTGGCGTACATGCCGTCGTACTGCGCGGCGACCCGCGCCAGCTGGATCAGATCTGAGGTGCTCTGAAAGCTGTCAGGCGGATAGATCAAGGCAGTCGCAATGCCCATTGCCCCGGCGCGCATGGCCTCATCCACATGCGCCTTCATCGCATCCATCTGCTGCGGAGTCGGCTCGCCGGCGACGTCCCCCATGACCTCGACGCGTGCCTGCGCTGCGCCGTAGTAAGTGCCGAAGTTCAGTGAAATGCCCTTCTGCGCCAGTCCGTGAAAATAGTCGGTAAGTTTCGCAGAGGGCACCGGAGCACCCCCCTCGCCCGCGATCGCCGTGGTCACCCCCTCACGCAACTTGTTCTCCGCCAGCCCGTTGCGGATCAGGACCTCTCCGGATTGGTCCATCATGTCGATCCAACCGGGCGATGCGTAATCGTTCTGCACGTCGATTTCGCGCCGTCCGTGGCCGGTGACGCGTCCGATTCGCACAAAGCGACCGCCGCTGATGGCGATGTCGGCGTGCACCTCAGGGTTGCCCTCGCCGTCGAGCACGCGAGCATTGCGGATCACGAGATCGTACGTGGGCTGATCAGCCGCAGCCGGCGCAGCTGCGAGGAGGATTGCCATGGCGAGAATCCAATTCTTCATGAGGTCGCCCCGCAACTGAGTCGCTTTGCAAATGGCTCACGGCGGCGGCGACCATACCATATCGGAAAATAATTTTCCAAAACTGAAACTACGGCGCGGGTCAGGGATAGGGGTGCCTCGAGGCAAACTCCAGGCGCGCCAGGGTTCTCACGACAGCGGGCTTCTCCGCAGAGCCTCAATCCTCGTCCAGACTGAGGACCTTGGCATTCACCTCTGCAGCGATCGTTGCAGGATCCGCCCCCTTGGCCGGATACGACTTCGACCAGAGAACCGTGCCATCCGTTACCGCCAGCATCTTCACGGCAAGCTCCTGCGCACCGGGTTGGCCTTCGACGGTTCCGAAGAGAACGTATTTCGCGTGCTGAGCGCGTCCAAGCTCGATCGCCGCCGACTGATCGGGAAGCGGCTCGCCGGTGAGACTGACGCCATTTCCGCGGGATATCGCGAGCCTCCCGTACACCTGCGCGAAGGTCGAATCGGCGACCCTGCGGCCGACTGCATCACCTGCCCGGGCGCTGAAAGGAATCGCCAGCAGAGGGCTTGCGACCGCAGCATTCCCAGCGGCTGCCCTCGAGAACTCCCGTGCAATCTGTGCGCCGAGCTTGGCGACATCGGCTTTGTCGGCGTTGCCTTGATAGCTGTCCGAGATCTGTTTGAGTTTTTTCGTTTGCGCCGGGGTGAGCTTCTCCGGACGATCGTCGTCGGACGAGGTACATCCCTTGGAGAGCACCAGAACAAACAGCCAGATGTAAATGCAGATCCGGATCCACTTCGGGAAGCGGTTGAAGAAGACCCAGGCGCTTTGAAACGGCCATGCGGCCGCGAGGGCCCAGAAGCGCACTTTCTGGCCCGGCTCTTCTCGTGGGAATTCGGGATACCGTCCGGCGGGGGCGACCCGGGTTCCGGAGAAGGCATCCGGTGCTTTCCTGGGGCTCTCCGGCGTGATCGTCAGGCCCGAGGCCAGGCGGCGGCATAGCGCCTCGAGCGCCGCACTCGGCTGCCCGCCGGGCACCCGCGTCCACTGCACTGCGAGAAACTTTTCGGGCACACGCGCGCCAGTCTGAGGGGTCTCATCGATGACCACCGGCAGCAGGAAAGTGTGATCGTCGGCCATGTCGAGGGTCCTCTCGACGGCCAGACGCCACTCCCTACGGAAATACCCCTCGTGACGGGCCTCGGTGCGAGCCGAAATCACCGGCATGAAGAAATCGCATTCGCGTATCTGCCGGCGGATCTTCTGATCCCACGCATCTCCGCCCTGCAGGTCGCTCTCGTCGTACCAAACCTCGAGCCCGTACGTCGGCAGCGCATCCCGGATGAGCTGCGCCGCCTGGCGGTCTTCCGACGCATAGCTCAGGAAGACCGAGCGCGGGGGATCTGGAGGCTCTGGGGGGCGGGCTGCCGACATGAGGGCGCCAACGATCCAAGCTCAGGGTCAAAGAGTCAACAGTGGAGAGGTCCGGGAAGCAGCCGGGGCGGGGCTGGCAGGCTCTCGCAAGGCGATCACGAATGGCGCTTTGTGAAGCATGCCCTGAAGATTGCGCGCGCCCTGACCGATACTGGAGACATGATTCGACGACGCATACCGCATTCGGCGCGCTTCGAAGCCTACAGGGACTTCCACGCCGACCTGGGCCGCGCTCTGGATGCCGAACGGCAGTCGTGGATGGGGCAGAGCATCGAGTGCCTGAAGGATCGCAACGAAATCTCGCGACTGACCTTCGACCTCAGCCGCACCACGACGCGTGCGGAGCTGGCCTGGACTTTGCGCAGGGTCTTTGGACGGCATTCCCCGTTTCTCGTAGAACGCGTCGCCAGTGCGCTCGATACCTTCAGATCGGCAACCGGGGCGGAGCTGATTTCAGGACGCAACCCGCTGGGTCACCGCGGCCGCTGATTTACCATAATAAGTCGCAGCGGCTCAGGGCGCCCGACCGTCGGCCTGGTTCAGAAACTGCCGCACATCGGCCCACACCTTGTCCGTGAGATGCCCGATCTGCTGGATCAGGTCCCGCGGCAACGTTCCGGCCTCGAACTTCGCCTGCAGGTCATACGCCATGTTCTCCAGGGGCGTTTCGCGGTAGCTCTGCTGTGCCAGACCCGCGGCATAGGCCAGCAGGAAGTCATCCACCCCCAGTCGCGCCCATTGCGCCACATGGACGAGCTCGTGGAAATATAGACCCTCGTACTTACGGTCGCGGCGCACGAAGATCGTGTCCTTGAAGGTGATTCCCTCGAATTCCATCTGGTGAAGCGCCGCAAACTCGAACAGACCGAAGCTCTCGACGGGCGGGAACACGACCCGATCCACCGCCACGATCTTGCTCCGAGCGAGGAAATCCGCCGGGAAACAGGCCGCCAGGCGATCTGAGCGGACCGAGCTCATCGGCTGAGCGGTGCTTTCGTGGGCGGCCAGGAAGCGCTCGATCCAGGCCTTGGCCTGCGGCAGCGCTTGGTGCAGGCGCGGAATGATGTCAGTGACCACTCATGCTCCTGCGTTTCACTGTTGGTCCGAGCCGGAAAATGTAAAACGCCGCGTGCCGAGGGGCAACCTTGGCGGCCAGTCGCCGCATCCAGAGCGCTGGTTAGGAACACTCCGCAAGGCGACAGAAGAGCCCGGGACGATGGCCGGGCCACGAGCTGCCAGCAAGACTATCGTGAGGCGCTGCGCGAGCGCGCAGAGTCCTCGTTGGGGGCGACGTAATCACTGCCCTCTCCGGACAAAGGCGAGGCCTCCTGCGCATGCTTCAGCATGTCGGTGGAGTCCGTTTCGTGCGGTACGCCGTCCTGACGCGGGTGCTTGCGGATCTCGACGTGCATCCTGTTCGTCAGAACGAGCCATACCAGCTTGATGTGATTGCGTACGCTCATCACCTCTGACCTTCTGTCGTGGGGCTGGCACCCGTCAACGCGTCGCAGTCGGGCGACAGACCTGGCAGTCCAAAACAAAGCTCCGGCCTGACCGCTGGCTATACCATGGCCTCAGGGGTGCGGTCAGGTAGGTCAACACCCACCGGCCTTGCAGGGTAAACCAACAAGAGGAGCGGAGCCCGAGCGTGGCAGACCGCCAGGTCAAACCGCTGCGGACGGTTGATACAGCGCCTCGCAAGCGCGAGGCCTGCAGGCTCTATCGGGTCTCTGAGCCGCTTTCCAAGCCCTTCGTGCCGAGGTGGCGTGCGAAGTAGTCGTCCGTGGCGTGGAACAGAGTCATCCAGGATGCAAAGCGTGTCAGATCGTGCACCTCGTTGGGCATCATCAACTCATCGTGCTCGATGTGATGCGATCTGAGGTCTGCGATCAGCTCGGACGCCTGTTGCGAGGGCACGTTGCGATCGTCATCGGCCTGAACGATGAGCACCGGGGACTTCCATTGTTCGATGGTCGCGACGGGCGAGGATTGGATCGCGCGCTGCACCGCCTCAGGGCTGGCGATCGGCGCCCCGACCGAGGCGAGGAACGAGGCCCAGTTGTACAGGCCGGCGTAATCCACACCGGCGGCCAGAGAATCGGAGGCCCGTGCCAGACCGAGTGCCGTCATGAGCCCGCCATAGCTGCCGCCCCAGATGCCCAGCCGATGCGCGTCCACATCCTGTCGAGCCTGCAGGTAAGCGATCGCCCCCAGCAGATCATTGAGCTCGCTGCCGCCGGCGGGTCCGAAATCCTTGGCCTCGCGATAGTCGTGGCCGTAGCCGATTCCCCCGCGGTAGTTGACTGAGAGAACGATGTAGCCTTCCGAGACGAAGTATTGATTCAGCGCGTACATCCAGTTGTAGGCGTCCATCGGGTGAAAGCCCAGGAGCATCTGCCGCTGCGGGCCGCCATGAAAGAACAGGATCGCGGGGTGGCGGGACTGGCCACGCTCCTGAGGCAGGAACAGCTGTGCGTGAGCCTGCTGACCATCTTTCGCCGCGAAAGTCACGGCAGCTGGCCTCACCAGCTTGTCAGTCGGAAACATCGGCGGGACGGGCGGCTCGATGAGCGACTGCCAGTGGCCATGGACGAGCATGACCGGATGCAAGGGCATGTTGGCACTGCTCTGCAGGGCAAACACGCTGCCTTCGGCGCTCACTTGTGGTTTGTCCTCGATGCTGTTGTCGGAAGCGGCCCGCACCGGCGTGCCGCTGTCGGCATCGACGGTCCAGACGTGCAAACGATCCTGATCGTCCTGGTTGGATGAGAAGGCCAGATGCGTCTGATCCGGGCTCAGCGCCAGATGAGCGACCTCGAATGCACCGGTCGTGATTGTCCGGACCGGGCCGCCCTGGACAGGTACGGCATAGAGTTGCAGCCAGCCCGTCTTCTCCCACGGAAATATCAGCTCGTCGCGCCGCGTCCAGTACAGATTCTGCTCGGAGAGGCTCGGCTGGAACACACTGCCCATTCCCGCATCGGCCCTCCAGACACGATGGCCCTGCCCGCTCAGCGTATCAGCCACCCAGATCGACCAGGGCGTGCCGCTCGCATGCGCAACGAATTCCGGGCTCTTTTCGGACGGCACGCGGATGAAGGCGAGCTGCGTTCCTCCTGGTGCGAACACGGGTGATGCATCCTGATCCAGGCTCGCGCTGAGCCAGACAATATGCCGGCTTCCAAACTCATACACACCGACGATCGAGTGGCTCCCACGAGAGCTCACGAACGCAAGCCGCCGCCCATCGGAGGAGAACGTCACTGAGCCGACCCGGCCCGAGTCCACGATCAGCGTCTGAGCGGCCTCACGGGCACCGGGTGCGACGGACCAGAGCTTGTCCTTGTCCACGAACACGACTCGAGCGCCATCGGGGGAAAACGCGGCGGAATGACCCACACCGAGCTTGCGCGGCTCGCCGCCGGCGGTGGACACGATCCATACCTCGCGCGGCGTCGGTCCTTCAGGGGAGCTGTTGACATTAGCCGGGCGCTCGTCCTCGAGCGACCCGCCCCGGGTGTATGCGATCCATTGACCATCGTGCGACCACGCCAGCTCGCCGATGTTGAATCCGTCGTCTGCCGTGAAGTTGGTGATGGACCGGCCCTGCATGCCGTGAGCGGCGTCGGCGACCCATATGTTGCGTCGCCCCTGCGTCTCGTATACCCAGGCGACCGCGTTACCGGTGCTCGAGCCCACTAGCTCCGAGGGGTACGGTGCCGCCATGACCTGTTCGAGGGTGAATGCGGCCTGGTGGCTGGCGACCGACGCGCTCTGAAGCAGCGCGCCGCACGAGAGCGCAGCGCAGGCCAGCTGCCTGTTGCTGAGTGATTGTTGATTCATGGGATCATCTGGGTGGTCGGCTGCGCAGGCTCACGGCCTGCCTTAATGGCATCGTTCCCTTGGCAGGTGATACGATATCCTGATCAAAGAATAATGTCCTGATAAGAGAATCCATGTCAACCGCTCAGCAGAGCGCCCAGTCGAGCTGGCTGCAGCGCTACATCCTTCCGGGCCTGGCCTTCAAGGCCGTCGTCATCGGCGGGGGCTACGCGACGGGGCGCGAGCTGGCGGAATTCTTCCTGCCGAGCGGTCCACGCGGCGGACTGCTCGCCATCGTGGTCGCGACGATCGTGTGGAGTGTGGTTTGCGCACTCACCTTCTCGTTCTCGTACTCATACCGCCTGCTGGACTATCGGGCGTTTTTCGGCAAGCTGCTGGGCAGGGGCTGGATCCTCTTCGAGCTGACCTATCTGCTGCTGGTTCTGCTGATCCTGTCGGTATTCGGGGCGACGATCGGGGCGGTGGGTCATGCGCTGTTTGGCTGGCCGTCGCTGGCGGGAACGCTGCTCCTGCTGGTCTCGATCGCTGCGGTGGTCGCGGTCGGAGCGCGAGCGGTCGAGCCGGTATTCAAGTACGTCTCGGTCCTGCTCTATGCCACTTATGCTGTATTCCTTGCCCTGAGCCTTTCGAAGTTCGGAACCCGCATCCTGTCGAACCTGGAGCTCTCGCACGTCGGCGCCGGCTGGCTGTCGGGTGGCGTAACGTACGCCGGGTACAACTCGGTCGCGGCTGTCGTCATCCTGCCGGTGCTCAGGCATCTGCGCAGTCATCGCGAAGCCGTCATCGCCGGCGTGCTGGCAGGTCCGCTTGCGATGCTCCCGGGGCTTTTCTTTTTCCTGTCGATGATTGCCTGGTACCCGGAAGTGGGCGGTAGCACGCTGCCCTCGGACTTCCTGCTTCTGAGGATCGGCATACCGCTGGTGCGACTGCTGTTTCAGTGCATGATCTTCTTCGCGCTTCTGGAGAGTGGCTGCGGAATCGTGCACGCGATCATGGAGCGCGTGCGCCGCGCCATGCGCGCGCGAACCGGACACGATCCGGACCTTCCCGTGCGGATCGCGGTCACCCTCGCCGCGCTCACCGTGTCGGTGTTTGCCGCGCAGGGCATCGGGCTGGTCGAGCTCATCGCGAAAGGCTACCGCTTCATCTCCTGGGTGCTGATCGTCATCTTCATCCTGCCGATCATCCTCGTCTCGATCCTGAAACCGCGCTACCTGCGGCACTCGGATGCGGCGGGCAGCTGAGCTCAGATCGCCGGCTCGGTCTCGCTGTCGGCCAGACTCATGAGCTCGCTGGCGAGATTCACCGGATCCTCACTCGAGCAGACCGCGAGCACCAGCGCGCTTTCGCAATCCTTTGCCACGTAGGCATGTCCCATCGTGCTGTCCAGATAGATTCCCTGCCCCGCGGTGAGGGTAACCGAGGTGTAGAACTGCAGATGGACCTCGATGCTGCCCTCGAGGACGAAAATGAACTCCTCGCCCTGGTGCCGCACGGTCTCGCCGAACTCCTCGATGCTGTGCGAGCGGATTCGGGCAATGATCGGCACCATGCGCTTCTCGCGCAGATCGGCGCACAGGTATTCGTAGTCATAGTTGGGGGTGGAGATCGGGATGGAGTTGCCGCTGTGCGTGAGGCTGCGGCGCGCGGTGACCACCCGTGGGGGCGATTGCGCTGCAGTGGTGTCGTGGGCGAGAAACTCAGCCATCGTCAGACCAAGGCGCGAGGTGAATTGCTGCAGCTTGTCGTAGGTGAGTGAGAGCTTGTCCGCCTCGACTTTGGCGAGCGTGGACAGTGGAATACCCACCTTTTCACTCATCTGCCGCAGCGTCCAGCCTTTCTGCCGGCGCAGCAGGCGGATCAGCCCACCCAGCGTGCTGCTCTTGTGAGTCATTATCGACGCGTCCTCGAGAAACCGGCCCCGTCGGCGCATGCTAGCGGGAGTGGCGCCTGGTCGGCCACGATAGTGCCGTACCCGCCAGTTCTACAGCAAGAGAACAGCGTCTCTTTCTAGGCTATGGCCGGGAGATCACTTCGTCCGGTCCATGGCAAAGAGCATCGACAGCAGGGGAATCTTCTTGTCGCCATCGGGATCCTTCCCGATCAGGCCTTCGTACACGCCCTGCCCACAGAAGATCCTGTGAGCCCGGGTGGGCTCGACCAGCGCACTGGCCTTGCCTCCGTCCTGCGGGGCCTGCTCTTCCTTCTCATAGAAGTCCGCCGTTTCGATAGCCTGCACGCGGGTACCGTCCTGTAGCGTCACGTACCAGCGTGCAGCGCCCGAGGGCAGCGTCTCACCCTGCTCGATCTTGCCCCGGATGAACACCTCGGAGTTCTTCGGCAGGTCAGCCGGAATGGATGCGGTGACATAGACCATTTTCTTGTTGAAGGGTCCGCTCTCGATGTTGGGGGGGCGGTTCCAGCGCATCGCGAGCTCGAAATCGCCGCAGGTCTTGGCTTCCTCGAAATGGGTATAGAGCGTGCGTCCCTTGGGTCCGGAGGGCGCAGAGCTCATATAGCGAATCTTCTGCAGCTCCTGCTCGGTGGGCGCCCCGTCTGCGACCGGAGCGCCGTGGGCCCCGATGCCGAGCCGGTCACAGCCGCCGGCGAGCGCGCCGAGCAGGAGAAGTGCGCTGAAACTCAGGGACCGCCTGTGCCGCATGGGCTGCCTCTCGGTTGGGCTGCGCTGCAGTGCAGCCTGTCGAAATTGAACGCTCAAGATACCGCTCGTATCCCGCAAATATTCCACACCGTTGTCGTAACGGGAACTGCCCGAGCGTCCTTGGAGCGAAACCCGTCATTCCAGGAGACCTCATGTCCACACCCAGCACCCAGCCCATTCCCCCGGGCATGCATACCGTGACACCGCATCTGATCTGTGACGGGGCAAGCGAGGCCATCGAGTTCTACCGCAAGGCATTCGGTGCCACGGAGACCTCGCGCCTGCCCGGCCCCGGGGGCAAGCTCATGCACGCCAGCATCCGCATCGGCGATTCGACCGTGATGCTCGTGGATGAAATGCCTCAGCACGGAGCGCTCGGCCCGAAGGCCCTCAAGGGCTCTCCGGTGACCGTACACCTCTACGTCGAGGACGCCGATGCCTTCGCAGCAAGGGCCGCTGCAGCAGGCGCCAGGGTCACCATGCCGGTCACGCAGATGTTCTGGGGCGACCGCTATGGTCAGATCGAGGATCCGTTCGGCCACCGCTGGTCGATCGCGACCCACGTGAAGGATGTCGCGCCAGGCGATATGCGCAAGGCGATGGAGCAGTTCAACTGCCAGTGATCGCAGCGGCCGATGATCATCGCCCCGTGTGGTCCACTCGTGGGGCCACACGGGGATGCGCACCGCTCATAGCTCGCGATGCCGTCAGTACTCGCCATAACGGCCGCGCACTGATTTCAGCAGCGCCGCCGAGTCGTAGCCGACACCATCCTTGAAGACGAGCTCGACATTCTCGACATCGGTGATGGTCTTGCCCGGATCCCCGTTCAGCACCACCAGATCGGCATCCCTGCCCGGCTGAACCGAGCCGATCCGCTCGGCCAGACCGAGATAGGTCGCGCCGTTGAATGTCGCGATTCGCACCGCCTCGGCCGCCGTAAATCCCGCTTCCACCAGGAGCTCGATCTCGCGCAGGTCACCGAAACCGGGAATCACGCCGCCATTGCCGGTGGGATCCGGACCGCCCAGCAGCAGGCCGCCGGCGGCCACGAACTTGCGCTCCAGGCCGAGTGCGTGCTGGTAGGTCAGCCTTCGTTCGCCCGCCTGATCCGCAGGTAGCGTGTTGGTCCTGTTACGCAGATAGAGATAGGCCTCCCGCGCCTCGGGTGTCATGACCTCCATCGCGCGGGGCCACAGCGGGGCATGGTCGGGAACGCCCTGCTCGAACACCGGCAGGGTGGAAGTCACGGCGACGTGATGCGCGATCAGCGTTCGAATCAACTCGGCAGCCGGGGCACCTTCCGGATCCATCGCCCGCAGCGTGGGCACCCCCCCGCTCTGCGGACAGACATCGGGCGTCTTGCCGGGATCGAGCTGGGTGTTCACGAAGAACCCGTGCTCGAGGTCGTCGATTCCGAGCGCCGCCGCCTCGGGATAGGTCACTGCACACAGATGGCCGGTCAGCTTCAAGCCGCGCCGGTGAGCCTCATCGATCGCGGCTTTCAACTCGGCACGCGTGATGTTCATGTAGGCCTTGAACGAGGTCACTCCCTGGTCAGCCCAGAAGGCCACGGTGCGGCGCGCATCATCCGCGTCCTTGAGCTGATGCATTTCGATGAAGGGGGAGTGGCTTCCCTCGAGGTAGGGTCCCGTGACATCCATGTGCGGGCCCGGCAACGCGCCGGCATCGATCAGATGTTTCAGGTTGAGATCTGCATAAGGCTCGACACTGCCTGTCGTGCGCAGAGTCGTCACACCGTTCGCAAGGTAGAGCCGCGGGGCCGAAAAGCTCATCTGCGGAACGACGAGGGGCGGATCGCTGTGTCCATCCGCATCCATGTTGGGTCGCGCAATGTAGTACATATGGTCGTGCATCCCGACAAGGCCCGGGATCACCGTATGTCCGCGCAGCTCGAGCACGGTTGCATCAGCGGGTGGGGAATCCACCGCAGCGCCCACCGCGCGAATTCTGCCGTCTGCGATCTCGATGCTGCGATCCTCCGCCTCCGCAGCGCCCATCCCATCAATCACGCGCACATGATTCAGGATGATGTGCTTCGCCGACACTCTGACATACGGCAGTACCGCTGCAGCGGGAGCAGCCGGTTGCGGCAGTACGGCCGCTTCGAGCCTGGCGTTCTGCGCCGGTGCGCCACTTGTGCCGCTCAGCGCAATCAGGGTGGCAGCGCTCAGCATCGTGTCGAGCCTGGGCATGGCGTTCTTCTTTGCGCGAGGGGAGCGCATTTTGCCCGGGAAGCAGGCTCCAGCGCCACAGTGCGCTCACCCGGTCGAGGTGCGGCAACCCGGCTCCGCCCGGATGCGCTCCAGGCCGAAGTGAAAATAGGTGGGATCGATCTCGGCGCTGAAGGCTCTGCGGCCTGCACGGGCCGCAGCGATGGTCGCGCTGAACAGACCGCCAAAGGGCTCCCAGACGACATCGCCAGGATCAGTGCAGGCGGTGATGATCCGGCTCATGAGATCCAGGGGCTTCTGATTGAGGTGCACGGCGCGTCCACCAGGGACCACCTGCCTCTCTTCTCCGCGCAAGGCTCCCCGCTCCCAGAGATTCGTCACACCGAACGGACATCGGAACTTCGCGCGCATGCGCGCCCACTGCTCTTCATCCGCGGGCGTCCGGCCGTCCAGACTGAAGTATGGCCGCCCCGAGACTGCCCCACGCTCGTTGGCATAAGCCTGCAACCGCGCAAACATCTGCGGCGGCGGGAAGTACCACAGGTGCCCCGGGTTGAGATACTTGCGCACGGCGGCATCGGCGACTCCGCAGGCCGAGTTCGCTTCGCGCAGCGGGAGCCCGGTCCGCTTCCACTCTCGAATCAGCCATTCGCGCAGCGCGAGCCCATCCACCTTGGCCTCGAAGACATACTGCACGCAGATCTCGGTGACTACGGGGAAGCGGCGGATCCGGCCTGTATTGACATTGCCGGCGATATGCGCCCGGCCCTTGCTCCAGAGGTTGGCGCTCACATAGCGCCAGCCGTAGCGCTCCAGAAGCGGATGCACCGCCGCCCAGCCGATCTCGCTATTCCAAAACCACAAAGTCGTCTGCGGCGTCGCGCGCAAAGCCCACGCCGCAACATGAGCCTCATACCACTGCGGCAAGTCCAGATGATCGGATGTATCCCCCTCGAATCCGAGCACGCCGTACCCGCCATCACTCACGATGCAAACCGGCGCCGGCCAGCCGGCGCAAAGCAGCGCGCTGTCGCCAAACGACACCTCCATCCCCGCCGCGGCGTGGCGCGCCTGCTGTGGCAGCACGTCGTGTTGAATGGCCTTGCCACGGCCAACCGTGCTGCTTGCGCTGCGGCGCCTGGGGGCACGCGAATCGGGTATCGGGTCGCTCATCTCGAAGGCCATCAGACCACGGGAGCCGATCGCAGGCCAGTGTTTCCCGATGAGCGTCCCGCTGATAACGGTGAGAAAGCCGTCCGTGCTCGCCCGCCAGACACCAGGGGCCTGGGGCCGGCTACAATGCCGATGAGTCAGTACTTCTGCATGGGACAGCGGATGAGAGCTGCACGCATCAGGCGGATTTACGAGCCGCCCTCGCCACAAGATGGCGCGCGGGTGCTCGTGGACCGGCTCTGGCCTCGTGGAGTGTCGAAGAAATCAGCGGCGTTGACGCTCTGGCTCAAGGAAGTCGCCCCGAGCCCTGCCCTGCGACAGTGGTTCGGGCATGAACCGCAGCGCTGGCGCGAATTCCGCCGCCGCTACCGCGCCGAGCTCAAATCCAACACCGAACCCGTCGAGCATCTGCGTGCAATGCTCCGCAGCTCAGCGCTGACGCTCCTCTATGCGGCACGCGACCCCGAACACAACCACGCACGCGTGCTGGCCGAGTACCTGAAGCGCACGAGCAAGCCACGTCCGCGGCGTTGAGCTCACTTTCCGGCCGGCTTCGCGGCACGCGCCGCTGATTGACCGGCGCGCCTGCGCGCACGCAGAAATTTTTCACAATCCTCCAGGCTCGGGCATCCGCAATGGAAGCTGCTCTCGAGCAGTGACCTCATCTGCTGGGTCCGGTCCATCAGCGCATTCAGCTCTTCGAGCTTGCGGGTCGCCAGGGCGCGCCAGCGGGCCGCAGGCGGAGTCTCCTTCGAGAACCCCGAGAGGAAGATGCGCGTCTCGGCGATGCTGAAGCCCGCTTCGAGCGCCAGCTTGATGATCTCCACTCGTGCGAACACACCTTCGTCATAACATCGCTGGCCAGACTTGCGCGCCGGCGCCGGTAACAGCCCTTCCTTCTCGTAGAAGCGCAGCGCCGAACTTGCGACTCCGCATTCGCGCGCCACCGCACCGATCGACAGATTTCGCATTGCACAGCTCCTGCGCCGGGGCTTGACTTAAAGTGCACTTTAACTCGTAGAGTGCCGGGAGTACCAGCCCGCTCATCGATCCCGAGGACTCCACGATGTTGCATCTCCTCAAAAGAACCCGCGCAATCCCGGGCATCCTCATACTCCTGGCCGCACTGGCCGCACGAGCCGAGGCGAGCGTTCCCGACTACATCGCGGCGGCAGTGGCCGATCCGGCGCGTCCGCTGCAGGACCAAGCGCGGGACCGCGAGCGAAAGGCTGCTGAAGTCCTTGCCTTCAGCGGCATCGGGCCGGGCGCGCGGGTGGCGGACTTCATGTCAGGGGGCGGCTATTTCACACGCCTCATGAGCCGTATTGTCGGAGATAC
>Ga0070741_10005945_pt1 | contig 26570 bp, 23 predicted proteins | sample Coa_R1_4_FD_66440 | JGI IMG/M metagenome (GOLD analysis project Ga0070741, IMG submission 66440) | Surface soil microbial communities from Centralia Pennsylvania, which are recovering from an underground coalmine fire - Coalmine... | ecosystem: Environmental > Terrestrial > Soil > Unclassified ... | reverse complement strand
ACCGTCGGAACCGACGATCACGTCGTCGTGGTTGGTGCCGTCGAGCAGCGCCGGGCCGTACTGACCCGAGGCGTCCAGCCAGGTGTGGCTCGCCGGACGGCCGTTGCACAGACCGCCGATGGCGTGGGACGACCCGCCGTTGAGGAAGGCGAGCCCGAGGGCGAATCCGGTCGACGCCGTGACGAGGGCCAGACGGCCGGCCTTGTGCCGCAGAGAAACGTTCATGGTTTGTGTGCCTCCTGTGCGTTGTTTGCAGTGCATGACCCGCCGGTCCCGCAACCGGCGGTTGGTCTGCCCGCATCCCCTGGATCCCGTATGACGCCGCGGCCGTTGAGAGAAGGCCTCTGGCACCACACCCCAGCTCCGGTGATCCGGACATTCAGCTCCCCAGCTGACAAAAGGGATTGTGAGGTGAACGCAAAGCAACGTCAAGCTGTACCGGTCTCACTCCAGAGGACTTCTCAGCCTGGGCTCACCCCGGCCGGGAACTCTCCGCCCGCCCGCCCGGCCGTGCCGAACCGGGGTGCCTCTGCCCGGCGGACTCAGCCGATCCAGACCGTCTTCAGGTTGCAGAACTCCCGGATGCCGTGGGCCGACAGCTCCCGGCCGTAGCCGGAGGTCTTCACGCCGCCGAACGGCAGCTCGGGGAACGACGTGGTCATGCCGTTGACGAACACCGCGCCGGCGGCCAGGTCGCGGGCGAAGCGCTCCTGCTCGGCGGGATCGTTGGTCCAGGCGTTGGAGCCGAGGCCGAAGGCGGTGTCGTTGGCCAGGGCGATGGCCTCGTCGATCCCGGCCACCCGGTAGAGCTGGGCCACCGGGCCGAACACCTCCTCGTGGTACATGCGCATGTCGGGGGTGATCCCGGTGATGACCGTGGCCGGGTAGAACCAGCCCGGGCCGCCGGGTGCCTCGCCGCCGACGAGGACCTTGGCGCCCCTGGCGGTGGCGTCGGCCACGAGCTCGGTGATGTCACGCCGGCCCTGCTCGGTGGCCAGCGGGCCGATGTCGGTCGCCTCGTCCATCGGATCACCGAGGCGCAGCGCCGCCATGCGCTCCACGAAGCGGCGCTCGAACTCGTCGGCCACCGCCTCGTCGACGATGAACCGCTTGGCCGAGATGCAGCTCTGGCCGTTGTTCTGGCAGCGGGAGGTCACGGCCACCTCGGCCGCCCGGTCGAGGTCGGCCGACGGCATGACCACGAAGGCGTCGCTGCCGCCGAGCTCGAGGACGGTCTTCTTGATCTCCTCGCCGGCCACCCGGGCCACGGCCTGGCCGGCGGGCGTGCTGCCGGTGAGGGTGGCGGCGGCCACCCGGCGGTCGCGCAGGACCCGCTCGACGAGGTCGGAGCCGATCAGCAGCGTCTGGAACGCACCGGCGGGGAAGCCGGCCCGGCGGAAGAGATCTTCCATGTACAGCGCCGTCTGGGGGACGTTGGAGGCGTGCTTGAGCAGCCCCACGTTGCCGGCCATGAGGGCGGGGGCGGCGAAGCGCATGGCCTGCCACAACGGGAAGTTCCACGGCATCACGGCCAGGACGACGCCGATCGGCTGGTAGCGGGTCAGCGCCCGCTGCGCCCCGACGGCGGCCGGGTCGACCGGTTCGTCGGCCAGGAACCCCTCGGCGTGGTCGGCGTAGAACCGGCAGGCCTTGGCGCACTTCTGGGCCTCGGCCCGGGCGGCCTTGCGGGTCTTGCCCATCTCGGTGGTCATCATCACGGCGACGGAGTCCGCCTCGGCGTCGAGGATGTCGGCCGCCGCCCGCATCCATCCCGCCCGCTCGGCGAACGTCGTCAGCCGGTAGCTCTCGAAGGCCTCCGCCGCCCGGGCGATCCGGGCGTCGACCTCCTCGGCCGAGAGGGCGTCGAACGTCTTGACCGTCTCACCGGTCGCCGGATTCACGGTGGCGATCGCCATGGCTGCCTCCCAGGGCTGGAACGTCGGGGTGGGGCTTCGGACGGGCGTCGGGCCGGGGCGCCGGGCCGGTGCCCGGCCGCCCCTCCGCCTGTATACCCGTCTGCCGCTGCCCGCCGTTCCTTCCACCGAATCGGCCGCCCGATCCCCGGGGAAGTCGGCTCCGCATGGCGCGACGGCTGCTCCAGCGGGTAAAGCAGGACCCGATGCCCCCCGAAGACGAGGCCGGAACCCCGGACGACGCCGCTCCGCCGGCCCCGCCCGCCCCCGCCGCCGCTGATATCCCGCCGCCGGACACGGCCGCCTCGGCCGCTGTCCCGCCGCCGGGCACGACGGCCTCGGCCGCCACCAGCCCTTCCGCGGCCGCCACCAGCCCTTCGGCGCCCGCGGTCGCTCCTTCGGCGGCCGCCACCAGCCCTTCGGCGCCCGCGGTCGCTCCTTCGGCGGCCGCCGTCCCGCCGCCGGGCGGTTCCGCGACTGCCGAAGCCGCGCCGCCGGTGGCGGTGCCCCGCCCCGATGCGGCTTCGGCCTCCGAGGCTGGTTCTGCCGGTGGTGCCGCGGCGGTTCCGGACGCCGGTTCTGCCGGTGGTGCCGCGGCGGTTCCGGACGCCGGTTCTGCCGGTGGTGCCGCGGCGGTTCCGGACAGCGGGTCTGGCGGTGGTGCCGCTGCGGTTCCGGACAGCGGGTCTGGCGTTGCCGACGGTTCTGCCGGTGATGCGGCGGTGGGCTCCGACGCCGGTTCTGCTGATGCGGCTCCGGTTCCCGACGTGGGTTCTGCGGCCGATGCCGTGCCGGCCTCGGACCCCGGTTCTTCGGGGGATCCCGCCGGGCCAGCCGGTGTGGCCTCAGCGGGCGAAGTCTCGGCGGTCGAGGACGCCGGCGAGGCGGGAGTCGTGCCGGGGTCCTCGGCGGGTACCGGGGAATCGGCGGGTGCCGAGACGCCGGCCCGGCGCCGCCGGCGCCGGGGGCGGCGTGGTCAGGGCGGCGGCCCGGGGGACGGCGAAGGCGGCGATGGATCGGGACGGGGCGAGGCCACCGGCGCTCAGGGCGGCCAGCGCGGCAGCGGTCCCAGCGGCCCGGGCGGCGCTCCGGGTGGAGAGCGTGGCGGCGGGTCCGGGCGGGAGCGGAGCGGAGCGTCCCGGGGCGAGGGTCGAGGAGGTTTCGGCGGCCAGCGCGGCGGTGGGCCCGGTGGTGTGGGCCGTGGCGGGCCGGGTGGTGAGCGCGGTGGTGCGGGCCGCGGTGGGCCCGGTGGTGTGGGCGGCGGAGGACCGGGTGGTGAGCGCGGTGGTGTGGGCCGCGGTGGGCCCGGTGGTGTGGGCCGTGGCGGGCCGGGTGGTGAGCGCGGTGGTGTGGGCCGCGGTGGGCCCGGTGGTGTGGGCCGTGGCGGGCCGGGCGGTGAGCGGGGCGCCGGACAGGGTTGGGAGCGCGGTGGGTCCGGGTGGGAACGCGGCGGGCCGGGCGGAGAGCGCCACGGCGGCCCGGGCGGGGAGCGCCGCGGCGGGCCGGGCGGGGAGCGCCGCGGCGGGCCGGGCGGGGAGCGCGGCGCGGGCCGGGGCGAGCGGCGCGGCGGGCCGGGCGGGCCCGGCGGCGACCGTCGAGCCGGGCGCGGCGGCGAGCGGGGCCGGGAAGGCGCCGGTGCACGGGGCCGGGAAGGCGCCGGTGGACGGGGCGGCGAGCGGGGGCGGGAAGGCGCCGGGCGGGGTGATGCGCCCCGGGCGCCGGTGCACTCGCTGCGGCTCGAGGTCGGCGGCCGGGGCGTGGAGCTGCACTGCGACACCTGCGAGTTGATCGTCACCCACCTGGCCGGGCCGGAGGTCCGCAAGGCCGTGGAGGATGCTCACCGCCGGCACCTCGGCACGATCACGTGGGAGAGCGGCTGGTTCGCCGTGTGCTCCTGCGGCTGGAGCTCCACGAAGGTCAGTCAGGACAAGGCCTGGGACGAACTGGCCGAGCACGAGGCGTCGATGCTCCGCCCCGCCGCCCAGGGGGTCCCGCCGGCCCCGCCCCGCCCCCCGCAGGGCGGCTGAAGGCCGTTCCGGCGAGGGTCCCGACCGGCGCGCCGGCGCCGGGGCCAACTGACCGGAGCACGACCGGTCGTGATCGGGGGCCCTGGGGGGCCGCGATCACCACCGGTCGTGCTGCGGACCGGGCGCCGGGTCAGGCGGCGTCGGGCGGGTCCTCGACGGCGGCGGGGACCGCCTCCAACCGGGCGGGGACGTGCTTGTGCCAGGGGGTGCCGGCGAAGGGGTCCCGGTCGCCGGCGTCGGTCAGGTCGTTGGGGGCGAGGCCGGTGACGACCCGCTCTCCGCTGTCGGCGGGGTGGTCGAGACCGAGGCCGTTGGGGAGCGACAGATGCCCGTCCTGCATGCGGTCGTCGACCTCCACGGTCACCTCGCCGCCACCCCGGCGGGTCGTGAGCTGCGCCCGTCCGCCGTCGACGAGGCCGAGGCGGGCGGCGTCGGCGGGGCTGACCCGCAGGGCGCCGGCGGGGTCGCGCTTGCGCCAGCTGGGGTCGCGCATGATCGTGTTGGCCGTGAACGAGCGGCGCTCGCCGGCCGAGAGCACGAAGGGCCAGTCCGGGTCGGCCCCGGGCCCGGTGTCGGCCTCGGCGTTCAGGCCACCCAGCTCGTCGAGGAGCTCCGGGATCGTGACGTGGATGAGGCCGTCGGGCGTGCGGACCCGGTGCCAGGAGGCGTCGTACTCGTCGTCGGTGATCACGACGCCGGAGTGCCTGGCCAGGATGGCCTCGAAGAGCTGCTCCCCGGCCAGCACGCCCTCGCCGGTGAAGCCCGCCCGGCGGACGCCGTCGGGGTTGGCCTGGGCGCACTTGTGGGCGGCGGCCCACAGCACGGCGGCGGACGCCGCCCCGTCGGGGAGCGTCTCGCCCAGGGTGCGGTAGAGCACCACCGGTGCCACCGCCCCCAGTTTGGGGTCACCGGCGACGGCGGCGAAGAACGCCGTTGCGAAGGCGGCCCGGCCGTGGGCGGCCGCCTCCCGCAACGGCGCCAGATCCGCCTCGGTCACCACGCCGAGGGCTTCCAGCAGGCGGGAATGGATCTCGGCCTCGGGCAGTGGCCCGTCGGGCGGGTCGAGGAGCGGCTTGCGGAGGTGGAAGACGTTGCGGGGGAACTCGAAGTTGAAGAACGTGGCCTCCCACTTCTCGTACTGCGTCGAGGCGGGGAGCACGTAGTGGGCCGCCCGGGCCGTCTCGGTCAGGGCCACGTCGATGACCACGACGAGGTCGAGGGCGGCCAGCGCCTCCTTGAAGCGCTTGGAGTCGGCCAGCGAGTGGGCGGGGTTGGCGCTCTCCACGATCATGGCCCGGTAGCGGGCCGGGTGATCGGTGAGGATCTCGTCGGCGATGACGTTGCAGGGCACCAGCCCGGAGATCAGTGGCATGCCGGCCACCGGTGTCTTGCCCCGGATCTTCCCGCCGGCGGTGATGTCGACCAGGCTCGACGGCGCGTACACCGTGCCCGGCCGGCCGAAGTTCCCCGTCAGCACCCACAGCAGCTTCTCCAGCCAGGAGACCAGCGTGGAGTGGCGGTTCATCTGGACGCCGAGGTCCTCGAAGACGGCCACCCCGCCGGTGGCGCCGGCGATCCGGCGGGCGACGGCCCGCACCGTCGCCTCGTCGACGCCGCTGCGGGCGCAGTACTCGGCCACCGGCACGGTGGCCAGCGCCTCCAGCGTGGCCTCCACGTCGGCGGCGTGGTCGGCCAGCCAGCGGTGGTCGACGAGGTCCTCCGACACGATGACGCCGGCCAGGGCGGCCAGCAGCCAGGCGTCGGTCCCGGGCCGGACGGCCAGGTGGAAGTCGGCCAGCTCGGCGGTCTCCGTCCGCCGGGGGTCGATGACGATCAGCGAGCGGGCCGGGTCGCGGGCGATCTCCTTCAGCGTGGTGCGGGCGTGGGGGATGCTGTGGCTCTGCCAGGGGTTCTTGCCGACGAAGACGGCCACCTCGCAGTGCTCGAAGTCGGCCCGGACCATCGACCCCAGCATCCGGTGGTTGACCCAGAACTCGCCGGTCTTCTCCTGGGCCAGGGCGCTGGAGCGGAACTTCCCGCCCAGGGCCTTGAGGAGGGCGCTGCCGTAGGCGCCGCCGAGGTGGTTCCCCTGCCCCCCGCCGCCGTAGTAGAAGATCGACTCGCCGCCGACGTCGGGGCCGGCGGCCGCCTGCACCGCCCGCAGCCGGGCGGCGATCTCGGTGACGGCCGTGTCCCAGTCGATCTCCTCGAACGTGCCGTCGGGCCGGCGGCGCAACGGGGAGAGGATCCGCCCCTGCCGGCCGTTCTGGTAGTGGTCGAGCCGGAGGGCCTTCTCGCAGGTGTAGCCCTGCGACGCCGGATGGGTCTTGTCGCCCCGGATGCGCTCGAAGCGGCGCCCGTCCTCACCGCCCAGGCGGACCTCGATGCCGCAGTTGCACTCGCAGAGGATGCAGGCCGTCGGCTGCCACTCGGCGGTGGTGGGAGCGGAAGTCGCCGTCATGCGCCCGCTCCTTCGGCCAGTCCCTTGATGCCGGTGACGGTGGCGGCCATGTTCGTCTCCCACTCCTTCAGGCGTCGGGCGATGATCGCCTCTTCCTTGTCGGGCATCTTCTCGATCACCGCCGTCATGCCGGACGGGCCGGGGCCCATCTGGGCCCAGTAGCGGAGCCGGGTGCCGTCGCCCTCCGGCGTCAGCTCCAGGCGCCACAGCGCGGCGGGGAGGTCGGGATCGCCGACGGCCCAGCCGAAGCGGCGCTCGGGGACGAAGTCGACGATCGTGCTCGTCGTCTCCCACTCCCCCCGGGCCGGGTGGTAGTTGCGGCCCTTGAACCGGGCGCCGAGGCAGGGGCCGCCGCCGCCCGCTCCGAGCCAGGTCGCCTCCTGGAGCTCCGTGCCGAAGCGGCTCGGCGTCATGATCTCCGCCACGTGCGGCCACACCGCCGGCGGCGGGGCGGCGATGTAGACGTCGGTCTCGGCGGTGGGGCGGTCGGCGAAGCGCACCGTCGTCCTCCTGGAGGGGCCTCGGGCGGTCAGTTGCACCAAGGAACTGACCATAACCCGTGTCGGTTCGTTAGCGCAACTGTTAACCTGGTCCTCGTGAAGCGGACGGAGTTCGCCTCGTGGCCGTGCTCCATCGCCCGCAGCGTCGACCTGCTGGGCGACTGGTGGACGCCGCTCGTCCTCCGGGAGGCCTTCCTCGGGGTGCGCCGCTTCGACGACATCCAGGCGTCGCTCGGGATCGGTCGCAACGTCCTCACCCAGCGGCTCAAGCGCCTCGTCGACGAGGGGATGCTGGAGCGGGTCCGCTACCAGGAGAAGCCCGACCGCTACGAGTACGTGCTGACCGACAAGGGTCGCGACTTCTACCCGGTGCTGGCGGCCATGATCGCCTGGGGCGACCGCTGGCTCGCCGGCGACGAGGGGCCGCCGGTCGTGCTCACCCACACCACCTGCGGGCACGACACCACCGCCCGGGTCGTCTGCTCGGAGTGCGGGGAGCCGATCGAGGCCCGCACCGTCCGGGCCCGGCTGGGGCCGGGCTATCCGCCCGACCGGCCGCCGCCGGGGCGGATCCGGAGCGGATCACCCCCCGTTAGCGGGGGGTAAACCGCTCCAGCGGACGCCCCCCTGCGCCCGCCGGCGGTGCCTGGTGGACGGGCGCGCCCGGAATCCCGGCGGGAGCTCAGCCGGCGGGAGCTCAGCCGGCGGCGGCCGAGGCGGCGGCGGCGAGGACCTGCTCGGCCAGTTCGGGCCGGCAGATCACGAGGTCGGGGAGCCAGGGCGGAACCTGGTTGTAGACGAGCGGGGAGCCGTCGAGCCGGGAGACGTGGAGCCCGGCGGCGGCGGCCACGCCGACGGGGGCGGCCGAGTCCCACTCCCACTGCCCGCCGCCGTGGACGTAGACGTCGGCCTCGCCGAGGACCACGGCCATGGCCTTGGCGCCGGCCGATCCCATGGGCAGGAGGTCGCCGCCCAGGGCGGCCCGCACGATCTCGGTCTCGGCCGGCGGGCGGGTCCGGCTGACCACCAGCACCGGCGGGCGGTCCACCCGGGGCGGGAGCACCGGCGGCTCGGCCGTCGACAGCGTCCGGCCCTGGGCCGGGAGGGCGACGGCGGCCACGGTGGGGAAGCCCTTCTCCACCAGGGCGACGTGGACGGCCCAGTCGGTGCGGGGGTCCTCCCCGAACTCCCGGGTGCCGTCGAGCGGGTCGACGATCCAGGTGCGCTCGGCGTGGACCCGGCTCGGGTCGTCGGCCCGCTCCTCCGACAGGACGGCGTCGTCGGGGTGGCTCTCGGCCAGGAGCCGCAGGATCAGGTCGTTGGAGCGCCGGTCCCCCTCGTCTTTGAGCTGGGACGGGTCGAGCCGGCCGGCGGCGGCCTCGGCCCGGATCTCGAGGAGGAGCGCCCCCGCCTCGGTGGCGATGCGGTGGGCGTCGTCGTGATCGGACATTCCCCGAGCGTAGACCGCCCCCGCCGCCCGGACGCCAGCCCGCCGCCGGCCCGCCGGTCACTTCGCCCGGCCCGTCCCGATCCCGCTGTCCCGGGCCGGCCCGCCGAACCGGCGTGCAGCCGCCCGGATATGGCGGCGGAGGAACGCCGGAATGGCGCGCCGGAACGCCCGGGGCGGCGTCGGACCCCGCCGCCGTGCGCGACGATCGGGGCATGAGCCCCCTCACCGCCCCCGCCGCCCGGGGTCATGTCGCCGAGACGTGGACGAAGGAGATCGTCCCGGCGCTGACCGACTTCATCCGCATCCCCAACGTCTCGGTGGCCTTCGACCCGGGCTGGGCGGAGGCGGGGCACATGGCCCGGGCGGTGGCGCTGGTGGCCGACTGGCTGCGGGCCCGGCCGATCGAGGGGGCCACGGTCGAGGTCCAGGAACTGCCCGGCCGCACGCCGGTGGTGCTGGTCGACGTCCCGGCCCACGGCCTCCCGGCCGGCGACGGCGGGCCCGGCGGCGGGTCCGGCGGCGGGTCCGTCCTCCTCTACGGGCATCTCGACAAGCAGCCGCCGCTGGCCGAGTGGCGGACGGGCCTCGGCCCCTGGGAGCCCGTCCGGGACGGCGACCGCCTCTACGGCCGGGGCGGCGCCGACGACGGGTACGCCGCCTTCGCCGCCCTGGCGGCCATCGAGGCCGTGCGGGCGGCCGGCGGCGCCCACCGGCGCTGCCTGGTGATGATCGAGGCATCGGAGGAGTCGGGCAGCCCCGACCTGCCCGCCCACCTGGAGCGGCTCGGCGACCGCCTGGCCGGCACCGACCTCGTCATCGCCCTCGACTCGTGGTGCTGGACCTACGACCGCCTGTGGGTGACGACGTCGCTGCGGGGCCTCCTCGGGGTGGAGCTGACCGTGGAGGTGCTGACCGAGGGGGTGCACTCCGGCATGGCGGGCGGGGTCGTGCCGTCGTCGTTCCGCATCCTGCGCCGGCTGCTCGACCGGGTGGAGGACTCCGCCACCGGGCGGATCCTGGTCGACGCCCTCCACGTCGACATCCCCGACGAGCGCCTCCGCCAGATCGCCGACGTGGCCGGCGACCTCGGCGACCTGGCCGCCACCTACCCCTGGGCGCCCGGCATGGAGCCCCTCGGCGCCGGCAACGCCGACCGGCTCCGGGCCCGCACCTGGGAGCCGGCCCTCGAGGTCATCGCCGCCGAGGGCCTGCCGTCACTGCGCGACGGCGGCAACGTCCTGCGGCCGAGGACCACCGCCGGCCTGTCGTTCCGCCTGCCGCCGACCTGCGACGCCGCCGCCGCCGCGGCGGCGGTGGAGCGGATCCTGGCGGCCGACCCCCCGCACGGCGCCACCGTCACCGCCACGGCCACCACGGCCGAGGGCGGCTGGGCGGCCCCGCCGCTCGCCCCCTGGCTCGACGCCGCCGTCACCGCCGCCTCGCAGGCGGCCTTCGGGGCCGATCCCCGCTACGTCGGCGAGGGCGGCACGATTCCGTTCATGGGGATGCTGGGACGGTCGCTGCCCGAGGCGCAGTTCGTGATCACCGGCGTCCTCGGGCCGGGCTCCAACGCCCACGGCCCCAACGAGTTCCTCCACATCCCCACCGCCGAGAAGGTCACCGAGGCCGTCGCCCACCTCCTCGACGCCCACGCCGCCCCCCGCTAGCCGGCCGAACCGGCGTTCATGGGCCCGGATAGAGCGGCGGAAGAACGCCGGAATGCGGCAGGGGGGTCAGGCGAGCAGGGCGGCGATGCGGGTGATGATCGTGCGGAGGGGGGAGCCGACGCCGAAGACGGCGGCGATGCCGAGGTCGGCCAGGGCGCCTTCGTCGGACGGGGGGATCGTGCCGCCGATCACGACCGGGACCCCCTCGACGCCGGCCGCCCGCAGGCCCTCGACGACGGCCCGGCACTCCTCGAGGTGGTTGCCCGACAGGGACGACAGGCCGACGAGGGCCGGGTCCTCCTGCTCGACGGCGGCCACCAGCTGCTCGGGGGTGGCGTGGCCGAGGTAGACGACCTCCATGCCGGCGTCGCGCAGGGCGTGGGCCACGACGATGACGCCCCGCCAGTGGGCGTCCATCCCGAGCTTGGCCACCACCGCCTTCTTGCCGACCAGGCGGGGCTCCCGTTGGACCTCGGCGGTCACCACAACGGGAAGTGCCACCGGCCGAGGCTGTCCCGCAGGACCGCGCCGATCTCCCCGAGCGTGGCGTCGGCCGCCACCGCCCGCCGGACCGACGGCATCACGTTGGCGCCGTCGGTGCAGGCCGAGCCGAGCTCGCCGAGCGCCGCCGCCACGGCGCCGTCGTCCCGCCGGGACCGGACGGCGTCGATCCGCCGGCGCTGCGCCTCGAGCGCGCCGGGCGGCAACTCGAAGGGACGGACGTCGACGTCGCCGTCGATGCCGCCGGCGCCGTCGCCGTCGTCGAGGCCGGCGTTGATGCCGACGACCAGGCGGCGCCCGTCCTCCAGGGCCTGCTGGTCGGCGAAGGCCCGCTTCGACAGCTCCCGGTGGACCCAGGCCTCCTCGGTCGCCGCCACCAGCCCGCCGAGCTGTTCGATCCGGTCGACCAGCGCCCCGGCCGACTCCTCCATGGCGTCGGTCAGGTGCTCCACCAGCCAGCTGCCGCCCAGGGGGTCGGCGCTGCCGGCCACGCCGGTCTCCCACAGGATGACGTGCTGGGTGTGCAGCGCCACCAGGGCGGCGTGCTCGGTGGGGATCGACAGGGCCTCGTCGTAGCCGTCGACGTGGAGCGACTGGGTGCCGCCGAGCACGGCCGACAGCGCCTGGATGGCGCTGCGGGCGATGTTGAGGTGGGGCAGGCGGGCGGTCATCGTCACCCCCGACGTCTGCACGTGGAACCGGAACTTCTGCGCCGCCGGCGAGTCGACGCCGAGGTCGTCACGCACGAACGTCGCCCACATCCGCCGGGCCGCCCGGAACTTGGCGATCTCCTCGAAGAAGTCGGAGTGGGCGTCGAGGAAGAACGAGATCCTCGGCAGCGCCTCCTCGGGGGCGAGGCCCCGGCCGATCAGCTCCCGGGCGGCGGCCCGGCCGTGGGCCAGCGTCAGCGCCAGCTCCAGCGGGGCGTCGGCCCCGGCCTCCCGGTAGTTGTATCCGGTGACCGAGATCGGGTTCCAGCGGGGCAGCTCCCGGATGCAGAACTCGGCCACGTCGCACTCCACCCGGAACGACGCCGCCGGCGGCAGCGCCTCGGGGGCGATCGTGATGGCCGTCTCCATCAGGAAGTCGTTCTGGCTGGTGCCGGCCAGGCCGGCCCGCTCGAATCCCCGCCGCTCGGCGGCGGCCAGGAACATGGCCAGGTGGGGCGCCGCCCCCACCGGCTGCGACGAGACCAGCGATACGCTGACCCGGTCGAGGGGGATGGCCTCGAACAGGTCGTCGAAGTCGTCGGTGACGTCGACGGCCACGCCGCCCCGCCCGACGTCGGACGCCGCCCGCTGATCGTCGGACCCCACCGCCCGCAGCGACGGGTAGTCGAAGACGCCGTTGATGCCCGTCGCCCCCCGCTCCAGCAGCATCCGGTAGCGCTTGTTGGTGTCGGCGGCGGTGGCGAAGCCGGCCAGCTGGCGGATCGTCCAGGGCCGGGTGCGGTACATCTCGGCGTGGATCCCCCGGGTGAACGGGTACTCACCGGGCCGCCCGAGGCGTTCGTCCAGCCCGGGCGCGACGTCGCCCGGCCCGGCGGCGGCCGGCAGGGGGATCCCCGAGGCGGTGGTGGGCGGGTCAGACATCGGCCGACTCCTTCGCCGCCGGCGGCGGCTCAAACTGGCGTTCTTCTACCGGGATATAGCGGATATTGAACGCCGGTTGCCAAGGGGCGGGGGTCAGCGGGCCGCCGCCCAGATCGAGCCGGCCACGGCCAGGGCCGACACCACCCCGGCCACGAGGACGCCGTCGACGATCGAGCGGCGCGTCGTCGGCACCCGGAGCATGAAGGCGCCGACCAGGAAGCCTCCGGCGAGGCCGCCGAGGTGGCCGCCGATGGCGATCCCCGGGATCACGAACGACAGCACGAGGTTGACGACGATCAGGCCGCCCACGCCGCTCTGCCAGACGTCGACGCCCCGCTGGTGCAGGCCGATGGCCACCGCCCCGAAGATGCCGAACACCGCCCCCGACGCCCCGCCGGTCAGGGCGTGGGGCGACAGGAGCAGGGCTCCGAACGAGCCCGTCAGCAGCGAGGCGAGGTAGAGGGCGGCGAAGCGGGTCCGGCCCAGCGCCACCTCCAGCATCTCCCCGAACCGGTAGAGCAGCACCATGTTGAAGCCGATGTGGAAGATGCCGAAGTGGATGAATCCCGAGGTCACCAGCCGGTAGAGCTGCCCGCTGTGGATGTCGGGCCCGTCGAGGCCCAGCCGGGCGTGGAGCTGGCTGATGCCCTCGCCCATGACGCTGCCCCCGGCCGAGGCGGCGGTGAGCAGGAACACGCCCACGTTGAGCCACACGATGGCCTTCGTGACCGCCGGCCCCGACAGTGAGGCCCGGAGGCGCATCCGCTCGGCGGCCGGCGGCCGGGCGGCCCGGACGCACTCGAAGCAGTGGGCGCCGACCGGCGCCTCCCGCAGGCAGGCGGGGCAGGCCGGCCGGCCGCACCGGGTGCAGGCCCGGCCCGTCGGGCGATCGGGATGATGGAAGCAGGTGGTGGTCTCGACGGTGCAAGACTCTACGGGTCGGAGCCTGCCGGCCGACCTCACCTTTCAAACCGGACAATTCCCCCAATTCGCACCGGCTGGGCCCCCGATTCACAGAAGGTTCCCAGCATTTGTGCCGAGGATGACGCCATGGGTAAAGCATCGACCAAGAAGCGGATTCAGCGCGCCAGCGGCGCCAAGAAGATGGCCATGCGGGGCAAGCGGCGCCCCTACGGCTTCTACGCCCTGATCGCCGTCGTGGTGGCGGCCGGCGCCGGGGGCATCGCGCTCAGCCGCAGCGGCGACGCCGGCGCCAGCGGCGAGCGGCCCGGTCTCCAGGACCACTGGCACACCGCCTACGACGTCGACATCTGCGGGACGATCCAGCCCAGCATGCCCCAGCCCGGCAACCTCATCGGCCTCCACACCCACTCCGACGGGCTGATCCACGTGGAGCCCTACGTCACCGGCTCGTCCCTCGACCGGGGGGCCAACGCCACGCTGGCCCGCTTCCGCGACGGCGAGCCCGGCTTCAAGCTCACCTCCAGCGAGGTGCAGGTGCCGGGCGGGAAGCTGATGAAGAACGGCGACCTCTGCGACGGCAAGCCCGGCAAGGTCGTCATCCGGCAGTGGACCGACCCGACCGCCGACGCCCACACCGACTACACCGACCCGTCGAAGGTGAAGATCACCGACAACGGGGCGATCACCATCGCCTTCGTGGCCGACGGCGCCGACATTCCCAAGCCGTCCACCATCGCCAACCTCGCCAACCCCAACGCCGGCGAGGGCGGCGGGACGACGCCGACCTCGTAGCGACGCTTCTCCTCTGCGGACGGTTCTGGGGGGCGGCGAGCCCGCCCCTCAGAAGTCCGCGTTCTTGGGGGTCCGGGGGAACGGGATGACGTCGCGGATGTTGGCCATCCCGGTGGCGTAGATGATCGTGCGCTCGAAGCCGAGGCCGAAGCCGGCGTGGGGGACGGTGCCGTAGCGGCGCAGGTCCCGGTACCACCAGTAGGCCTCCTTCTCGAGGCCCAGTTCGTCGATGCGGGCGTCGAGGCGGTCGAGGCGCTCCTCCCGCTGCGATCCGCCGATGATCTCGCCGATGCCGGGGGCGAGGACGTCCATGGCCGCCACCGTGCGCCCGTCGTCGTTCTGGCGCATGTAGAAGGCCTTGATCTCCTTGGGGTAGTTCATGACGATCACCGGCCGGCCGACCAGCACCTCGGTCAGGTGCCGCTCGTGCTCCGACTGGAGGTCGGCGCCCCACTCCACCGGGAACTCGAAGGCCACGCCGCCCTCGACGGCCTTCTGGAGGGCGGCGATGGCGTCGCCGTAGTCCATCCGTTCGAAGGTCGAGTCGACCAGCGCCTCGAGGCGGGCGACGCAGCCCTCGTCGATGCGCTGGTTGAAGAAGGCCATGTCGTCGGGCCGCTCGTCGAGCACCGCCCGGAAGATGTACTTGAGCAGCGCTTCGGCCAGGTCGGCGTCGCCGGACAGGTCGGCGAAGGCGATCTCCGGCTCGACCATCCAGAACTCGGCCAGGTGCCGGGCGGTGTTGGAGTTCTCGGCCCGGAACGTCGGCCCGAACGTGTAGACCTTCGACATCGCCAGGCAGTACGCCTCGACGTTGAGCTGCCCCGACACCGTGAGGTGCGCCTCCCGGCCGAAGAAGTCCTCGGTGAAGTCGGGCGCGCCCCGCAGGTTGGCCAGATCGAGGGTCGACACCCGGAACATGGCCCCGGCGCCCTCGGCGTCGTTGGCCGTGATGATCGGCGTGTGGATCCAGAAGAAGCCCCGCTCGTGGAAGAAGCGCTGCACCGCCTGCGCCAGGCAGTGCCGCACCCGGGTCACGGCGCCGAACGTGTTGGTCCGGGGCCGGAGGTGGGCGACCTCCCGGAGGTACTCGAAGCTGTGGCGCTTGGCCGCCACCGGGTAGGTGTCGGGGTCGTCGACCCAGCCGACGACCTCCACCGCCGACGCCTGGATCTCCACCGTCTGGCCCTTGCCCTGCGACTCGACCAGCTCGCCGGTCACGACCACGGCGCAGCCGGTCGTCAGGTGCAGGACCTCGGCTTCGTAGTTGGGCAGCGACGGGTGGGCCACCGCCTGGACGGCGTCGAAGCACGACCCGTCCGACACGGTGAGGAACGACAGCCCGCCCCCGGCCTTGGAGTCCCGCCGGGTGCGGACCCAGCCCTTGACGGTGACGGTCGAGCCGACCGCCACCTCTCCGCCCAGGATGCGGGCCACCGGGACGTCACTCAACCGTCAACGTGCCCTTCAGGACGTCGTGGATCTTGCAGTGGAAGATGTACTTGCCCTTCGGCAGCGACGGGACCTCGGGGACGTCCCGGAACGTGCCGGGCGGGACGATGTCGGAGTCGAACTTCGGCGTCACGCCCTCGGGGACATTCTCGGTGAAGGAGTGGCCCGGCCCGGCCGTCGGGTCACCGTCGACGAAGCGGATCCCCTCGCCCTGCTTGATGGTGACGTCGCTGGAGGGGAAGTAGTCCCGCAGGACGGCGATCATGTGGTGCTCCGGCACCGGCCCGCCGACGGGGACCGGTGCCAGCAGCAGGGTGGCGGCGGCGAAGAGCGCAGCGAACATCTCAGCCCTCCATGTTAGGAGGACACCTCCTTCATCATCTGGTCCCAGGCCTCCCGGGCGTCCTCCACCGATCCCTCGTCCTCGATGGTCGACACGTCGCCGACGTCCCTGCCCATGGCCACGGCCTTGAAGACGCGGCGCATGATCTTGCCGCTGCGGGTCTTCGGCAGCATCGACACGAAATTGCAGTCGGCGATGACGGCCACCGGGCCGAGCTCGTTGCGGACGGTCTTGAGGAGCTCGGCCTTGAGGCCCTCCGACGGCTCGTGGCCCTGCTTCAGCACCACGAAGGCCGAGATGACCTCGCCCCGCAGCTCGTCGGGGCGGCCGGTCACGCCGGCCTCGGCCACCGCCGGGTGGCGCAGGAAGGCCGTCTCCACCTCGATCGTGCCGATGCGGTGGCCGGCGATCTTGATGATCTCGTCGGCCCGGCCGGAGAACCAGAAGTACCCGTCCTCGTCGTACTCGGCGGCGTCGCCGGTGTAGTAGACGCCGGGCAGCTTGCCCCAGTAGTCGCGCTCGTAGCGGTCGGGGTCGCCCCAGATCGTCGGCAGCATCGACGGGAACGGCCGCTTGATCGTCACGATCCCCTTCACGCCGGGCCCGACGGCCTTGCCCTCCTCGTCGACGACCTCGACCTCCCAGCCCGGCAGCGGGATCCCGGCCGAGCCGGGCTTGATCGGCAGCATGGCCAGGCCGTAGGGGTTGCCGAACAGCGGGCCGCCGGTCTCGGTCTGCCACATGTGGTCGATGACGGGGATGCGGTCCTCCAACAGCGACTTCTGCAGCCATTCCCAGGCCGGCGGGTTGAGGACTTCGCCGGCGCACACCACCCGGGTCAACGACGACAGGTCGATGCCCGCCGCCGCCTTCTCCCCGTAGCGCATGAGCAGCCGGGCGGCCGTCGGCGACGTGAACATGCCGGTGACGACGTTGTCCTCGATGATCTTGTAGAAGGCCTCGGGGCCGGGGTGGTCGATGGCGCCCTCGAAGGCGATCGTCGTGGCCCCGGCCAGCAGGGGGGCGTAGACGATGTAGCTGTGGCCGACGATCCAGCCGATGTCCGACGTCGACCACCACACGTCGTCGGGCCCGAGGTCCATGACCCACCGGCCGCCGGCGTGGATGCCGACCTGGTAGCCGCCGTGGACGTGGACGGCCAGCTTGGGCGCCGCCGTCGTCCCCGACGTGGCCAGGATGAAGGCCGGCTCGTTGGCCTCCATGGGTTCGTGGGTGGACGGGTGCCCGGCGCCACCGGCCAGGAACTCCTCCCAGGTGATGTCGCGGCCGGCCTCCATCGGGCAGTTGTCGGGGTTGCGCTGCAGCACCACGACCTTCTGCACGTCGTGGCCGCCGCCGGCGAGGGCGCTGTCGACGATGCCCTTCAGGTCGACCTGCTTGCCCTTGCGCCAGGTGAAGTCGCCGGCGAAGACGGCCTTGGAGCCCGACAGGCGGATCCGGTCGCCGAGGGCCCCGGAGCCGAAGCCGGCGAAGACGACCGAATGGATCGCCCCGATGCGCACGACGGCCAGCATGAGGATGATGGCCTCGGGCATCGTCGGCATGTAGACGGTGACCCGGTCGCCCTTCTCGATGCCGAGGCCCCGCAGGGCGGAAGCCACCCGCTCGACCTCCCGCAGCAGCTGGCCGTAGGTGTAGGTGCGCCGCTCGCCGAGCTCGTTGACGCCGATGAGGGCGCCGTGCCCGGCCCGCCCGCTGGCCACGTGGTGGTCGAGGCAGTTCCAGGCCAGGTTGGTCCGGGCGCCGCTGAACCACTTGAAGGTCGGTGGCGTCCAGTCGAAGACGCTGTCCCATTTGCGGAACCACGGCAGCCGGTCGGCCTCTTTGGCCCAGAACCCGTCCGGGTCGTCGAGCGCTTCCTGCTGCAGGCGACGGACCATCGGATTCACGACGTCCATGGTTCCCCCTTCGCTGCCAATCGGTTTCGTTTCCGGACAATTGACGTTACCAACCAGCCACCGGCCCCCAGAACGGCGGCGGCCAGGGCCAGGGCCAGGTACCGGCCGGTGTGGGAATGCCCGCCCGGCGGGCCGCCCAGGTTGGTGGTGGGGTTGGCGGCCTGGCGGCGCAGCTCGGCGATCGGCACCCAGCGGGTCTCGCCCTCCACCGTCCGGCGGCGGTCGCCCAGCCGGTAGGGGATCGACCACTGCTTCACCGTGACGGTCCTGCCCCGGTCGACGACCGCCGGGGGCGGGTCGGCCTTCGGCGCCGCCGCCCGGAGGTCGAGCCAGCTCCAGCGGGGCGAGTCGGCCACCGGCTGCCAGGCGGGCGGGGCGGCGGCGTCGGCGGTGTCGGACGGGCTCTTCCCCAGCGCCTGCTGGATGGCCGCCCAGGTCGGGCTCTTGGTGTTGACCTCGCTGACCTTGGGCCCGATGCGGGCCAGGGGCTCGCCCGCCTGGCCGAGGATGACGAGCGGGTCGGGGGAGAGGTTCTCGACGAAGATGGCCGGGAGCCCGGGGGCCGACACCACCTGGATCTTGAGCCCCTTCTCCGGGGTCGTCGACGACGTCTGCACGGCGGTGTAGGCGCCGCGGGGCGGGTCGTACTCGAAGCGGCCCTCCAGCGCCCCGGACGGGCCGGCGTCGCCCAGCTTGAACGGGACGCTCCAGCGGCCGAGCACGGCCACCTTGCCGGCCGCCAGCACCTCGGGTGGGACGACCTGGCCGGCCGGGTGGAGCCGGTGGTCGTACCAGCCCCAGCTCGGCTGGACCGACAGGGTGCGCCACACCGGCGGGACGTCGGCGCCCGGCTTCGCCTGGGGCGGATACGACCCGAGGCCCTCGGGGACGTTGGAGTCGTAGAACGTCGGCGAGGCCAGGTTGCCGGCCACGCCCTTCGGCCCGATCCGGAGGAACGGCTCGCCGGAGTCGGCGAAGAACGTGATGTCCTGCGGGCCGGAGTTGCCGACCAGCAGCTCGTAGTTGGCCGAGTAGGCGACCTTGACGTCGATGCCCGGGGCGGTGGGCGACATCCGCTCGAAGATCGGGTTGGCCAGGTCGCCGGAGTGCGCCGCCGCCGGCCGGACGGGCACGGCCAGGAGGCCCAGGGCCGCCAGGGCCGCCAGCAGCGCCGGCCGGGTCGGCCGCGCCGGGCGGGCCCGGGCCGTCGCCGGAGTCGGCGCGCCCCGCCGCCTCACCGGGGGACCACCACGGGGGCGGGGGCGTCGTCGGGGAAGGGCTGGAGGGCGTCGCCGACATTGGTCCGGCCGACGGTCACCATGCGGGCCACCGACGGGATCGGGCCCTGGAGGCTCTTCACGTTGACCACCAGGTAGTAGAGCCCCGGCGGCGCGGCCGTGCCGGTCGGCGGGGCGGTGGCGGTGATCGTGTCCTCGTCGCTGTGGCTGAACTCCAGCCGCAGGGCGCGCTGGTCGGAATCGATGCCGTGCTGCGGCGACGGCGTCCGCAGCAGCACGACCGAGTCGACGAGGTCGGCGTCGGGGGTGGTGATCGAGAAGCTCTCGCCGTAGCTCACCGCCCGCTGCACCCGCTTGATGACCGGCCGGGGGCCCCGGAACAGGTAGGGCGGGCTCCACACCTCGAAGGTCGGGTCCCCGCCCCCGCCGCCGACCAGCACCCGCATGTCGGGCAGCAGCAGCGCCGACGACCGGTAGCCCCGGCCCTGGCGCTCGGGCGCCACGGCCGTCCAGGCGCCGGCGGCCGGGTCGTAGAGCTCGGGCGTCCTGACCGCCGTCGCCGTCGCCGTCCCCGTCGCCGGGGCGGCGGTGTCGTCGCGGGCCGCGCCGCCGGTGGCGAACACCTGCCCGTCGGGCAGGAGCACGCCGGAGGCCGACCAGCGGGCCTGGTGGAGGTCCCCGGTCGGGGCGGCGGCGATGGTGCCGTCGGCGTCGACGGCGGTCAGGGTGGCGGCCCGGTCGGCCGGCGCCCCCGGGCCGGCGGCGGTGGCGCCGCCGGCGGTGAGGAGCGTCATGTGGTCGAAGGGCGGTTCGAGCGTCAGGGGCACGACGAAGGCGCCGCTGCGGGCGCCGAGGGGAGCGGGGTCCGCCGTCTGCCACTTCCTGGTCCGGGGATCGAAGAACTGGTACAGCCCCGCCGTCGGCCCGGCCCCGGCGGCCGACGGGTCGCCCATCTCGCCGGCGGCGGCGTAGAGGAACCGGCCGCCGGGGGCCAGCACGATCCGGGGGTCGGGGGGCAACTGGTTCTCCGACGCCGGCCCGGCGTCGTTCTCCTGCCAGGTCCCGCCGGCGGGGTGGTAGGTCTCGGTCCGGCGCACCGGGCCGGGGGGCGGGTCGCCCCCGAGCCGGCCGACGCCGCCGAAGACGGTCGGGGCGCCGTCGGGGCCGGCCACCAGCGCCGGCGACCAGCGCTCGGCCTTCATCGGCCCGGTGGCGGTCATCGAGCCGGTCCTCGGGTCGTAGAGGAAGGCGGCGTGCGGGCCGCCGGCCAGCAGCAGGCGCCCGTCCGCCAGGGTGGTGAGATCGGAGGAGAACAGCTCCCGGCCGTCGCCGGCGGGGGGCTGCGTCCACTCCGGCGTCCCCGAGCGCAGGTCGAGCAGCCGCAGGCCTTTCCGGCCCGGCGCCGGGGCGGGGCGGTCGGGGTTCTCGGTGCCGGTGAGGTACAGGACCCGCCCGTCGGGCAGCACGGCCGCCTCGACGGCGCCCGGGGCGGCGGAGTCCTCCTGGAACGGCGGCGTCCACTGCCCGGCGGCGTCGGCGGGGAGGTCCGGGCGGGCGCCGGCCGCGGCGGGGTGCCACCGGCCGGGGGCGGCGCCGGGGCCGACCAGCCCCGCCGCCACCGCCGCCGTCACCAGAGCGGGCAGCCCGGCCCGCCATCTCCCCCGCGACATCGCCATCAAGTCTGACGACCGTCAGGCGAATGTCAAAGCAGCGCGGAACCGCCCGCCGTCGGGGTGACGGCGGGCGGTCCGGGGAAGTTCGACCCGGCGGGGCCGGTCAGTGCGAGGTGCACTCCGGCAGGCCGGCGGTGTGGAACTTGAAGTCGGAGATCACGAAGTTGACCGGGGCGCTGGCGCCCTGGCTCTCCGGGATGTCGAACGTGACCTCGGCCTGGCCGGGGCGGGCGTCGATCCGGCGGCCCGCCACCTGGACGGTGAACTGCTTCTTGCCGGCGGCGCCGTAGTCGGCCGTCACCACCAGGCTGTCGAGCTCGATGGCCTTGGTGCTCTCGTTGATGACCGTGGCCGTCAGGGCGTAGGTGCCCGACGCCGGGTGGGTGAGGTTGGCCTTGGCGCTGGCCGTGCCGGTGCCGCAGTCGATGACCGCCGGCTGCGGCGAGGCGGCCTGGTTGCTGGCCGGGGCCTGGGTGGTCGTGGTGGTCGGCCGGGGGCGGGGGGCCGTCGTCGGCGTGGTGGCCTTCGGCTTGGTCGTCGTGGTGGTCGGGGCGGCCGTCGTCGTCGTGGTGGGGGCGAGCGTCGTGGTGGTGGCGTCCGGCGCGGCGGCGACGGGGGTCGTCGCCGGCGGCGTGGCCGGGGCCGCTTCCTCGATCACGGCGGGGAGCGACTTGGTGATGGCCGCCACACCCGACTGCTTGGTCGTCACACCCGTCTGCGGGTCGCTGTGGACCAGCGCGGTGAGCACGCCGACGCCCAAAAGCAGCGGAATGGCGATGGTCAGAAGCTTGCGCATTTTCCGTCCGATTCGCTGGGGAAGGCCCTTGTCCTGCTGCTGCAGTGTGCAATGGCCTTCGGTAACTAGTGAAGAGTCACAAAGTGGACAAAGTGGAAGAAGCTTAAAACGGGGGTACTCAAAGCTCGCGGATATCACGGATGCGGCCGGGGAAATGCTGGCGATTACCCTTCCGCCGTGACTCCTGACGACCTGCTGGAACTGCTGGTCAGAGCGTCGGCCGCCGTCGAAACGGCGGTCCGGAGGGTCTCCGGGCCCGATCGGCGGGGCCGGACGGACCGTCCCGGCCAGTACGCCCTCGACCTCGTGGCCGACGCCGCCGCCCTCGAGGTACTAGTCACCGCCCCGGTGGCGGTGCTGTCGGAGGAGTCGGGTTGGGGCGGCCGGGCCGGGGCCGATTTCACGGTCGTCCTCGACCCGGTGGACGGGTCCACCAACGCCTCGCGCCATATTCCCTATTGGGCGACGTCGGCCTGCGTGCTCGATGCCGACGGCCCGCTGGTGGCGCTGGTGGTGAACCAGGCCACCGGCGTGACCACCACCGCCGTGCGGGGCGAGGGCGCCCACCGGGACGGCGAGCCGATCGCCCCGGGCAAGGCCGAGCGGGTGGAGGACGCCGTCGTCACCCTGTCGGGCCGCCCGGCCCAGTGGCTGCCCTGGAAGCAGTTCCGGGCGCTCGGGTCGGCGGCCCTCAACCTGTGCGACGTCGCCGCCGGGGCGCTCGACGGCCTGGTCGACGGCGGCGCCTGGCACGCCCCCTGGGACTACATGGGCGGCCTCCTCATCTGCGCCGAGGCCGGCGCCCCGCTGGTCGACGCCGCCGGCCGCGACCTCGTGGTCCTCGACCCCGACGCCCGCCGCCAGCTCCTGGCCGCCGCCACGCCGGCGCTGCTGGAGGACCTCCGCCGGGCGCTGCCCCGGCCGGACGGTCCGGCGTGAGCGCCCCGGGGGCCGTCCCGGCCCGCCCGGGCTGCGCCGGCCACCGCCCGTCCGGCCCATTCCGGCGTTCATCCGCCGCTATATCCGGGCGGATGCACGCCGGTTGGGCGACGACGGGCTGGCGGGGCCGGCGGGGCCGGCGGGGCCGGCGGGGCGGGCCGTGAGCGGGCTCGGGCCGGAGGAACTCGCCCGGCTGGGGGCGGTGGCGGAGTCCGCCGCCCGGGCCGGCGGCGACGTCGTGGCGGCGCACTTCGGACGGCTGACGGCCGGCGTGGTGTCGAAGGCGCCGGGCGACTACGTCAGCGACGTCGATCTCCGCAGCGAGGAGACGATCCGGGCGGCGCTGGCCCGGGAGGCGCCGGGCATCGCCTTCTTCGGCGAGGAGGGGGGCGGCACCCGGGGCGACCTGTGGTGGGTGGTCGACCCCCTCGACGGGACGGCCAACTTCCTGCACGGCTTCCCGATCGTCGGCGTGTCGGTGGCCCTGGTCGAGGCCGGCCGCCCGGTGGTCGGCGCCGTCCACGGCCCGATGCTCGGCGAGACCTTCACCGCCGTGGCCGGCGGCGGCGCCTTCCGGGACGGCACGCCGGTCCGGGTGGCCGAGCGCCCCCCGGCCTCGGCCATCTGCAACACCGGCTTCCCCTTCAAGCGCAAGCACCGCCTCGACGACTACCGGAGGGTGTTCGAGGGCGCCTTCCTCAGCCTGGAGGACCTCCGCCGGGCCGGTGCCGCCAGCCTCGACCTGGCCTGGACGGCGGCCGGCGTGTTCGACGGGTTCTTCGAGATCGGCCTCGGCAGCTGGGACGTGGCCGCCGGCGCGCTGCTCGTCGTCGAAGCGGGCGGGGTCGTGACCGACTGGGCGGGCGACCCGGCGGCCTGGCTGACCAGCGGCGACATCCTGGCCGGGCCGCCGGCCGTCCACCGCGTGCTGCTCGACCTGGCCACCGCGGTCTGACCGGTCCACCCGCCGGCGGCCCGGCGGCGCCATTGTGGGGCCCCCGACCCGCCGCCTTCGAGGAGTCCCGTCCGTGGCGCTGCCCGCTCCGACCTTCTCGGTGATCACCGCCGATGCCGTCCGCCGGATCCTCGACGCCGACCTGGCCGCGGCCAAGGACCTCGTGGCCGCCGTGTACCTGCGGGCCGCCGGCGGCGGGATCGTCAACCCGCCGAGCCTGTTCCTCCGGCCCGACGCCGGGCGGCCGGAACGGTTCATCGCCCTGCCCGCCGCCCTGGAGGCGCCGGCCCGGGCCGTGGGCGTCAAATGGATCGGCAGCTTCCCCGGCAACGTCGACCGCGGCCTGCCCCGGGCGTCGGCCGTCATCGTGCTCAACGACCCGGACACCGGCTTCCCCGTCGCCTGCCTGGAGGGGGCGGTGATCAGCGCCACCCGGACGGCGCTGTCGGCCGTGGTGGGCGCCGAGGCGCTGGCCGCCCGGCCCGGGGCGGCCGACCGCCTGGCCGTGATCGGGGCCGGCGTCATCGCCCGCCGGACGGTGGAGACCCTCCTGGCCTGCGGCTGGCGGATCGGCTCCGTCCGGGTCTTCGACCTCCGGGCCGACCGGGCGGCGGCGTTCGCCTCCGACCTGAGGGCCGGCGGCGTCGACGTCCGGGCCGTGACCGGCGCCGCCGAGGCGGTGGACGGCGCCGACCTGGTCCTCGTGGCCACCACGGCCACCACGCCGTGGTTCGACGACCCGGCGCTGACCCGGCCCGGCGCCACCGTCCTCCACCTGTCGCTGCGGGACCTGACGGCCGCGACCATGGCCGCCGCCGACCACGTGGTCGACGACCCCGACCACGCCGCCCGGGAGGGCACGTCGCTGGAGCTGGCCATCCGCCACGCCGGTCTCGAACCCCGCGCCGTCCGGCCGATCGGAACGCTGCTGGCCGGCGGGGCCAAGCGCGACCCCGGCCGCCCGGTGATCTTCTCCCCGTTCGGGCTGGGGGCCCTCGACGTGGCCCTCGCCCACCACGTCCTGACCGGGGCCCGGGACCGCAACCTCACGATCGAGGTCCCCGGCTTCTTCGGACGGGCCACGACCTAGAACGGCCGGGGCGGGAACCGGCCCCGGACGCGCCTCACCGCCTCGGACCGGGCTTCTGCTCTGACCGGCTGGGGACGGTCGAGCGGGCTCTCAGTCGAGGCGGCGAGGGTCCTGTGAGGCGGTCACAGGAGGCACGTTCATCACGATACGGATTCCGGGCCGCGGCGCCCATCCCGCTGCCCGGCGTCTTCGCAGTCGGGCCAGCCCCACCATCGGAACTTTTCGCCCGTCAGGTGCTGGGCCGGAAGGCCTCCGACATCGGGCGGGCCGGCAGCCGGAGGTGGGCCAGCTCGTCGCCGAAGGCCCGGTAGACGCCGTCGGTGAAGGCGAACATCCGCTGCTCGTTGCGGATCGGGTCGGGCAGGCCGTTGCAGACGAGGACGGCGACGAGGCCGGCGTCGGGATCGGCGAAGCCCCGCGACGACGCCATCCCGCCGTGGCCGAAGGCCCGCCGGCCCGGCCCGCCGCTCATGCCCCCGGCCACCTGCACGCCGAGGCCCCAGGGCGTCTTCATCCCGCCGAAGATCACGTCGGCCAGCCCGTAGCGGTGCACGGCCCCCATCACCTCGACCGTGCGGGGCTCGAGCAGCGGCGGGCCGAAGCCGAGCAGCGACTCGTAGAGGCGGCCGAGCTCCCGGGCCGGGCCCCGCATCCCGCCGCCCGGCTCGACCTTGGCCACGTGCCAGACCTCGTTGTGGATCCGCTCGACGTGGTACGGGACCATCCGCAGGCCGGACTCGTCCTGGAGGGCCACGGCGTGACCCTTCCAGTGGACGGGCGCCAGCCGGTCGCCGAGCGCCGCCTGCTCCTCGGGCGGGATGCCGAGCCGGCTCTCCTTCATGCCCGCCGGGGCCAGCACCTCGTCGGCCACGTAGCGCTCGATCGGCCGGCCGTCGACGGCCTCGACCACCGCCCCGAGGATCTTCCACCCGCTGGTCGGGTGGTACCCGGCCTTGGTGCCGGGCTCCCACTCGGCCGGGTGGGCGGCGATCCGGGCCACGGCTTCGGCGTAGGTGACGTCGCGGTCGAACAGCTCGCCCTTCCCGGCCATGGTGAAGCCGCCGGTGTGGATCAGCACCTGGCGGACCGTCGCCCGCTCCTTGCCCGCCCCCCAGCCGGCGACGTAGTCGGCGATCCGGTCGTCGAGCCCGAGGCGGCCCCGCTCCCACAGCTGCAGGACGGCGGTGGTCGTGACCGGCTTCCCGGCCGAGTACCACAGCATCACGTCGTCGGTCCGCAGCGCCCGTCCGGCCACCGATTCTCCGACGGCGACGTCGAGCAGCGGTTCGCCGTAGCGGGACACGTAGACCTGGGCGCCGTCGTGGAGCCCGTCGCCGCGTTGGCGGTCGAGCGACTCGACGACCGCCGAAAAAGACGGTTTGCCGGGTTTGGGAAGGCTCGTCATCACCCCCGAGCGTAGGGGCCCGGAAATTCGGTTGACGCCTTCGGCGTGACCATGGTTCCCTGTCGGTGATTGCCAATCGCCCGCGGCGCCACGCCGCGGGCCCGATGCCGAGGGACGGCCCTGTGATGAGGATGCGCTCGACGAACCGCTGGGTGGAGTACCCGGCCGTCGCGCGCCCTGACGCCTGCGGCCTTGCTCGCATCGGGAACCACGGCGCCGCTCTGGCTGCCACGGGTACCGATGTCCGGTCGTCCGTCGCTCTGAAGCCGTTCCCGGCCCGGCCAATCGAGGAGTCGTCGCCCTAGAGGGCAACGCCGAGAAGACTCCACGAGGCCGCCGGGCAAACCCGGCGGCCTTTTCGTTTGTCCGGGGCCGCCTCACTTCTCCGAAAGGAACGTTCCGTGTTCGTTCACGAGCAGGTCCAGAAGGTGTGGTGGGACGACGCCCTGTGCAACGACGGCACCGGCGCGCTGCTCGACCTGTTCTTCTCCGAGCAGCTCGACGACATCGCCACGGCCAAGGCGTTCTGCGCCGCCTGCCCGGTGCAGGAACCCTGCCTGACCGGCGCGCTGGCCCGGCGCGAGCCCTGGGGTGTGTGGGGTGGCGAGCTCATCAGCAACGGCAAGATCCTGGCCCAGAAGCGCAAGCGGGGCCGCCCCCCCAAGGCCCGGCCCGCCGAGGCCGAGGTCGGGAGCGCCGCCGGCGCCGAAGTCCCCGCCGCCCGCATCGCCTGACCCCGGCCCGGGCCGCTCGCCTCCGCCCCGCCGCCCGCCCCAACCGGCGTTCGTCTGCCCGGATATAGCGGCTGAGGAAGGGTCTGTAATAACAACGGTGTAAGTCCTGGCCTGGCAGTCTGGCGTTATGCGCAGACGGAGAGGACAGGCAGCGGTGACGGACGCGACGACTGTCGCAGGTTTGACGGCGGCAGAGGAG
>Ga0070741_10005944_pt1 | contig 26572 bp, 21 predicted proteins | sample Coa_R1_4_FD_66440 | JGI IMG/M metagenome (GOLD analysis project Ga0070741, IMG submission 66440) | Surface soil microbial communities from Centralia Pennsylvania, which are recovering from an underground coalmine fire - Coalmine... | ecosystem: Environmental > Terrestrial > Soil > Unclassified ... | reverse complement strand
GACCTGAAAGAGAAAGACAAGGAGGTCGCAATGAAAACCGAGAAAAAATTGTCGCCGATTGCCTGCAACATTAAAGCTCTGACTTCTGACCAGAGGAATCACCTAAGAGAAATCGGCGGTCACCTGCGAACCGAAGTAAAGGATGTTCACGATCTTCCTTTCGGATTCGCCTATCGTTTCGAACCCGCCAATCTGGTCGAGGTAGCCGAATTTGTAAGTATGGAACGGCTCTGTTGCCCGTTTATCGATTTCGAAGTCGAGGTTGAAAGCGAAGGCGGACCGTTGTGGCTGCGAGCCACCGGCCGAGACGGTGTTAAGGTTTATTTAAAGGAGGAGCTTCGCTACTTATTTCCGAAATAAGGATCTTCTATTGCCAGTGGAGCGCACGCGGAGTGCGCTCCGATCTGTTATTTGTTTTCGTAAGACAGAATGTCGTGATTGTAATTGATCATCACTTTGCCGGGTTGAATCGGCAGTTTAACTTTAATCGGCGAGGTCGTATTGCCGATTATCGTGGCCATGCCTAATCTCTGCATCTTTCCGTTGAATTCAGCGTAGACCGGCACCAGCATTTTGAACTTGTCGCTGACGCCGCTCTGAGTTAGCGAAGCTTCCAGCATGACTTTCCCATCAGGGCTAGGCGTCGTCGTATAAGTGAATTTGTAGTGAGGAACTTCGGTGCCATAGACCCATTCATTAAAGAACCAATCCATCTTGTGATTGCCGTCCAGATCCATGGCTGTGGTCATATGCTTTTCGACAATCTCCTTAAAGCTCTCTGTCGACGCGTTGCTATTTGAGTAAGTCTTGACGAAATCTTTCATCATGTCGAAGAAAGGCTGGTCCCCAGTTTTAGCGTCGTACATCATCGTGCGCAGCATATGAAGCATGTACGCGCCCTTTGGATAAATAATGTCAACGGCCGCTCCTTCTGTCTTACGGGTGCCGATTCTGTAACCTAGCCAGATCGGGCCCGCATCATTCGGAGCGATTCCGAAATTATTCTTCGTCAAGATACGATCACGCTGACGTTGCCAGTATTGTTGATATTTGTCGGGTTTCTGTTCTGTGCCCTGTAAATAGAGACCGGCTGAAAAATCGGCAAAGCCTTCTGACAACCATTGATCGTGGTAACTTGCCCAGCAAACCAAATGTCCCCACCATTGATGGGAGACCTCGTGCGGAGTTACTTCTTGAATGAAATTCGTAATGAGGCCTGAATTCCGCTGGAATATCATCCAGCGAGTGGTTGAATCCATAAATGAGATTATTGGTAAATAGACTAATGTTGGCCATGACTGTCCAAAATTGATATTCGGTTGTTGAGTAATTGAAATCGTTCCATAAGGCAGTTCACCAAAATAATAAGAGAATATCCTCATCGAATTTTGGGTGTCTGCCATCGCGGTATTCATCATCGCCGTAGGCGAAATGTTGTCCCCTGAAACCATGCCATTGTCGAAATTCTTCAGATAACCTGGGACTTCAGAGTTTGCGTAAACATCAATCTGGTATTTTGTCTTCTCGTCAACTATCTCTTTCTTTTTGAACAAGCCGTAGTTAAAGCCTGCGATGACAAGCGGAACGTCCGACACCCATTCAGTCACTTCATAGTCGCCGTCGCGGGTGTCTTTCGTCTCTTTACCGACGCTCACCAGAGTATATTGATGGGGAACTTTGAACGTCAGATCGTAAGTCGCGTGATCGTCAAACGCGCCCGCGCTGGGGTACCATGCTGTTCTGGCACCGACAAAGAAGTTGCCTCCACCGGCATCCTGCACAACCTGATCGCCGCGATACTCCATCGTGAGTTTGTACTCTTTGCCCGCTACCGTAGGCTCAGGAAGTATCACATAAAAAGTGCCGTCGCGCTTTCGGTCTTCCTGAATAAAATCGGTTTCTGTGTCGTCTCCGAAAACGACGCGCGAAACGCGCAACCGGGGCAGCAATCCGAACCGCAAAACACGATCGCCGTCCATCAGTGCTTTGAACTTCAGATCGCAAGTTGCGGTGAGATGCGAGCCTTTATCAATTACTGTTTCGATCTTGTAGTGTTCCGTATGGATTATGTGCTTGTCTTCGAGCGAGCTGGCCGTGCCATCTTTATATTCGCTTTCCCGATGAGCCAGATACCATATTCCGGCGTTGGGATCGTTAATATCCAGATCGAGCAAAGCTACCTCTTCCGGAGATTCAAAGTTCTCCTTCGAGACTCCCCACGGACGTAGATGGAAACGGAAATCGTGATGTTTTTGGCCGTTGATATAGGCGTTGAAGGCTCCTGCGCGTCTGGGATTGTATAAATCGATCAGCATTTCGCCATCAATATTCTCCAAGCTTTCCAGGTTATAGCGAACACGCTTGTTAAAATCGTTGATAACGTCAGTCATTCCCGCGTCGGTGCCGCCGGGTTGGGCCTTGCTCTTAACTTCATCGTAGGTTGCATCGCTGAAGTAGAACACAACTTTGGTGAACGATTCGGTAGCGGAATCGCTATTGGTTATCTGGCGCATATGATTGCGTTCGACTTGAGTAGCAGGAGTTAGACTAAACTCGCCTTCCCCTACAAAGACGGCTTTTGCTACTTTATTCAAAACGGGCGGAAGGAATCCGATCGATCCCTTATGAAAAGTTAGTGTCCCCACATCGCGCTTGAGCACCAGTTCTGAGACAGAGTACGTTTCAAATTTGTCAGCTTGAGATTGTCCAAAAGCACCGCCTGCTCCAGGGGCACCGGCTCCGGCGGCTCCTGCATTATCGGAACTTCTTGACCTTGAATTTGTACCTTCTTCTCGTAATCGACGATAGTTCGGGTCGCTGTTCGCGCTCTTACTCACCTTACCACCGGCGACGTTGACCTCGGCCTTCGTTGCTTCGAGCTCGAGCTTCACATCAGCGGTCGCGGTCTTGCCGTCGACAACCGCGATGCTCACAGAAAATTGTTTAAAGCCATTTTGTTTTACCGTCACCAGATAATTGCCTGGAGCAAGATTGTCGATTTTGTACCGACCGGCCTTATCTGTAGTAGCGTTGCCGGATTCATTGGTGGTCGCATTGGTAACTGTTACTTGTGCACCGACAACGACGGCCCCGTTCGGATCGCGAACAGTACCGGAAATGCTGCCGCCAGCAGCGCTCACCATGACCTGTGCGGCAAATACCAGCCCGATAAATACAAAAATGATAAGAGCCTTTGATTTATTCAAGTAATTCCTCCACGGCGATGGTTGTCAGTTAGATTAATGACCAGAACCAGCAGCTTTGGTAAAAAACCTCTTTGAGCTGAGTAGTCGGATTTTCCCAGCTAGCGCCCGGAGATTTAGAATAATAGCAGTTGGTCGGCCACTCAAGATTTTTTATTCGTCGCTGGTTCCTGGCAGGTCGGGGGTATTGTCGTCCATGAATTGATAAATCAAAACCCAGGAACTGTGACACCCTTTTACAAGAAATACCGTTCGAGACACTCAGGTGTCACAGCTTTATTCCCAGGAACAAAAGACTTATCGTGCTGTGACAGGTGTGACAGCAGTTGGCCAAACTCCCTCCACGGTAGCACAATATGGCGCAAAGTGGCATATCCTGTCACAGGTAAGCCTAAAGGCTACGCTCCAGTTTCCCTATTTCGTCATTCCAGCGCCACGTCGCCTCTGTCCCGTTTTGATAAACTCCACCGAACCAGCGGTCAATTCCGTTCAGTTTGACCCAATCCTCGGTTCCTGCCAGAACTTTTAAACCTGGGTTCGTAATTCGTACTTCTCCTTCGGGTAGACGCCCCTCCCGTTCAGTAATGTCCAATTCGACCAGTGGATGCGGACCTGATGACAATACTTTTACTCTCGACCAAAATGTCGTATCGCCCATAAAAACTCGCTCTTCCAGAGGGTACGTGGCGCGGAAGAGAGCGGCTGGACTTTTCGGACCATCTTCCAATAATGAAAGGATTTGCATCTCAGTCCGCCCCAACCCATTACGAGTCGACGGATATTCCTGCAGAAAGCGCTTAAGCGCATCTGCAAGGAACGGCAAAGCTGAAGTGTCGGTCTGAATGATCTTCTCTATTTCTGTTGGATCTGGTGAAGTGAACGCATGCCACGCTTCGCGACCAAGTTTTAGATGCGCTTCCGTTATGTTTTGGCGGGTAACAAGTAAAGACGCCAGTTGATCCGCGTATAATTGACCAATGCCAATAAACGGCTCGACTCCGGGGAATTCGCCGATGCAGATCAGGCTCAGTTTCGTCTTGCCAAGACTTTGCCGCGCATAATAATCGAGCAGATGAATGAGAATTAACTGGTCAAACAGATCATGCTCGAACCATAAAATAACTTCGTCATATTCGGCGAAAGCCACCAATTTATCGTCCCATCGCTTCTGCATTTCATAGGCGCGTTCATAGCTGAACCCATAGTTCTGGCCGGCATGAAAACGCGACCTGACTTCACGAAACTCTTCGACTGATAATCCCGCCGGCACAGGACCTTCGTGCAGGACATCTGCCCAGACACTGAAGTCACCCGCAGCGCCGGATTCTTCCAGAGTCCCGCGCGCAGAGTCACCGTTGAAAATATGCAGGATACGCGCCCGGGTTGACTGCTCCTGGAAAACTTCGTCGGCATCTCTATTCATAACTAAAACCTCTTTGGCATATTCCTCAAGGATAGGAACCAGTTTCTGTCGTGCACGAGTGACCAGCGAGCGAACGGTTCCGACCGGAATATTCAGCGCCTTCGCGACTTTTTCATGACTGAGCCCGTCGATATGATACATAGTCAGCGGAACCCGATAACGTTGCGGAAGATTGGAAAGCGCGTTGAGAACCCGATTGGACAATTCCAACTTTTCCAATTGTTCGAGCGGAGATGGCGCGTTACTTTTCATGAACTCTTCTTTCTCTTCGAGAACGTCGCCAGACCGATAGAGCTCTGGACGAAAAGCCCGCAACCAATCGATGCAAACTCCGAAAGTTATTCGGCGAAGCCATGGGACGAATTTTTCGGGATCTACCAGCAAGTCCAGATTGCGGAACGCCCGAATGAAAGCTTCCTGAGTCAGGTCTTCAGCCTCAGCCGGATCGTTAATCACTGAAAGCGCAATCGCAAAGGACTGTCTTTGGTGTTTACGGACCAGCTCGCCAAAAGCAACCGCTTCGCCGCTTCGCGCTGCCACTACCAGGTCAGAATCCGTCCGGTTTTGTATTTGTTGTGAACGCTTCATACACAGCTCGCGTCAAACGCCTGTATATAGTAGTCGAATGTCGGCAGGAAAACGCTGCAAGTTCCCTGCAGAATTGCGATGAATGTACGGCATTAATGGCGAGAACATTAAAATACGTCGCGATTAGATTATCAGCCGAGCCATTTCGCCAAGCTTGCCGGACGAGGAGCACCCAGCAATTGAATCGGCGGTTGCGGCATGCAGCATACCTTCGTCAAACGCTGACGGTCGCGTTGCATTTCGCGATCTTGTGCAAGCCATCGCCTCACTTCGGCCAAGATGCTCTTTGCGGCTTCGTCGGGAGGATTCACTATTCGGTAATGGATCCATTTCCCTTCGCGGCGGCCGGCGACAATCCCCGCTCGTCTTAAATACGCCAGATGGCGCGAAATCTTTGGTTGATTGGTGTCCAGGATCTCCACGAAGTAGCAGACACAAACCTCATCATCGCCCATCAGATTTAAAAGTCGCAGGCGAGTTCGATCTGCCAGCGCGCTGAATAGCAGCTCCATTGAATATTTCTTTTCTCCCCTTGCCATAGGCGGATTCTACCATAAAAACATATTTGGCTTGACATATATGTGACACCTGATTACAGTGATGATCACATACGCATAACCGTATGTGAAGGAGTCTTCTATGAGCAACCTGTCGGTGCAAACAATAAAGGCGCACATTGCGTTGAATGTGAGAAATGTTACAAACAGCATTGAGTTCTACAAAAAGATGCTCGGCATCGAACCAAGCAAGGTTCGAACAGGGTACGCAAAATTCGATGTGCAGAATCCGCCATTGAATTTAACTTTGAATGAAGCGACAGTCAGTCATCGCGGTGCGCTGTCGCACCTTGGGATTCAGGTAAAATCAACTGATGACGTGTTGAAAGTAAGGCAGCAGTGGACCGACGCAGGATTAATAACTCGCGACGAGATGCAGACAAACTGTTGTTATGCCGTACAGGATAAAACGTGGGTTCACGATCCTGACGGCAACGAGTGGGAAGTCTTCGTCGTATTGCAGGACAATCTGGCGGAATCGAGCATGTGTTGCACGACGGGAACAGGCGTGGACCCCTGCTCAACAGAAGCGAAACCAGTCTCGCTAACCAGATGAGCAACACGACTTCTTCCCCGAATCTGGCCCGACGACTCGCAGCCGAAGTGATTGGCACAGCATTTTTGCTTGCCGCTGTCGTCGGCTCAGGAATTATGGGAGAGCGTCTGGCCGGTGGTAATGTCGCAATTGCTTTGCTTGCTAATACGCTTGCGACGGGAGCGGCTCTTGTCGCTCTGATATTGACGTTCGGACCGATTTCTGGCGCGCATTTCAATCCGGCTGTGACATTAGCAGACGCTTCGCAGGGAGGAATTGCCTGGCGAGAAGTGCCGGGTTACATCGCAGCGCAAATTGCGGGAGCATTTATCGGCGTTGCGTGCGCAAATACGATGTTCGGGCTTCCGGTATTTTTCGCATCGCATCACGTGCGGAGCGGTGGCGCGCAGATATTCAGCGAATTTGTTGCGACATTCGGGTTGGTTGCAGTAATTTGGGGCTGTGTTCGATCTCGATCCTCAGTAGTTCCGTTTGCTGTCGCGGCTTACATCACGGCAGCGTACTGGTTCACAGCATCGACTTCTTTTGCGAATCCGGCGGTGACACTTGCGAGGGCTGCAAGCGACACTTTCGCAGGCATAAGACCGGCAGACATTCCAGGTTTCATTGTCGCTCAATTACTAGGTGCGGCTGCGGCCACGATCCTGTTTCGGTGGCTGGTGCCAAAGCTTCCTAGATCCGCGCCAGAAGTAGTCATTCCGCATCCCGAATACGTAAATGACGAGAGGATATTCAAATGAACAGTCCAAAGCGGGTCTTAATCCTCTGCACTGGAAATTCCGCTCGCAGTCAGATGGCCGAAGGCCTGTTGCGTCACGACGGCGGCGACAGATTCGAAGTTTACAGCGCAGGAACGAAACCGAGTCAGGTCCGACCAGAAGCGATTGAAGTGATGAAGGAAATCGGCATAGACATATCAAGTCATCGTTCAAAATCCGTCGATGAGTTCGTCGGTCAATCTTTCGATTATGTGATAACCGTTTGCGACAACGCGAAAGAGAACTGTCCGATTTTCCCTGGCGGTACCAAACACATTCATTCGAGCTTTGACGACCCTGCCGCGGCACAGGGTGATTATGATGCGCGGCTCGCAGTATTCCGCCGCGTTCGGGATGAAGTTCGTGATCGACTGAAGTTATTTGTTTCAAACCTGTAATAAAACGAAAGCGGCTGGAATAGGGATTATTTACCTGAATTCTTTGGTAAGCTCCGAAGGAGCGAAATTCAATAGCCCAGGGCAACGCCCTGGGAACAGATCACAAAAACATTGAAGCCCCATCGGGGCGAAATCTTGCTGCTAGTCCCACACATATCGTTCGTCGTAACTAACTTTATATTTCCTTAACAGCGACCGGAATTCATCTTGATATGACGTACGCTTGTGATGATCCTTCTGATTTGCGATATAGCGTTTCAACGCCGGAACGTTGGACTCGCCAATCGAAAACACTCCATATCCGCCTTGCCAGTGGAAATTCTTTAATGATTCATCTTTCGTCTTCATCCATTTTGATGATCTTTTCTTTACCTCTTCCACCACGTCGGCAATCGTCCAGGTTCGAGCGAGCGAAAACAATGCGTGAATATGATCTTTATCGCCGCCTATTGACAATGATGGGGATTTACATCCTTTAAATACTTCCGCCAGATATGCGTAAAGTTCTTGTTCAATCTCTGGAAATATCCATGGCTCGCGAAGCTTCGTACTGAAAACCAAATGCATAAGAGCAGCTGATAACGATTGTGGCATGGCTCACCTTCAATTTCGCCCTGATAGGGCTCAAAAATGATTCGACCGATTACCCAGGGCGTTTCCCTGGGCTATTGAATTACGTCCCTTCGGGACTTTGATTTGAATGCGCCTCAAATTTTGAGAATTTGAAGTCAACGATTCACTGCATACCAACCAGCGGCTGGACGCCTTTTCCATTCAACATCGCGTTGAATGCCGGAATCGTCTTCTTCATCAATTCGTTATATTGAACCTCAACTGCAGCCAGGCGCTGCTTCAATATCTGATGAACTTCGACCTCCTGGTCGGTTGGTTTGAAATCGGGATTGCCAGCGATGTCGCCCGCTCCGTCACCTTCCTGGCCGGCCAGGAATAAGAGCTTGATATAAAGTGTCGATTCCTCTTCGTATGACTTCACATCGGCGGTTTGCAACGCTCGTTGAATCAACTGGTCTTCGACTGCGAGAATTTTGTCGTCCAGTTCTTTCGCTGCGGTCAATACAGGCTTGGAGTCGTCTTCGCCCTTCAGATATTTGGGAAGGTCTTCGATCTGTTTCCTGACAACCTCTATGTGGTTGACCATATCGACAACAGTATTGATATTATCGCGGAGCTCGACGCCCATCTTTGTTGCGGCCTGAATGTCGGCTTCAGTTCCGGCGGAATTCGGGTCTTTCTTCACGACAAGTTTCTTTGAAGTTTCCTGTCCGTTGAAAGATATCTTTATCGTGTACGTTCCCGGCGCGGCCAATGGGCCGATCTTCGGTTCTTCAATGCCGTAGTGGTAGATGCCGCGAGTATCGCGACCTTTGAAGCGCTTCTCTTCCCATACGTGAGGATTGCTGGCCGGAGTCGTTCTCAACTCCGGTTCCTTTGTTCGCTCGTAACGCAGATCCCACCATGTGCGATTCATTCCCGGAGCTCGCGGACCGCTCAACTTGCGAACAATAGTGCCTTTGTCGTCGAGCACCGTGATCTCAACGCCGCCGCCCTGACCACCAGCTTGATTGCCGGCCGCGCGACCTCCACCGCCGCCGCCGCGACGCCCTCCTCCGGCTGCGCCGGTGTCGGCGTTATCGGGGGCTGGCGCTGCACCTTGACCACCTTTGATGTAATAGTTAATCGAAGCACCATACGGAGCATCGCGGCCGGCTGACTGATCATTCGGCACGCCTTTCACTCGATTGATTTTGCGCAAGCGATAAACCGGACGAAGATCGAACGCGTAAAAAGCAGAATCCACCGTATCGGCCTGCATCTGCTCCAGCGGAGTTATGTCATCAAGAATGTAAATACCTCGTCCAGATGTAGCCACAACCAGGTCGTGGTAATCTTCCTGAACTGTCATCCACGAGACAGGCGCGTGCGGCAATCCGCTCTGCAGCGGAACCCATTTCTCACCATCGTTAAATGAAACGTACAAACCGTTCTCCGTTCCGGCGAAGAGCAATCCCTTTCGCACGGGATCTTCTCGGACGCAATGAACGTAACTGAAAACGCTCTTTGGAATATCAGAGCTGATCAGCTTCCAACTCTTGCCGTAATCAGTCGTCTTGTAAATAAATGGATCGCGATTGTTGACCTGATGAAGATCGACAGAGATGTACGCTGCGCCCGCGTCGTATTTCGACGGCTCGATATTGCTGATCGTTCCCCACGCTGGCAGATCTGGAATTGCTGCGGTAACATTGGTCCAATGCGCTCCGGCGTCGCGAGTAATGTTGACCTGACCGTCGTTGCTGCCCGTCCAAATCAAGCCCTTCTCGACAGGTGATTCCGCAATGGCAAAGAGAGTTCCACCGTATTCGACCCCTAAATTATCAGGCGTCAGTCCACCCGACGAACCCATCTTCGAATGATCGTTCAGAGTCAGATCCGGGCTTATGACCTTCCAGCTTTGCCCGCCGTCGCGCGTCATATGCACAACTTGACTGCCCGCATATACAACATTGTGATCGTGTGGAGAGATCGATATTGGATGAGTCCAATTCCATCGATATTTGATCTTGTCTGCAGGAGCATCGAGGAACGATTCAGGCCAAGGATTCACCGAACGAGCTTGCCCGGTTCGCAGATCGTATCGTTCAGTGCCGCCTTCGTAACAACCGCCCCAGATGATGTTATTGTCCACGGGATCGGGGAAAGAGAAACCAGATTCGCACCCGGCAGTTGTGCTCCAGGTGCCAGATGAAATTCCGCCGCCCATGTAATTGCTGGGGCCGCGCAGAGACGCATAATCCTGCATATTCGCGTAAACGTAATACGGAACACGATTGTCAGTAGCTACGTGATACATTTGCCCAACCGGAAGCACAGCGCGATTCCAACCTTTGCCATGGTTAGTGGTAATCATTACCCCCTGGTCATGGCCGATCATCATTCGATCTGCGTTTGTCGGATCAGCCCACATATCATGATCGTCGCCGCCGCCCCAAATGCTTTCGGTGCTTTCGCCGCCGTCGTAGGTCACATACATGAAGTTACTCGGGAAATAGACTTCATTGTAATTGTCGGGCGAAATCATCATTCGCGTGTAGTAGTCTGGTCGTTCGTTCAGCAGACGGCTGTAGTTAACAACTCGCCAACTTTCGCCGCCGTCGTCTGATCGCCAGAGAGAGCCTTTTCCGCCGGTTTCGAACAGCGCGTAGACTCGATTCGAATTTCGCTGAGCGACCGCGACAGCAACTTTGCCGACTTGAAATGTTGGAAGACCGCGACCCACCAGCTTTCTCCAGGTCGTTCCGCCGTCGCGCGAAACATATAGACCGCTGCCGGGACCGCCGCTGAACTTACCCCAGGTCTTGATATCGATGGTCCACATACCTGCAAAGAGGACGCGAGGGTTATTCGGATCCATGGCGATCTCAGACGCACCGGTGTTTTCATCCGCGAACAGAACGCGCTCCCAGTTCTTTCCACCATCCGTAGTGCGATAGACACCGCGTTCCTGCTGCGGTCCATAACAAGTTCCGAGAGCAGCAGCGAAAACGATGTTCGGATCGCGTGGATCGATCACAATCCGGCCGATGCGACCTGTCTTTTCCAGACCCATATGCGTCCAGGTCTTGCCCGCGTCGGTTGATTTGTAAATGCCGTTGCCGATGGAGACATTGCTGCGAATGAAGCTTTCACCAGTGCCAGCCCAAACTATGTTGGCGTCCGACGGCGCTATCGCAAGCGAGCCAATCGACATCGCCGGCTGATCGTCGAACACCGGTCGCCAGTTGATGCCGCCGTCTTCTGATTTCCAGACTCCTCCGGAAGCCGCGCCGACATAATAAACATTATTGTTGCCGGGAGCGCCCACGACCGCACTGATGCGATTGCCTTGCGGACCAATAAATCTGAATCTGAGTTGATTGAGACTGCGCGGATCGACCTGTTGGCCAAACGACGGCACAAGATAACCAATAACAATTATTAATATGGCAGCGAGCGCAAACAGTCTGGCGCTTAGCAAACTCTTCATTCTGGCCACAGTAATTCTCCCATCACTGTTGAAGATTAATTAAAGCTGATGCCCTGAGGTGAGTGCTCAGTCCCGCCTCTAACGCTTTGGGCAATTCGGCAACTGAACTATTGCTGTTAAAAGAAACGACACATTGGGAACAACAAACCAATTTGATGTTCGCGATTATTGTACGCCATATTCGCGGAATACAAAGAACCGAAGTCCTGTTATTCGCGAAAGTCTGACTCGGAAAATGGCGCTTGAAAACAACACCGAAAGATTGTATACAATATGCGATTTTGCTATGTCAATTGTTTTATAGTGTTTATGGAAATCGCGCAGAGATCATGATAGTTATAAGTTAGCTCTTGAATTTCCACTGTTAGCGAAAGGTAGCTCCATTGTTGCGCAATAAGAAAAGTATCAGAGTAATCGATTCCCATACTGGCGGTGAACCCACACGCGTTATTATCGAAGGCGGACCCGACCTAGGAAAAGGTTCGATGGCAGAGCGGCTGGAGATATTAAGGTCGAAGCATGACTGGATGCGTTCGGCCGTTGTCAACGAACCAAGAGGAAACGACGCGATTGTGGGCGCGCTCCTGTGCGCTCCTGTTGATCCGGAATGTGCTGCGGGGGTTATCTTCTTTAATAATGTTGGTTATCTGGGGATGTGCGGGCACGGGACAATTGGTCTGGTGGTTACCTTGGAATATATGGGCAAGATTGGACCGGGTGTTCACAAAATCGAGACTCCAGCCGGAACAGTTGAAGCTCTGCTGGATGAATCAGGTTTTGTGACAGTTAAAAATGTGGCCGGGTATCGCTATGCGTCAAACGTCAAAGTCGATCTGCCTGATGGTGAATCGGTCACGGGCGATGTAGCGTGGGGAGGAAACTGGTTTTTCCTGGTGAACAATCACGGGCGCGATCTCTCCATGGCGAATCTGGACGAGCTGACCGAATTCACCTGGCAGATTCGACAGGAGCTGAACAAACAAGGTATCACCGGAGCGAATGGACAGGAGATAGATCACATTGAACTCTTCGGTCAGTCGCAAATCGACGGTGTAAACAGCAAGAATTTCGTTTTGTGTCCCGGCAAAAGCTATGACCGTTCGCCGTGCGGTACTGGCACAAGCGCAAAGATGGCTTGCCTCTACGCTGATGGCAAACTCAAAGAAGGTCAAACCTGGAAACAGGAGAGCATCGTCGGCAGCGTGTTTGAAGGGAGCGTTTCAATAGTTGACGACAAAATCATTCCGACTATAAGAGGATCTGCTTTCGTTAACGCCGAAGCCGAATTGATTCTGGATGAACGCGATCCGTTCTGCATGGGCATCCCCAAATGACATTTGACGTTGCGATAATAGGGGCCGGCATTGTGGGCGCAGCTTGCGCGTTGGAATGCGCTCGTGAAGGAATGAGTGTTGCCGTTATCGAGGCTCGCGAGATCGGCGGTGGAGCAACTGCAGCCGGGATGGGTCACATCGTGGTAATGGATGATTCCGAAGCGCAATTCGCATTGACCCGATATTCACAAAATCTGTGGATTGAGCTGTCTAAGGAAATGCCTGCCGATTGCGAGTACGAAGCGTGCGGAACGATCTGGGTCGCCGCCGATGAAGAAGAGATGGCCGAGGTTCATCGCAAACAGGAGTATTACAGTAAACGTAAAGTTCCAACTGAAGTTCTGGATGCGCGACAACTTCAAGAAGCCGAGCCGAACTTGCGCAAGGGAATGTCGGGTGGGCTTCGAGTGCTCAACGATTCAGTTATCTATTCACCGTGTGCCGCGCGGTATTTGATGGAGCGGGCGCAGAAACGCGGAGCAAAACTGATTCATGGTCGGGTCGAAGAATTAAAACGCGATGGTGCAAAGTTAAGTGATGGTTCGTTCATCAGCGCAGGCTTGGTTGTGAATGCGGCGGGAAGCTGGTCACCCCTGTTAACACCCGGGATCGATGTAAAAAAACGAAAAGGTCATCTGGTCATCACAGATCGCTATCCGGAATTTGTTCGGCATCAGTTGGTCGAGCTTGGCTATCTCAAGAGCGCACATTCACTGACCAGCGATTCCGTAGCGTTCAACGTTCAGCCAAGAAAAACTGGGCAGTTGCTGATTGGTTCTTCCAGGCAATATGGCGTTGAAGATTCCAAAGTTGAAAACCTGATGCTCAGCAAAATGCTGGATCGCGCGATTGAATACATGCCGAAACTGGCGGGCCTGTCTGCAATTCGCTCCTGGACCGGTTTTCGAGCCGCGACGCCGGACAAGCTCCCGCTGATTGGTCCTTGTCCTGAACACGAAAACCTCTATCTGGCCACAGGGCACGAGGGGTTGGGTATAACGACATCATTGGCAACAGCGAAACTTTTAATCGATCAAATCCTGAAACGACCGTCTGCAATACCGGTCGAACCATATCTGCCATCGCGTGTAAAGCAGGAGGCAGTTCATGCGTGAAACGGTTTCGCTGGCCGTAAACGGAATTCCCGTCACCGTGCCACAAGGCGCGATGGTATCGGCTGCCGTGGCGATTGCTGGCTTTATTGGGTTTCGACGATCCGTTACAGGCCAGCCGCGGGGTCCTTTGTGTGGAATGGGTATTTGTTTTGAATGCCGGGTGACTATAGACGGACAGCCGCATCGCAAGAGTTGTCAAATCCCGTGCAGCAACGGTATGGACGTGCGAACCGATGGATAGAAAGCGGCTCGATTGCGACATTCTGATTATCGGTGGCGGTCCTGCTGGGCTTGCCGCAGCGTCATCTGCTGCGAAAAACGGCCGCTCAGTTTCGATCATTGATGACAATCCGAATCCCGGTGGTCAGATTTGGCGTGGCGAAAGCAGCAAAAGTTCAATCCCCCAAGCCGCAGCCCTCCTTAACAAAGTAAAAGATTTGGGAGTTGATTTCATCGGAGGCGCGCGAGTATTCGACCAGCCCGAAGATCACCTGTTACTGGCAGAATCTCTAAATGATGTTCTGGAACTTCAATATTCAAAATTGATAATCGCCACGGGCGCAAGAGAGCGATTTCTTCCCTTTCCTGGTTGGACTCTGCCGAATGTGATGGGAGCGGGTGGCCTTCAGGCATTGGTCAAATCCGGAATGCCGATTGATGGTAAACTTGTAATTATCGCGGGTAGCGGTCCGCTGCTTCTCGCCGTTGCTTCTTACCTCTACAAACACGATGCTAAGATTGTTTTAATCGCAGAGCAGACTTCGCGATCAAATCTGCTGAAATTCGGATTGGGTTTAATCGGTCAGCCAGACAAAATTCTGCAAGCAATTGACATTAAGAAACAGCTATTCGGGGTTCCTTACAAAACCAATTGCTGGCCCGTCTCCGCTCATGGTCACGGAAAATTGGAATCGGTAAAGCTCAAGCAGGATGACCGAACTTTCGAGATTGATTGCGATTATCTGGCATGCGGCTTTCATCTGATACCTAATCTCGAGTTGCCTGCTTTGCTTGGCTGCGAGACTGACGATGGAGTTGTGAAAACCGACCAGTTCCAGCAGACGTCCGTTCCGGATATTTATTGCGCGGGAGAATCAACCGCAATTGGCGGGTTGGATTTGTCTCTGGTCGAAGGCGAGATCGCGGGTTACGCCGCAACCGGTAATGAACAACAGGCGGAACACTTATTCAATTCACGCCAGAAACATCGCAAGTTCGCCGACTTGCTCAATCGAACCTTTGAACTGCGCGATGAATTAAAAGCATTGCCGGATCAATCGACAATCGTTTGTCGCTGTGAAGATGTGACATTCGATAGATTGCGGCAATATAATGAGTGGCGCGCTGCGAAACTGCACACCCGGTGCGGGATGGGACCTTGTCAGGGGAGGATATGCGGTCCTGCCGTGGAATTTTTTTTGGGCTGGAAACCTGAATCGGTTAGACCTCCGATCTTTCCGGCGCGTTTGGATAATTTGATTCGTGTGGCGACGGCTTCGGCCGAAGTTGATACGGTCACTCGATAAGGACTATTGAAATGACAATGACGTGGAAGGGTGTAATGCCCGCAATCACAACCTGCTTTGACAATAATTTGAAAGTCGATCACAAAATCATCGTCGATCATTGCAAATGGCTGATCGACAATGGCTGTACCGGTATAGTGGCGCTCGGTTCGCTGGGCGAAGGAGCAACACTCACCAAAGACGAAAAGATCGCGATTCTGGAAACGTGCGTTGGCGCTGTCGGAAATCGCGTGCCGGTTGTGTCAGCTATTTCTGCTCTCAGCACGGCTGAAGCAGTTGAGCTCGCAAAACGAGCGGCCGATCAAGGCTGCAACGGTTTGATGGTTTTACCGCCGTATGTTTATTGCAGCGACTGGCGAGAGATGAAGGCCCATATGGCGGCCGTTATCAGTGCGACCAATCTGTCGTGCATGCTCTATAACAATCCTGTCGCCTATAAAACGGATTTCCTGCCGGAACAGATTCAGGAACTGGCGGCAGAGCACGAAAATCTGCACGCCGTTAAAGAATCGAGCATGGATGTGAGGCGTATCGCCGCAATTCGGGCCCTGATCGGGAATCGACTTGCGCTCTTTATCGGCGTAGATGATGCAATTGTCGAAGGCATAGCGATGGGCGCTACGGGTTGGATTGCTGGACTGGTTAATGCCCTGCCAAAGGAATCGGTTGATCTATTCAATTACGCAATCAATGGCGAAAGCGAAAAGGCATTCGAGTTGTACCGCTGGTTCCTGCCTCTGCTGAGAATGGACACGGGCGTAAAGTTCGTTCAATTGATCAAGCTGGTCCAGCAGGAAGTGGGTATGGGCAACACTCGCGTTCGACCACCGCGGTTGGAAGTGGTCGATCCTGAACTCAAGCAGGCTCGCGAAATAATTCGATCCGCTTTAGGAAATAGGCCGGCAAAGTAATGTAGGGGCAGGGCTCGTCCCTGCCCGGATCGTGCGCAGCACGATGAAATGTTTGGTTACACAGCGCTTGATTGCCTTTAGGCAATCCGGGCAGGGACGAGCCCTGCCCCTACAACTGTTTTCAGCTAGGCTCTCGTTAAATGCCGGTACTTGATCCGATGGGGCTGCTCGGCGGCAGCACCAAGTCTTGCTTTTCGGTCGGCTTCGTAATCGGAATAATTACCTTCGAACCAGACAACTTTACTGTCGCCTTCGAATGCGAGAATGTGTGTGGCGATGCGATCCAGGAACCAACGGTCGTGGCTGATCACAACGGCACAACCGGCGAAGTTTTCGAGAGCTTCTTCCAATGCTCGCAACGTATTCACGTCCAGGTCGTTCGTCGGTTCGTCCAGCAATAATACGTTCGCCCCTTCTTTCAGCATCATTGCTAGGTGAACGCGGTTGCGCTCGCCGCCAGATAGCATACCGATCTTTTTCTGCTGGTCAGTGCCAGAGAAATTGAACCGCGCGACATACGCCCTGGAATTTACCTGTCTGCTGCCGAGCATCACAAAATCCTGACCATCCGAAATCTGTTCCCAGATTGATTTGTCGGGATTCAGACTTTCTCTGCTCTGATCCACATACGCGACCTTGACCGTTTCGCCGATTCGTATCGTGCCTTTATCTGGTTTTTCCTGATCCGTGATCATCCTGAACAGCGTAGTCTTTCCTGCACCGTTCGGACCGATCACACCGACGATTCCACCGGGCGGCAGCGAAAAAGACATTCCATCGACAAGAATATTGTCGCCATACGCTTTGGTGACGTTGTCCGCCTGAATAACGACGTTGCCGAGTCGCGGTCCGGCCGGAATGTAGATTTCCAGATCCTGAGCGCGCTTTTCATTTTCCTGACTGAGCATCTGCTCATAGGCATTGATGCGCGCTTTGCCTTTTGCGTGACGTCCTTTGGGCGACATGTGGATCCATTCCAGCTCTCGATGCAATGTTTTCTGCCGTTCGCTTTCAGCCTTTTCTTCCTGTTGCAATCGATTCTTCTTCTGTTCCAACCATGAAGAGTAATTTCCCTGCCACGGAATTCCGTGTCCACGATCAAGTTCTAAAATCCAGCCGGCAACGTTATCTAAAAAGTACCTGTCATGGGTAACCGCGATAACCGTGCCCGAATACTGCTGCAGGTGATGCTCCAACCACGCCACCGATTCCGCATCAAGATGATTTGTTGGCTCGTCGAGAAGAAGAATGTCAGGTTGTTTCAGCAATAATCGGCAGAGCGCAACACGACGGCGCTCACCGCCAGATAAAACGTTGACTTTGGCGTCGCTCGGCGGACACCTCAAGGCGTCCATCGCCATTTCCAGGCGACTGTCCAGATCCCAGGCATTGAGCGATTCCAGTTTTTCCTGAACGGCTCCCTGACGTTCGAGCAAAGCCGACATCTCTTCGTCAGACATCGGCTCAGCGAATTTTTCATTGATCTGATCGTATTCCTTGAGAAGATCGACCGTCTCCTGTACGCCCTCTTCGACAACTTCTCGAACTGTCTTCGCGCTGTCGACCAGCGGTTCCTGTTCCAAATACCCAACGGTATAACCGGGAGACAGAACGGTCTCGCCGACAAACTCTTTGTCGACACCCGCGAGGATTTTGAGAAGAGAGCTCTTGCCCGATCCGTTTAGACCGAGAACACCGATTTTCGCGCCGTAGAAGTATGAAAGATAAATATCTTTAAGGACGGCTTTCTTGTCGTAAAATTTCCCGACGCCGACCATTGAATATATAACTTTATTCGGAACGGTACTCATAAATACTTATTTCAAACCATGCAGCATGTTGCTGTCGTAATCGCAGATTAAACGCTCGGGATCGTTTGCGTCCATTGCTTCGTTGTTAAGCCAGATTTTGATTCGACCGTTTTCTGAAACGCAGACTATGTCTTTAGCAGTCACGTAATGGCCGGTCAGTTGGCCGAACTCGTTGAAGACATAATTCGGGATCAGGTGCTGGATGTCGGCGAACGGAATTATCACAATCGCTCCTGATTTATCGCGTGCCAGCGGCTTGCGTTTCGCTGTCGCCACTGCGCTGAGCCTTCAGGAATTTGCCAAAGACTCCGTTCCACGGCGGAATAACCAGCGTCACTGCGCCGAATGCCTGCGCCATACAAGCGAGTCGAATGAACGGCTTGGGCTGATCGGTGTCGATGTAGCCGAACTCCTTGATACGCTGACCTTCGCGACCTGAAACATCAGATAGTTTTTCCTGTCCGCCAAGAATCCCTACCCAGCACGTGCCGCACGCTGCAGATCGGCACTGAACCGGAATCGGACCTTCATTGACCGTGCAGCGAGGATCGCGCAAATAATGATCGCGTTTGTCCATCGCCGCAGCAGTCGTGATCTGTTGAGTGTTAATTAATTTGAATTTGCATTCGGGGTCATTCTCGTTGAAATTGACAGTGAATTCTTTTCTGTCGCCTCTGAGAAACCCGAACAATCCCTGTCCATCATCTCTCTTGCGAGCTTCAACGATTTTCTCGGGCGAGGATTTCGAAATCCTGTGATTCGCGCTTATCTTTCCCGGCGCCGTCTTGAACGCGGCCATTCCCACCTGCTGCAGAGTCATGAACGCGACCGCGGTGATCCCGATCAACACGCTCTCTTCTTTACCGATTTTTAGTGCCACTCGATTCGCGATGCTGCGAATCTGAGCGGCAAGCTCGAGCGAATCAGGACTGGCGTTCGATTCAGCGAATTCGACAACGGCAGTTTTCACTTGTGGCCAATACGCGTGACCATATAAAAACTCGTGTGAAGAATCGATCTGATCTTTCAGAAAATACTTGCCTTGAAGCTGCAGCTTTCTTTCTAATTCCTCCAGATTTTCTGCGCTCTGCAATAGTCTCATCAGGTCCAGCGGAAAGAATGCGAACCATATCTGCGTAGCGGCGCGATCAACTTCATGAATGTGCGGTGCCAGCGCCTTTACTGTTTTGTCCCAGGCCTTACTGTCGTGTTGATTAAGGAAGGCCTCGAAAAGCGAATCATTTGTACTCATTGCGAACCCCGATTTCTATGGTGGACTTGGAGGTTACAGGTTTGATCCCCGACAAGTCGAAACGGAGAATTGTACCAGCCAGGAGCAGATTGTCCAAATTTGAGGCGCACTCTGATGTATCTTATAAGAAGTTGTCTGGCGCATTGCAAGATGCTCGGTTAAAATATTAACGCGGTGGAGAATAAAATATGACAACAATCACAATCGAGGTTCCCGACGAACTAGCCGCAAAGCTTGCCCCGGTGAGACAGGAACTGCCTGCTTTGATCGCTCAGGCGTTGGAGCGACACGCAACAACGGCGCAGTCTGATCGTACAAAATTAAACGCCAATCATCCGACCTTTATTGAAACGTTAGATTTTCTGACTTCGAGCCCTACACCTGAACAAATTATCGCTTTTAAAGCCTCACCGGCGGTACAGGAACGTCTGGAAGAACTGCTGGACAACAATCGCGAAGACGAGTTGACTGAAGAGGAAAAGGCTGAATTGGATGCTTATGAGCAGATTAACGACCTTATGATTCTACTGAAGGCTCACGCGCGTACCACTCAATCACAAACCAATTAGCCTGTCATGCCCCGAACACATATTCCTGCTGAAACACGCCGTTTGGTAGTTGAGCGGGCGCAGGGCTATTGCGAGTACTGCCTTCTTCATCAGGACGATACGCAGTTTTCTCATCAGATCGATCACTTGATTTCGCGCAAACACGGGGGACGGACTGTGAATGAAAATCTCGCACTGGCTTGTTTGAAATGCAATCGTAACAAGGGCTCTGACCTGACTGCGATAGATCCAATAGAACAAAGAATCGTTCCATTGTTTAATCCTCGAACACAGATATGGCGAGAGCATTTCCTCTTTGATGGAGAGCGGATAATCGGATCGACGGCAACAGGTCGAGCAACAGTTGAGCTGCTTCAGATAAATGATCGCTTACGATTGATGCAACGCCGGAGACTGATGGCGGCAAATCGGTATCCACCTTCTATTATCGGAACATAAAACACGAAATGGGAACCCTCTCATTTAGCCACTTCACAAATATATGGCCGGACTCACGCTGGCGGACATTACGTTTGCGAACGCAGGCTCACAAGTCGAACGTCTGAGAAGCAATTCAAGACTGCGCAGACTGAATGTCTGTGCCTCAGTTAGCTATTTATCAATAATCTCGACTGATTTTTCTGCGAAGTACCCATCCCGAGCACGTACAACCAGTTTGCCCAACCCCTTGACCGGCGTCACCTCTACGCGAATTTTGCGAAATTGCCCGTTCATATTGGCGTTCGCCGACACGTAACCAAGGCTGTATTGATGACGAAGCTCTAACGCGATCCGGTTTACCGCATCTTCCAGATCCATTCCGCCCAGGACCGAGAATGCTCGCCCGCCGGTTGTTCGCGATATCTGCTCCAAAACTCCCATCCCTGGACCGGCGAAATCGGTGATGCCAAGTCCATAGATCTGCACATCCGCTTCTTTAATCAGTTTGCTTAATTCGCGGTAACTATAGCGGCTGTTGTTGTCTTCGCCGTCGCTGATGATGAGGATCGCTCGGCGCTTGTGTCTTCCCTGTCGCACTTTTTCGACAGCAAGATACGCTCCGTCATAAAGAGCGGTGCTTCCCTTTGGCGTAACAAACGACAGAGCGTTCGTGATGGATTCGCCGTCCGACGTAAAATCCTTTACCAGTTGCGCGTTTGAAGCAAAAGTTATCAGGAAATAGTCATCGTCCTTGTTGCTGGAATCCATCATCTTTCGCAACGCCGCCTGCGCGTTACCTATCCGCGACTTCATGCTGCCCGAAATATCAAAGACGATGCCGATGCTGACAGGAGCATCTATCTCGCTGAAATAATCGATCTGCTGTTTTAGCTTGTCTTCGTAAACGGTGAAATTCTGCTTTTCCAGCGCAGTAACATAACGGCCATGCACGTCAGTTACGGTAACGGGAATGTTCACCACCTGTGTGTGCAGATGAATGGCAGTATCTTGTGAGCCTGGTGCGGGCTGCGTCTTCTGCTCCTGAGGATGAGCCGCAGTTACGATCAGCAGCGAAAGAATCATTGAGAGAAGCGCAAACGAAAATCGTTTGGTTGATTTGATCAAAAGATTCTCTCCTCTTGCTCGGTGGCAGACTCACGTGATGAGCAAAACAGGTAAATATATTCTGCGCTCGACGACAGGGCAAACTCACTAACAGGTCGGGACTCTTAAGGAGCCTCTCTGTCAATATGTTACAGCAGATCGGTTATGGTTTGTAGCGCATTCGTCCCGATTACGGGCGTATAGAGGCACTCTCGTTGTGAAATAAGAAAGACCGCTGCGAGAAGGCGCAATCGGGACGAATGCGCCACGAGTTACCCAATCAGGAACCCTAGTGGAAAATCGCCGAATATCGACGCAATCGGGATTGGGCCTCCCACCTCGATCTTGGAGTCGGTAAAGACATTTGTAAATGCCGAAGGAAAACCGTTCGGGACTTCTAACGTAGTGTCTCCCCAAACTGCTTTTCCAAGCGGCAACCTGTCTGGCTCTATCAGGCCGGTTAATAACCTTGGAACGATAATCATTGCACATTGCGAACCATGTTTTCTGGCGAAAGCGAAAACGTTATTCGCGTGCGTTCCGGCAGTATTCAGTTGAATGTATTGACCCGAATCAAACAATTCTCCTTTTTGTTTCCTTGCCTGCAATGCGCGATGGATTGTAAACATTTTCACCGCGCCGTCCTCATACTTTTCCAGCAATCGTTTAATGAGTTGTACGGGCAACCCCTGGCCTTCTTTTATATCCCGTAACACTGCCTGCCTTTGCTGATAATCAACTGGACGGCGGTTGTCAGGATCAACCAGGCTCAAATCCCATAATTCGCTTCCCTGATAAAAGTCGGGCAGTCCCGGCGAAGTCGTCTTCAACAGCGTCTGCGATAACGAATTGAAAACGGCGTAGAAACCAATCTTCTTCTGGAAGTTATTGAGACTGTCCAGAAATTCATGGTTCGATTCGTTCAGAAGCTCGTCGATGAATTCCAGCAATGCCTTTTCAAACTCCACATTGTTTTCCAACCAGAACGTATGGGTCTTTGATTCACGCGCAGCCTTGATCATGTACTGTTTGATTCGGTCTCGATAATTGTTCAGATCGAATTGGCCAAATGGCAGTGAGCCAACGATTGTCTGATAGAGAAAATATTCCTGATTTCGCGTGGGTATCTCTTCGTCGCGAACAACTCTCTTGTGTTTATGATTTAGCTCGCTCCAATGCGCGATTTGCGACTTCCATTCGTCCGGTATCTCAGATAACACGTTCAAACGCGCGCGCACGTCCTCACCACGCTTCGTGTCGTGTGTCGAGGTCGCGTTCAAGGCATTAGGGTGATGTTCGGCGCGATAACGATTCCATCTGTGGAACTCTTCCGGTGATACTCCAAAATGATCTGGATTACCGCCGACTTCGTTCAGCGAGATCAGCCGGTTGTATATATAAAAAGTAGTATCCTCCAGACCCTTTGCCATCAACGGTCCGGTGAATTGCTGGAATCGCATTACAAACGCGAGCCACAAAGCTTTGTCATGGTCAGTCAGATTCTCAGGATACTGAAGCAGCAGCACTCGCTTCAAAAATGTCAGCTCTCTATCCAGTTCAGGATTTTGCGATCTGGCGACTTCGACTGTTTCATCGATCAGATTCCAGTCATTGGCCGAAATTCCTTTCGAATCTATATAGGTCCGGTAAACCGGGAAGGCGACCGCAACTGCAGCGACTGATCTTTTGAGCCCAATCCACGCAAGGTCAATTCCTTCGCGAGTTGTTATTGAAATCTTCTTGAACTCGTAGGCGAGGTTGTCCAAATCGCCGGTGAGATGGCGTTCGATGATCAGCCGCTTTTTCTCAGCAAGCAGGTCTGAGTACGACAGCGACAGCCCGGTGAACTCCTCATAGAGATTCTGAAACGCTTCCTTGTTCCGGCTGTCGACGAAGAGACCATTGACATAGTTCATGAACTCATAACCGGTTGCTCCCTCGACGGGCCAGGACTCTGGCAACTGCTCGCGCAATTCAAGAATCTTTTCAACAACGATGTAGGCGTCGCTCGCCTCTTTGCGAAGCTTGTTCAGATAGTCAGTCGGATCATACAGGCCATCTATGTGATCGATGCGAAGTCCGTTGATTTTGCCTTCAGCCAGTAAACTCAACACCAATCTGTGCGTACATTTGAAAACATCCTCGACCTCCATGCGAAGAGAGATCAGTTCATTCACATTGAAGAAACGCTGGTAATTGATCTCTTTCGTTGCAACGCGCCAGTAGGTGAATCGGAACCACTGCTGCAACAACAGGCGGTCCAGAAGATCGATGTTGCTGTTTATTTCTTTTATCCGATCATTAATAAAGGCATTGATCGCGGGATCTGTATTATACATATCCCATAGCAAATCCTTGCCTAACCTGATTTGCGCATTACGCGCGGCGGCGTTGCGATAGTCTGGCAGGTTTGCCAGTGTATTCGTGATTCCCAATATTTTGACGAAGCTGAGATTGTCCTCACCAAGCTGGTCCCTTAATGAATCCAGGTGTTGATTTAAAATTGTCGAGTAAGATTCGATTCTGAGCGGATACTCCGTCTCGTAATATTTGGCGAAAAATCCGCGTTCGTCATATCCAATCGAGATCTCGCCTTTCTCCAGCGTTTCACCGTACGGGCTGCCAAGAAACGGCGCAATCAATTTGCCCCGCAGGTTCTCTCTCAGATGCGACCAGACGATGTCGTAAAATTCGAAAAAGGGCGAGCTCGGTCCCTTTTCGAATATATCCATCAGCATATGATTGTTGCAGTCATAGGCCATGTGATTTGGCACAAAATCCTGCAACCATCCGATCCCGACGTCTTGAATCGATTTGATCAGCGAATCGAACTGTTCGGTGGATCCGATCTCTCGATTGATAATGTTTGGATCGGTTACGTCATAACCGTGAGTGCTGTCTTTTCTCGCCTTGAAAATAGGAGAAGCGTAGATCGTCGATATACCCAGATCATTAAGATAACCGACGATCTGCTCAGCCGCCTCGAACTTGAATGACGAATTGAACTGAAACCTGTATGTGGCTGAGGGGATATACATCACGCGCTCCTAATCTGCAGATAAGTCCCCAATACATCAAAGCGTTCAACCCATTCCTTCGCGGCTTCATCGCCGCTGTCAGCTTTCTCACGAACCTGGTTGTAATGCTCCCTCGCGATCCGGAAGTGTAGGTTCTGAGCTTTCATTAAATCCAAATGCATTGCTGGCGCTCGCAGAATCCGCAGAATACCTTCCACCATGGTCAGAATGGAGAGGTTCTCTGGATCCTTTTCCAAATCTCTCATCAATTCTGTCACACGCTGGCTGGCAACGTATCCAAGCGTTGTCTTTTCGCTCTCAAAATTCCATTTTGCAATTTCGTCGATCAGGTTCTGCAACTGATTCAAGTCAATCTCGGAGGCCTCCAGTGTCTTCTTCAAATTTGCGCTAACCGTATATTCCGCCGGCGTCGCCAACGCCTTTGGCAGCGGCACATTCAGTTCACGCATGACCTGCATGATCGGATAGTGGTGATCGTAGATCTGGCGGAACGATCCTTCGATCTCTTCCAGCGTCGATTGGAGTATTCGGTTAAACACCTTGCGCTGTTCATCGCGGAACAGGTGCCACAGTGAGTAGTTATGCCCTTCGTAATTTCTGTCTATTTCACGAATGACATCGGGAATATCGCTGCGCAGAAAAGCCTCTTTGATTTCGTCGCTTGTTGAAGTGAATGTCTCTTCGCCGATAAATTCACGTACTCCACCTATCAGATTGTGATCGCCCAAATGCAGTACGGCAAAGCTGATCGTTCTTTCATCGTTAGTAATGTACGACCGAAGCGACGCGGTGCCGACAGCCAGTCGTTGTCTGCCAGCCTCGTGAACTTCAAAATGTTTTCTGTGCGCCGAATAACAATAAATGTCGGCATCTTCGCTGTAATCTTCGAACAACGACGACACGGCATAGTGCGCTCCGACTCGTAGCAGATCGACCATCGCAGGTTTGACCAGCGATTCGTAAACGTGCGCTCCGTTTTGATATTGCGGAAGATTGCTCGGAGCACGCTGCAATATCTCAAGGAAAGAGCTTTCCAGATTGGCTCCAGCAGCCTTGTCTGCGAGCTGTATTGCCCGCGCGGCATATTGTAGAACCTGTGTCGCTTCCAGTCCCGAAATCTCGTCAAAGAACCATCCGCAACTCGTGTACATCAACAGCGCGTGACGTTGCAGTTCCAGCAGACGCAGGACCTTGACTTTGTCGTCCTGCGACAGCTCGCGCGATGTATGTCTGCTGAAAAACTCGTTAACGTTATCTTCCGATCGGTTGAGAATGACATTTATATAGTCGTTGCGCATCCTCCACGGATCGTCGGCGTAACGGCCTAATTCATCCTCATAAATTCCGGCCAGTTTATCGCGCAGCCAGTCCAGCGCTTCGCGCAAAGGCGAACGCCACTCCTGTACCCAGCTTGTTCCGGAATTGCATCCGCAGTTATTGCGCCATCGCTCAATACCGTGCACACAGCTCCACGAAGTGTTTTCGACGATCTCTACCTGCTGTGTCGGAGGATGGATCTCCATGAACTGCGGGTAGATCGTGATTTTTGCCAGATCGTTGGTTTCGAGATGATGCAGGCAATATGCAAGCGCCATATCACCATACCGATGATGATGCCCGTAAGTCTCGCCATCGGTCGCGATATGAACCATTTGATCCTGCGGGTCGTCACCGTTGAATGCGCCGAGTAATCGATTTGCCAGAGCTTCACCGCTATCAAGCAGTCCTGCAAACGCCAGTTCCTGCGAAATCGGCCCATCGTAAAAGAAGAGCGTAATCGTTTTTCCGGAAGGTAAGGCGCACAGGTATGGAACTTTCGGATCAATTCGACCATCGCTGACATCACGCCACTCTTCTTCGCCCAGGTTGCGAACCCTGCGAGCTTGCCTTGGTGCCAGGATTGTGAATTTGATTCCGTGCTCCGCAAGCAGTTCCAGCGTTTCTGTATCAACTGCCGTTTCAGC